>Ga0193753_10000528_pt1 | contig 37330 bp, 28 predicted proteins | sample H1c2metaG_FD_144925 | JGI IMG/M metagenome (GOLD analysis project Ga0193753, IMG submission 144925) | Soil microbial communities from a riparian zone of the East river system, Colorado, United States - H1c2 | ecosystem: Environmental > Terrestrial > Soil > Riparian zone | place: USA: East...
ACTCGAGCCCGCCGCCGGCGGACAGGAGCGGGCTCCAGCTCTCGCCCGGGTCGACCAGGTCGACCTTGGCCAGCACGTTGGTGGACAGGAACGCGAGGCCGAGGCCGCCGTCGGCGAACACGGCGAAGCGCCCGACCTGGAAGCCGAGCCGCGCCTCGGCCGCGGCCACGTAGAGCTGGAAGTACTCGCCCTCGGGCGGGGGCGGGACGTCCGCCTGGTGGCTCTCTAGCTCGAGCCGGCCGCCCAGCGACAGCCACGAGAAGACGTCGAGCCCGGCGCGCACGGCGAACGCGGGCCCCGGGCGCGAGTACTCGCTGCCCGAGCCGATGAAGCTGGTCGCGCCCAGGCTGGCCTCCGCGTACGGGCCGGTGGCGGCGGCGCGCGGATCGGCGGTGGCCGGGCGCGCGGCGGCCAGCGCGGCGAGCACGACCGGCGGGAGCAGGGCAGGGACGCGGAGGCGCATGGGTCGGGTCACTCGGGCGCCGGCGCGAAGTCGGCCGGCGCGAACGCGGTCAGCTGGTCGGGCGGCGCGTCGGTCAGCTCGTCGTGGAGGAGCGGCGGGTCGCGGTGGTCGCGTACCCGCACCGCGTACTCGAGCACCATGTGGCGGTCGGCCAGGAAGGCGAGGTCGAACCGGACCAGGCTGGCAAAGGCGTCGCCCGGGATGATCGTGCCGTCGCTGGCGTCGATCTCCACGCGGTACTCGTCGATCTTGAGCAGCGCGGCGAACGGGCTGCGGCCGCCGCGGGTGATGAGCTCGAGGTCGAGGCTGGCCTCGGCCAGGAGATCCTCCTGGAACACGCCGCTGCGCTCGCCGCCGGCCGGGATCTCGAGCGGCACGTTGCCGACGAGCGGCGGCGGCTCCTCCTCGTCCTCCGGATCGGTCACGAACGCGGTCGGCACGTAGGTGAAGAATTCGTTGGCGCCGTTCACCTGGATGCGCGCCACACCCGGCTCCTGGTCGAGGTTCTTGATGGTCCACTCGATCGACAGGTCGAGGTCGTCGCGGGTGACGTAGGGGACCTGGATGCCGAGCTCGCCGGAGCGCGTGGTGCGCGCCGCCGCCTCGTCCTCGCGCTCGAGCCGGACCGGCAGGACCAGCTGGGCGGTGACCGCGGCGGCCTCGTCCCCCTCGCCGGGCACGAGCTCGAGCGCGGCCGATGGCTGCACGTAGATCGGATCGTCGGCGCAGCCGGCCAGCCCGCCCGCGGCGAGGTCGAAGAGGAGGACGAGCGCGACCTGCGATGGAGCTCGACGCATGAGTGACCTCACCGGGCCCCGAACAGAAAGGGGAAGTTCCTGACGTTGGCGACCTGCCCGCCGCGCGGCTGCGGGAAGCGCAGCCCCTGGATCTGGCGGACCACGCAGTCCTCGACCCGCCCGTTGTGCAGGGTGGTCGAGCGCACCCGCGCGGCATCGACGGTGCCGTTCGAGGTGATGCGCCAGGTGAGGATCACCTTGCCGCCCAGCCCCTTCTGGCGCTGCAGCTCGCGCTCGAAGCAGTTGCCGATGGCGTTCTTGCGCGACAGCACGACCTTCAGGATCTCGGCGGCGGTGAGCCCGCCCAGGTCGCCGCTCGGCTGGCCGGGGTCGACCAGGACCGCGACCTCCTTCACTCCGCGCCCGCCCGGCGTGCCGCGCGCCGCGCGCGTGCCGCCGGTGTCGATCGGCCCATGGGTCTGCACGTCGCCCAGGTTGCGCCCGCCGCCGCCGGTGCCGCCGCCGCCGCGGGTGGAGGTGCCGGTCCCGCGGCCGGGGCCGTGCCCTGTCCCCTCGCCGGTCCCGTGTCCACCCAGGCTGCCCTCGGTCAGCGGGCCGCGGATGCGATCGATCGCGCGACCCAGCTTCTCGTCGAAGCCGCCGCGGTCGCGCACCTTGCGCAGCTCGGCTCGCGACTTGTTGCTGAGCAGTCCGACCTGCACGCTGGCCGGCAGCTCGTCCGGGTTGCCCTTGTCCGGATCCGGCGCGCGCGAGCGCGGCTTCTCGCCCTTGCCGCCCGCCTTGCCCTCCTTGCCCACCGTCGCGGACGGCGGCTTCTTCTCGACCGCGTCCTTCTCGCCCTGCTTCGGCTCCGGGGTCGGCTCGGGCGGCGGCTGCGGCCGGGTGAGCAGGTACTCGGCCATGATCTCGCGCTTGCCCGGGAACGTCATGCTGTGGCGCAGCGGCCGGTTCCACAGCGCGTTGACCACCAGCACCGCGTGCAGGATGACGGCGAAGCAGACCGACGGCAGGAGCAGCTCGCTGTCGTGCCAGCGCGCGGGCGGCAGCGGCGGGTCCGGCCTCACGTACTGGAAGAACAGGCTGTGATGGCCGCGCCCGTCGAGGTGGACGACGCCCCAGTCGCCGGGCGCCACCGTGGTGGCGCGGAACGAGCCCTGCTTGCCGCCGGCGCGCTCTCCGCCGCCGCGGCGGAGGAACTCGGAGACCTCCATCTCCTCGCCGCCCAGGCACAGGCGCCCGGCCATGCCGTTGCCGAGGGTGAGCAGGTAACCGCGACTGCCGTGGCGGAGGATCGGGAACCGGTTGGGCAGGCCCAGATCGGGCGTGACGAAGGTGGCGCGCCCGCGCGTGCCGAGCGTGATCTTCCTCGGCTTGAGCGCGACGACGTCGGCCATCACCTCGTCGCGCCACACGTACGCGACGCGGAGCTGGCTGCGCCGCGCATTCGGCTGCAGGTCGCTCACCCGCCGGCCCGCTGGTGCACGATCAGAGGTTCTCCTCGTCGAGCGATCGCATCATCGCCGGCACGAACGATCGCCGCTCGAGCGACGCTCGCTCCAGCTCCTCCTCGGCGCGATCGAGGAAGTAGAGGAGCTGCGGCATGCGCACGCTGCCGGCAAGCTCGAGGCCGGTGAAGTCGAAGACCTTCTCCCCGCGCGGCTTGTCGGGCGCCTTGCGCCCCGCCGGGGCGGTACCCGACCCGGTCGGACGGGCCTCGACCGCCGCGCCGTCGTCAGCCGTGGCGACGCCCGGCGCGGGTGTGGGCGGCTTCGCCCGGCGATGCCGGGCCGGCTTGTCGGCCCGCGGGTGCGAGCGCGACTTCTTCGCGCGTCGACCGCCGCGGCCGGCCTCGGCCGTGGACGTGGTCGTGGCGGTGGCGGTGAAGGCGAGCGCGATGGCGATCAGCACCGCCACGGCGAACTGGGGGCGGGTGACCGCGCTCTGCCTCCTGGTCAGGGGGTTCACTGCCCCAGCTCCTTCCTGCGCTCCTCGGCTTCTTTTCGCTTCGGATGGTTCGCGGATGATTCTTGCAGAAAGCGATCCAGCGCGGCTGCGGAGGTCTTCTCGTCCATCACGAAGTCCATCTCGAGCCGCGCGATGTTGAACAGCGCGTCGCCGCGCACACCGCTCTGCTTCGGGGCAGCCCTGACTACATCCTCCCAGATCGCGCGCGCCTTCTTGTGATCGCCGAGCCCGCGGTAGGCGACGCCGAGCGCGACCGAGGCGCCGAGATCGTCAGGCCGCTTCGCCACCACCGCCTCGAGCTCGGTCCGCGCGCGCTGGTAGTCGCCGGCGTCGATCAGCACCGCGGCCACGTTGAAGCGCGCGTCGAGGAAGCTGGGGTCGAGCGCGCTGGCTCGATCGAACCGCTCGAACGCCTCCTGGTCGCGGTGGCGCTCCATCGAGACCAGCGCGAGCGCGTTCACGATGGACGGGTTCTTCGGGTCGAGCGCCGCTGCCTTGCTGAGCACCAGCTCGGCCAGCTCGTCCTTGCCCTGGGCCAGGTAGACCAGGCCCAGCTCGAGGTAGATCGGCGACGATCCGCCCGACAGGCGAAGCGCGTCGCGCAGGACGGCGAGCGCGTCGTCGGGCTTGCCGGCCTCGCGCAGGAGCGACGCGGTGCGCGCGCGGGCGGCCGCGCTGTCCGGCTCGCGGCGGAGGACGTCCTCGTAATCGGCGCGCGCGCCGGCCAGATCGCCGGTCCGGCGGCGCGCCTCGGCCCGGGCCAGCAGCGCCGGCGTGTGAGCCGGGTTGATCGAGAGCGCGCGGGTGAAGGCGTCGACCGCGCCGCGGTCGTCGCCGCGGCCGAACAACACCGCGCCGAGGTCGTGCCACGCCTCCCACAGCCGGGGATCGCGGCGCACCGCCGAGCGCAGGCGGGCCTCGGCCCGCGCGCCGGCCTCCGGCCCACCCAGGCGCAGCACGCGCAGCGCGGCCTCGAGGTCGCGCACCGCCTCCGGATCCGCGGGCGGGAGCTTCGGTGTTGCCACCACCACCCGGCCGCCCTGCGCGGCGCGCGACCCACCGCCACACCCCGCGCCGGTCGCGCACGCGGCGGCGATCAGGACGGCGACCGCGATCCTACTTGCCTGCACGGACGACCTCCTTGACCAGCGGCGGCTGCGGCGCGATCTCGCCCAGGCGCACGCCCTCGCGCGCCTCCTTGTTGGGCGGGAAGCGGCTGGCCGCCATGCGGCCGAGCGCCTCGCGCAGCTTGCGGGTGAACTCGCTGTACACCTTCAGCGAGAGCGCCTTCTGGTAGCCGACCGAGTAGAGGTCGATCGCCTTCTCCTCGATGCCGATGACCTCGTTGTCGAGCTGCTCGCGGTAGAGCTTCTGCTCGGCGGCGGACAGACCGCCCGGGGTCGGCGCCTCGCGCAGCGAGCGGGCGAACTCCTCCATCACCGCGCCGATGCGATAGAGCGCGGCGGTGCCCCACTCGGGGTCGCGGTAGTCGACCACGTCGAGGTAGACCACCGACGCCTCGTCGAGCAGCTTCATCTTCAGCTTGAGGGTGCGGCCGAGCAGGCGCGGGCGCACGTTCAGGCTGATGCGGTCGTACTTGCGGTAGAGCAGCTCGCCCTGGTAGTAGCGCGCCTCGGCCGCGGCGGACAGCTGCGCCCGGCGCTCGGCGGGAGAGCCGCGCTTCCAGCGGGCGATGACCTCGACGAAGCGGCGCTCGGCGCGGCCGAGCTGACCCTGGCGATAAGCGCACCGGCCGGCCCGCATGAGCGCCTCCAGCGCGTGGCTGCCGCGCGGATAGCTCTGCGCGTACTCGCCAAAGGCGCGCTCGGCGCGGGCCTGGTCGCCGGCCTCCTCGCGCACCACGCCGACCCGGAACGCCACCTCCTCGGCATCGCGCTGGGTGCGGCGGTAGCGGCGGGCGTAGATCTGGTAGTGCTCGATGGCGCGCTTGGGCTGGGCGAGCGCCTGGCGCAGCACGCCGGCGTTGAAGCGGGCGTCGGCGCCGTGGGCGCCGTTCGGGTAGCGCGCGGCGACCAGCTCGTACGCCTCGACCGCCTGGTCGAAGCTCGCCACCGACTCGAGCACCCGCGCCGCGGTGAAGGCGGACTGCTCGCCGAGCGGGCTGCGCGGGTACTTCTGGGCCAGGACCAGGTAGGTGCGGGCCGCCTCGTCCGGCTTGCGCGCCTTCTCCATCATGACGGCGGCGTTGAACAGCGCCTTGGGGGCCAGCGGGTGGCCGGGGAACTCGTTCGGCACGCGCATGTAGAAGGTGGCCGCCCTGGTCGGGTCGCCGGCGGCGTACTTCTCGCCGCTCTTCAGGATCGATTCGACGATCAGGCGATCGAGGCGGGCCTGCTGCTCGCGCGACTGGAACGCGCGCGCCTTCTTCAGCTTGCGCGCCCAGTTCTCGATGTTCTCGTAGTCGTGGGCGCGGTTGAGCCCGTCGAGGATCCGGTCGCCGGCGGCGCCGGCGTTCGGGTCGTCCGGATAGCGCGTGACGATGAGGCCGAACCGCTTGATCGCCTCGTCGTAGTCGCCGTAGCGGTAGAAGAGCTCGCCGTTCTCGAAGATGACGCCGACGATGTCCTTGTCGGCCGGGAACAGCGTCGCGTAGAGGTCGATCGCCTCGGCGAACTTGCGGTCGACCGGCAGGAGCTCGCGCCGACCCGCCGTGCTGGCGTCCGGCGGGCGCGCCTTCTTGAACGCGTTCATCGCCTTGTAGAGCGCGTCCTTGTGGTACTTGCCGACCGGCCTGGTCTTGCCGACCGCGAGGTACTCGTCGCCGGCCTCCTCGAACCTGGCCAGCTTGAAGAAGAGGATCTCGGCGCGCAGGAAGCGGACCTCGATCGAGCGGCGGTGGCGGCCGAAGCGGCCCAGGTAGTAGGCGTAGGTGTCGGAGGCGCGCTGGTAGAGCGCGGCGTCGGCCGCGCCGCGCGCCTTCTCGCGCGCCTGGGCCTCGGCGTGGAAGCCCTTGGCCACCCGGCGCAGCATCTCCTCGATCGAATCGACGGTGCGGGCGACCTCGCGCGGGTGGTCGGCGCGGTTGGCCTTCACCCAGGCCGAGCCGGGCCCGTACTTCTCCGACAGCACCTTGATCTCGGTGACCGCCTTTGCGTTCTCGAGCGCGGCGAGGTCGGCCTCGACGATGCGGCGCTGGTGGTGAGCCGCCGCCAGGCGCATCGGGTCCACGTCGATGAGGAAGCGGTGGGTGGCGATGGCGCGCTCGTAGGCGGCCTGGTTGAAGAACAGGTCGGCCAGGCGGACCAGGACCGACTCCGAGTAGCGCTCGCCGCCGATCGAGGCCAGGAACTCGTACACGTCCCTGGGCGTGACGCTCTCGTCCTCGCTGAACACGACCACCAGGTACTCGAGCGCCTCGTCGCGCAGCTGGTTGCGCCGGCGCCGCTCGCGCTCGGTGCCGGACCGCTCGGCCTGGGCGGCCAGGTCGAGCACCAGCTTGAAGCGGCGCGCGGCCCGGTCCATCTCGCCCAGCTTCCAGTCGCACCACGCGCTCTTGAACAGGGCCAGGTCGTAGGCCGGCGCGCCGGGGCGCTCGAGCACGTGGGCGTAGGCGGTGCGCGCCTCCTGCCAGCGGGCGAGCGAGAACTGGTTCTCGCCGACCATCATCCACGAGTCGGCGTAGAGCGGCGAGCGCGGATGCTCGTCGATCACCTTCTGGAAGTAGGACAGCGCCTCCTCGGTGCGCCCGTCCTCGCGCGCGGCGAAGCCGACCAGGTAGAGGACCAGGTCGCGCCGCGGATAGTCCGGGTGACCGTCGAGGATGGCGCGGTAGAGCTTCTCCGGCTCGGCCAGGTGCAGCTCCGGCTCGCGCGGCGCCGCCTTGCAGCCGGCCGGGGCGGGCGCGGTCGACGCGCCGCTGCGCGCGCGTGGGGCGGGGACGGCGCGGCGGCGGCATGCCTCGGCGGCGCGCTCGTAGGCGTCCATGTCGGCGGTGTAGCGGCGGCGGGCGTCCTCCCACAAGAGCTCGGCCAGCTTGAACAGCCCCTCGGCCTGGCCCGGGCCGGTCGGGTTCTGGGCCAGGAACTGGCGCAGGAGGCCGATCGCCTGGTCGCGCTTGGCGTCGGCGCGGTGCTCCACCACGGTCAGGCGCTGCTCGAGGATCGCGGGCAGGCGCGGCGACTCCGGCGCCGACGGGCGGCGCCTGACGTAGAGATCGGCGGCCGGGCTCTTGTCGACCTCGACCTCGACCTCGAGCGGGCGCGGGGCAGGGCGCTGCTGCGCCCGCGCCGGCGGCGGGGCGAGCCCGGCGACGGCCGCGCCGAGCAGCGCGGCGACCAGCACGGACCCGCGCCTCACCGCCAGCCCTCGTACTCGTCGGCCCAGAACTCGCCCTCGAACGGCCAGTACTCCTCGTCGTCGCCGACCAGCCCCGCCTCCCACAGCCGGCCGTGCAGCTCGGCCGGGAAGCGACCCGCGGCGAGGTCCTGGACCTCGATCTCGAGGCGGCGCTTCTGCCCGATGATCGCGTCGATCTTGCCCAGCTTGGCCTTGTCGAGCACCCGGCGGGTCTCGCGGTACAGCTGATCCAGCGCGCGGCGTGACAGCTGGTCGGCCGCGCGGCCGAGCTCGTCGGCCAGCCGCGCGGAGGCGCGCTCGAGACGGCGGGCTGCGGCCAGGTCGGCGGCCACCATGCGCCCGAGGGGGCCGCCCTCGTCGCCGGCCAGGCCCTCGTCGGCCGACTCGCTGGCCCGCGCGGTCTTCTCCGACAGCGTCTCCACCGCCGAGGCGAGGCCGCGCAGGCGCTCCTCCTCGGTCGCGGCCTCGGCGCGGGACAGGGTGCCGGCCCGCACCCCGCGGCGCAGCTCGACCCGCGCGCGGGCCACATCGTCGGACAGGCGCGCGACGTCCTGGTCCAGCTCGGCCGCCGACGCGGCCTGGTCGGCCTCGAGGCTGCGCTCGCCGGCGACCCGCGCCACGCGGGTCCCGCGCAGGCGCCCGGCCAGCCGCCGCCACTCGCCGACCACGTGCGGCGCGTCGCCGGCCGCGCGGCGCAGGCCGGACACGGCGTCGTGCAGGCGGACGAACCCGGGATCGAGGCGGAGGAGCGAGAGCACCGTGTCGCCCGGGGTCGACGCGGCGCGGGGGGCGGCGCGATCGCGCGGCCCGCTCTCGGCGTCGCGCCAGCGGGCCAGGGCGCGGTCGAAGAGCGCGCTGCGCCGGGCCGGGCTGCGCCGGATCGCCTCCAGCTCGGCCACCACCGGGCCGAGCTCGGCGACCAGGCGATCGTAGTGGCGCTGGGCCTCGTCGAACTTGCAGTCGGCCAGCTCGATGTAACCGGCCAGGAGGCCCGCCTCCGGCGCCAGCGGGGTGGCGGGGTGCTTGCGGCGCAGCTCGGTGGTGAGATCGCGCGCGGTGCCGAGCTCGCGCTTCTGGTACATCGACCAGGCCGCCTCGAACAGCGCCTCCGGCATGCGGTCGGAGTCGTCCGGGATCTGGAAGTAGTGGTAGTAGGCGTCGTCGTAGTCGCCCCACTCGTGGGCGATGCGGCCGAGGCCGAGGCGGGCCAGGTCCTTGATGGTGAAGTAGCGCTGGTCGACCACGAACGTGAACGTGTCGTCGTCGGGGGTGGCGGCGATCTCGCACAGCGCCTCGGCCGCGCCGCGCAGCTCGCCGCGGCGGGTGCGGATGAGGCCGCGCAGGTACATCGCCGAGCTGAACAGGCGGCTGCGCCGGCTCACCGTGACCAGCTCGGCCTCGGCGGCGGCCAGCCGGCCGGCGTCGTACGCGACCCGCGCGCGCAGATAGGCGCGCTCCCCGGACGCCTCGACCGGGATGGCCTGGCCGCGGGTGGCGCGGGTCAGCCGGTCGAGCACGCCGGCGTGGTCGCGGGTCTCGAGCCCGATGTCGACCATGCGCCGGTGAGCCGGCGCGAAGTAGGTTGCGTCGGGGCCGCGGGCCAGCACGCGGCCGAGGTGATCGAGCGCCGCGCCGTAGGCACCGGAGCTGGCCAGGGCGACGCCGAGGTAGTACTCGGCGTTCTGGTACTCGATCGAATCGGACAGGTCGCGGAAGCGTGGCGACTCGACCACCGCGTAGAGCGCGACCGCGGCCTCGAGGCTGGCTCCCTCGCGCAGGAGCGCCTCGGCCCGGCCGACCTCGGCGGTGAGCGCCTCCTCGGAGCCGGTGGCCACGTCGATGAGGCCGATCCGCTCGAGCTCGGTGAAGTAGCGGGCGATCGGCTCGTCGCCGGCCGTGGACCCGGCCGGCGCCTGCGTGGACGAGGCGGCGCCGGTCGGCTGATCCGCCCGCGCCGGACGCGCGGCGGCCACGGCGGCGGCGACGGCGATCAGCGCCGCGGCGACCGCGCTAGCGCTTCGCGCGCCGGCCGCCACCCTGTCCCCCCGGTCGGCTGGCGCTCTCGATCGACACGTCGAGGCGAAGCCGGTAGCTGCCGTGCTCGTTGCGCTGCCACTGGTAGGCGATGTCGCCCTCGTCCTTTGCCGCGCACTTCACCACCAGGTCCTTGCCGGCCGGCGCCTGGACCGCGAAGGAGCTCTCCAGCGCGGTGGTGAAGCGCTGGTCGTCCTTGCCGGCCGCCTCGATCCTGATGGTGACGAGGTGGCGGCCGGGCGCGACGAAGCCGTCCCAGCGCGGCGCCCGATCGTTCGCGATCGCCCCCTGGGCGTCGTCGTAGATGCTGGCCCCGTCGAGGCGGATGGTGGCGCGGGTGACCGTGTAGAACCGCGAGCTGCCGTAGTCGAGCAGGATGCGCAGCTTGGTCGAGTAGAGCGAGCTGGCCACCGCCGCCGCCCGCGCGCGCGAGCGAAACAGCTGATCGCGCAGCGCCAGATACTCCTGGCGCAGGGCATCGACGTCGACGGTCGACTCGGCCAGCGCGGTCGGTGGCGCGGCCGGCTGGGTCGCGGGCGGCGCGCCGGAGGACGACGTCGACGACCCGGGCGCGCCCGACGGGCTCGGCGTCGGCGTCGCCGGCGGAGGTGCGGGCGCCGGCGCCGGCGCGGGGACCGGCGCGCGAGCCGGCGCCTTGCGGGCCGGCACCGACCGGCGGCGCTGGGCCGCGGCCGATCCAGGCCAGGCAGCCGCCGCGACCAGCGCCAGGGCGGCGCACAGAAGCACGGGCGTTCGCGACATCGATGGAGTCCTCGGGCGGTTCCTCAGCGGGTTCATTCCTCGGTGATCGTGCCGGGTCAGTTGCCGAGCGGCAGGAACAGGGACAGGCCCAGGGTCACGGACAGGTCGTTGACCAGGTAGCGCTCCTGGAGCAGCTCCTGGCGGAAGATGTGATCGCGGGCGTCGAGCCGCACGGCCATCGCGTGCCCGGTGAACAGCTTCACCCCGATGCCGGCCACCCCGGCGGCGCCGCGGCTGGTCTGCGAGTCGATGACGCCGACCCCGGCGTCGAGGTGAATGTCGAAGCGCGACACCGCGCCGCCCAGCCGCAGCTTGCCGTACACCGGCGTCCACAGCAGCAGCGACTCGAGGAAGCGGACCTGGGCGAAGTCGTCGTCGATCACCATGTCGCGCTCCCCCTCGAGCGCGCGCAGGAGATCGGCGTTGGCGTGGGTCAGCGCGCCGCTCAGCTCGACCGCGGTGGTCTCGGTCATGTGATACGTGTACGAGGCGCCGACCGCGTAGGTCGACGAGAACAGGTCGGACACGTAGTAGCCGCCCATCAGCGACAGCTCGTGGCGGGCCTGCTTCACGAACAGGCGGTCCACCACCTTGCGCCGCTTGCGCTTGATGGCGAGGCGGTCGGCGATCTCCTGATCGATGCAGACGCTGGTCGGCCGATCGAGCGGCGCGGCCGCCGCGGCCCTCGCCGACGCCGGCCCCTCGACCCGCGCCGGTCGGTCCGCGGCCGGCTGCGCATGCGCCGCGCCGGCCAGCGCGGCCGAGCCCACCAGCGCCAGCGCCAGCGCCAGCCCTGGGCCCGCTACCATCCGGTCGGCAGCCACAGCCCGAGGCCTCCGGTGAAGGTCAGGTTGTTGGTGAGGCGAGTCTCGCCGACCGCTTCCTGGACCAGCACCACGTCGCGCAGGTCGAAGCGAAGGGTGATCCAGCGGGTCAGGAACATGTCGAGCAGCGCGCCGCCGTCGAACGCCATGCCCTGCACGCTGTCGTGGATGAGCCGCCCGCCGCCGGCCGCGATGATGAAGTCGGTGTGGACGATGCTGTCGCCCATCTTCAGCTTGGCGTGGACCGGCGACCAGAGCAGGTTGCCGAGGGCGAGGTAGCCGCGCCCGGACACGAAGCGGTCGTCGCCGAAGAACTCGGCCAGCGACCGGTCGAGGTCGAGCTTGAGGTAGGTGACGTCGACGCTCGCCTCGATGCCGAGGTCCTCGGTCAGGAAGAACGCCGCCGCGCCGCCATACAGATAGGAGGTGGACAGGAGGTCGCTGGCGAACATCCCGCCGTGGGCGACCAGCTCGACCTGCCCGCGCTTCATGAAGTCGCGCTTCTGGACCCCGCGCGGGCGCACGCTCTGCCCGAGCTGATCGACGATCGACTGATCGAGGCACGAGGGGACCGGCGCGTCGGACGGGCGGGCTGGATTTCCGGCTGCCGGCGATCCGGGCAAGCTGGCCGACACCGGCGGCTCGGTCGACGACGCCGGCTGCGCCTGCGCCGCAGGCGCGGCTGCCGCCGCGGCAAGCGCACTCAGGATGAGCGCTTGCTGCCCCCGTCCCATCGCAAGCACCGCATCGAGGTTACTCCTCGCGCCAGCGGACGGTCAATCAGCCCGCGGGTGGCGGCTTCTGGTTGCCACCGGGCTTCGGATATACAGTGAGCCGAGGATGGATCACCTGGTCGGCACGAGGATCCAGCGAGAGGGGGGACCACCGACCGTCAGCCTGCGCCGATGCAAGCTGGTGGTGCTGAGCGGGCCGGAGCGCGGCTCCGAGCACGTCATCTCGTCCGACGTCATCCGCGTGGGCAAGGCGACCGAGAACGACCTGGTCGTCACCGACGACACCGTGTCGCGCGTGCACTTCGAGATCGTGCGCGACGCGAAGGGTTACCTCCTGCGCGACCTCAAGTCGACCAACGGCACCTTCCTGGACGGCGCCGAGATCAAGGAGGCCTACATCCGCGCAGGTTCGGTCATCGCGGCGGGCGCGGCCGAGCTGAAGTTCACGCCGTTCGAGGAGCGGATCGAGATCCTGCCGTCCGAGAAGGAGGAGCTCGGGCCGATGGTCGGGCGGTCGACCTCGATGCGGGAGATCTTCGGGCTGGTCGAGCGGATCGCGCCGACCGACGCCACCGTCCTCATCGAGGGGGAGACCGGCACCGGCAAGGACATGATCGCCCGCACCCTGCACCAGCTGTCGAAGCGGAGCGCAGGGCCGTTCATCGTGGTGGACTGCGGCGCGGTGGCCGGCACGCTCATCGAGAGCGAGCTGTTCGGCCACGAGAAGGGGAGCTTCACCGGCGCGACCGCCACCCGCCAGGGGGCATTCGAGCTGGCCCACGGCGGGACCGTGTTCCTCGACGAGCTGGGCGAGCTGTCGCTCGATCTCCAGCCCAAGCTCCTGCGCGTCATCGAGCAGCGCGAGCTGCGCCGGGTGGGCGGCTCGCGCACGATCAAGGTCGACCTCCGCATCCTGGCCGCGACCCGCAAGGACCTGCGCAGCGAGGTGGAGAAGGGCAAGTTCCGCGAGGACCTGTACTTCCGCCTCAACGTGGTGCCGATCGTGGCGCCGGCGCTGCGCGACCGCCGCGAGGACATCCCGCTCATGGCCGAGCTGTTCCTGCGCCAGCTGGGCGGGGCCGCGGCCGAGCGGCTCGAGCTGTCCGAGCACACCATGGCGGCGCTGCGCGCGCACGACTGGCCCGGCAACGTGCGCGAGCTGCGCAACGTCATCGAGCGGGCGCTGGCCCTGGGCGGGGACGCCGGCGCGCTGCTCGCGCCGCTGGGCGAGCGCCCGCTGTCCGGCCGCAGCCGCGCCGACATCCCGCTCGAGTTCGCCCCCGGGCTGCCCTTCCGCGACGAGAAGGAGCGGTGGAACGAGCAGTTCGAGCGCCGCTACCTCACCTGGCTCCTGCGCCGGGCCGAGGGGAACATCTCCAAGGCCGCGCGCGACGCGGACATGGACCGGAAGTACTTACACAAGCTCCTCAAGAAGTACGGCATCGACCCGGAGCACACGTAGTACCTCGCCGGGCTCAGAACGCGGTGTGCAGCGCCAGCTGGAGCACGAACGCGTCGATGAGCTGCCCGCTCGAAAGGAACTGGCCGCCGATGCCGGCCGGGTTGTCCTCCTCCGGGTTGGCGGGCAGCTCGTCGAGGAGCAAGACGTCCCCCTTCAGCTCGAAGCGGACCTCGTCGAACAGGCCCCACACGCTCTCGCCGTCCTGGCCGACCCCGATGTAGCTCAGCCTGGCGCCGCCCAGCACGTTGCGGATCGGCGCCAGCTCGCGGTCGCCGGTGAAGTAGGCGCCGGCCGGCCCCTCGGTGTCGTAGAAGAACGCGTCCTTGAAGAAGGACGCCTCGGTCTGCTGGTAGACCCGGCCGCGCAGGCGGAACAACAGCGAGTCGCCGAAGTACTGGCTGTAGCCCATCTCCAGCGCCAGCGAGTTGACCCCCCAGGTGTCGCTGTAGCCGCGCACCGCGCCGTGCACCGCCGAGTGCAGGCCGGTCAGGTACTTGTTGGCCTGCAGGAACAGCGCGAGCCGCCCGCGCACGTCCGGCACCGACTCCTGCGGCTCGACCCCGGAGACGGCCACGCGCCGGTACGGGTTGGACTGGAACCCGCGCAGGATCTGGCCGTACGCCCCGGCCTGCACCGCCAGGGTGGGGGACAGGTTCTGGGTGAGCGTGGCCTCGGCGGTGTCGATCTCGACCTCGCGCCACACCGTCTCGCCCGGCGTGTCGTCGACCAGGATGAGGCTCGAGCGCTCGCACGGCTGCAGCCCGGTCAGCGCGCGCCGCTCGAGCGCGCCGGCCATGCCGTTGTCGCGGTCGCACACGTGGTCGAAGTGGTGGGTGTAGGACAGGGCGAGGTTGGTGTTCTTGCCGGGCAGGTCGACGTTGCCGGCCACCACCACGTTGATCGACGTGTAGTCGCGCTCGGCCGCGGCGCCGGCGCCGACCGAGAGCCCCGAGCGGCTGCCCTTGATCGCCAGGCTGGCGTGGGCCTCGTGGCGCACGTCCTCGAACGGCGTGGCCGAGGCGACCGCGTCGACCGAGAAGACCGAGGCGGTCGCCCCGCTGACCACGTCGGCGGTGTAGCCGGCGCCGACGGTGACCGAGTCGCCCGCGTCGAGCTGGACGTCGAGCTGCGGGTGCACCACCGACAGCCCGCCCTCCGGCCCGCGCCGGCGCTCCAGGTACCAGGTGGTGGTGAGGTCGATCTGATCGTCGGCCCACACCGGGGCGATCGCGGCCGCCGCCATCACCAGCGCGGTGGCGACCGCGGCTCCGGCGACCGCGCGCCGGGCCAGCGCTAGTTGCAGCCGCATCCGCCCCCGCTGGTGCCGCGACCGCCCGCGGATCCCTCGCGGTTGGACAGCACGTGATCGTCGGCCGCCGACTCGTGCCCGTCGGCGTCGAACCGCATGGTGCGATCGGCGAGGTGCTCCTTCTCGCTGGCGCGCACCGCGAACCGACCGCAGCCCGCGCCGGCCAGCGCCGCCGCGACCATCACGAGCGCGAGGATGCGCCCCGGGCGCCGTCGTCTAGAAGAAGATCGCAAGCCCACCGCTCAGCTCCTGCCCGCTGGAGGCCTTGTCCGGGTCGAAGATGGTCCAGTTGCGATAATCGAGCCGGATCGTGATCTGCTTGCGGAAGGTGATCTCGAAGCCGCCGCCCGCCGCCAGCGCCATCAGCGTCTCGGTCTCCTGCGCGAAGTTGTCTGCCTTGGGGCGGAGGTGCGCGGCGCCCACCCCGACGTTGAGGAACGGGCCGATCGCGGCGCCGGGGATGAGGCGAAGGGTCCACCCCAGGCCGGCCAGGTAGAGGTCGTCGTCCTGGCGCGGGCTCAGCCCGGCGAACCCCTCGATCGCGAAGTACGAGTCGATGAGCCAGGCCGGGCGCAGGAGGAATGCCCCCTCGGTGTCGATGACGCCGGCGGAGAAGGAGATCTCGACGTCGGAGTAGGGGACCGGCGACGGGCCGAGGATGGCGCGGCGGATCGCGCGACCCATGCGGCGGAACACGCCCGGGTTCTCGTCGTCCACCACCTCGAACGGAAAGACCAGCTCGCCCAGGACCCAGCCGCTGGTGCCGTCCTCGAGCTGGACCCGGAACCAGAAGCCTGATCCGCCGCGCTCGAGCACCTGGAACACCTCGCCTCGCTCCGCCACGTACAGCTCGCGGTAGCTCGCGCCCGGACCGGTGTGGACCGGCGCGCGCTGGCTGATGACGCGCAGGTACGCGTCGGCCGCGGCCGGGCGCGGCGCGAGGGCGAGGAGCGCGCCGGCCAGGGCGATGGCCAGGCCGCGCGCGCCTATTCGAGCGCGAACCATCCGAGGAAGGTCTCCTCCGGGGCGGAGCCGGCCCCGAACAGCTCGCCGCCGCCGTGCTCGTCGATGCCGTCGAGCGGCTTGGTCAGCGCCGAGCTGGCCTCCGGAGCGCCGCAGTTGAGGAAGCGAGTGATGACGTCGTAGTTGTGGTTCTGATCGATCGGCTCGGCGGTCTCGAAGCGGAGCGCCGAGCGCCCGTCCTCGATCCGGTGGCAGGCGGCCTCGTCGACGCACGAGCGGGCCTCGTCGTCCGGCGCGAAGAAGTCGGGCCACATCACGTCCTCGAAGTAGGCGCGATCCGGCCGGCAGGCGCCCGGCTCGGTCGGCGTCTCACCCAGATCCACGGTGGGACAGCCGGTCCCGAGAACCGCGCACAGCGCTGCCGCGAGCAGGGTCCCCTTCACGTCTGCGCTGACGATCGTACACCTCGGGCGGTCGAGCTGTCATCCAGGCTGCCCGGCGAGGTTCGCGTGCGCCGCGCGATTCGCGACCCGCGCAGCGGATCCACGCCCTCCTCGGGCCACTCGCGCGCGGCCATTCACGCGCGCGCGCGCGTCGCCCGTCGCGCCGCGGTGCAATCGCGCTTCACCGCGCTCGCGATGGATCGAGCGCACCGGCGGCCATGGGCGCCCTTGCCGCCCGGGAGCGCTGGGCGGTAAGGTGTAGGTCTCTTGTCGCGCGATCCTGGGCGGATATCCGACACCATGCCCGAGGCGCAGCTGGGCGCCGCACGGGTCGCGGCGAGCGTCGGGGCCGGACCTCCCGGCGGAGGCGAGGCGGGTCGCGAGGCGAGTCGCGCGGCCGAGGAGCCGACCGTTCAGCGTCTGGTCCCGCCCCCGCCATCGCGCCCGCCGCCGATGCCGCCGCCGATCCCCTCGCGTCGACCGACCGCGCCGGGCGCGCGGGCCGGCTCGCAGAGCGACGCGTTCTCGGTGCGCGGCGTGCGCAGCCGCCTGGTCGGGCGCGAGCGCGAGCTGGCCGAGATGGCCGAGGCGGTGTCGCGCGCGATCGACTTCCAGGCCCCGCAGCTCATCACGGTGGTCGGCAACCAGGGGACCGGCAAGAGCCGGCTCATCGCCGAGCTGCTCGAGCGCCACGTGGCGCCGTCCTCGCGGGTGTTCCGCGGGCGCGCCAGCGCCGACGGTGGCCGCTACGGCGTGCTCGACCAGCTCCTGCGCAACCGCTTCGCCCTGCCCGAGGGAGAGCCGGTCCAATCGTGCAAGGCGCGCTTCACCGCCGAGGTCGAGCGGGTGTTCGGCGACCGGCGGGTCGCCGAGGTGCTCCACTTCCTCGGCCAGTTCCTCGACCTCGACTTCCCCGACTCGCCGTTCCTGCGCGTCCTGGGCGAGAGCCCGAACCAGAACGACGAGATCACCCGCACCGTCTTGCGCCGCTTCATCGAGGTGGACGCGCAGGAGAGCCCGCTGGTGCTGGTGTTCGATGATCTGCAGTGGGCCGACGAGGACAGCCTGCAGGTGCTGCGCGAGCTCGGGGCCGGGCTGGGCGGATCGCCGGTGGTGCTCATCGCCGCGGCGCGGCCCGAGCTCCTGGTCCGCTTCTCCGAGTGGGGGTCCGGCACGACCGATCACCTGCGCATCGACCTCCGCAACCTCGAGCAGGACGACGCCGCCACCATGCTGTCGGTCCTGCTGTCGCGCTGCGACGCGGTGCCGCCCGAGATCGTCGACGACGCGGTCGAGATGACCGGCGGCAACCCGCACTTCCTCGAGCAGCTGGTCCGCCTGTTCCTCGAGAACGGCACCATCGACGCGCGCACCGAGCCGTGGCGGATCGACCCGGAGCGGGCGGCGGCGACCGAGCTGCCGATCAGCATCGAGGAGGCGATCGAGGCGCGCATCGCGGCGCTGGCCGGCGAGGAGCGCGACATCCTCGAGAAGGGCGCCGTGTTCGGCAACGTCTTCTGGATCGGCGCGGTGGTCGCGCTCACCCGGATCGACAGCGCGCTGGTCGACCCGGAGCGCGGCCGGACCGCCGACGACCTGGACTGGACCGACGCGGGCGAGCCGGTCCGCGCGCGCGTCATCGAGGTGATCGAGGACCTGGTCGACCGCGACTACCTGCTCCGGCTCGAGTCCGACGACTCGACGGTGAGCGGCGACGTCGAGCTGGTCTTCAAGCACAACCTCGAGCGCGAGCTCATCGCGCACAGCACCGAGCCGAAGCGGCTGGCCCGCTTCCACCGGCTGGCCGCGCAGTGGCTGGAGACCAAGCTCTCGGCCCGCTCCGAGGAGCAGCTCGAGTTCCTGGCCCAGCTGTACGAGCGGGGCGGCGACCCGGACCGCGCCGCCCACTGCTACCTGACCGGCGCCGACAAGGCGATGGCGCGCTACGCCAACGAGCAGGCGGTCGAGCTGTACGGCAAGGCGCTGGCCATGCTCGACGCGGAGGACGCGGTGGCGCGGCTGGCCGCGCTGCACAACCTGGGCAGCGTCCTCGACCTCATCGGCCGGACCGACGAGGCCCACGCTCACTTCAGCGAGATGCTGCGCCTGGCCTGGCTGTTCGACCAGAAGGCCAAGGGGGGCGCGGCGCACGGCCGGCTGGGCCGGATCTACCGGCGGCGCGGCGAGTACGATCGCGCCACCGATCACCTGCGGGCGGCCCACGAGCTGTTCACCCAGGCCAACGACCGGCGCGGCATCGCCGGCACCCTCGACGACATCGGCAAGGTCCACTGGCTGCGCGGCAGCTACGGCCAGGCGCTCGAGTTCCACCGCCAGGCGCTGGCGATCCGGCGCGCCCTCGGCGACCGCCGCTCGATCGCGCTGTCGCTGGCCAACATCGGCCGGGTCCACAACGACTCCGGCGCGTTCAAGGCGGCCAACCGGCAGTTCCGCGAGGCGCTCGATCTGCGCCGCGACATCGGCGATCTGTCCGGCGTGGTGCAGTCGCTGTGCGACCTGGGCGGCGTGCACACCGCGGACGGCTCGTACGAGATGGCGCTCGAGATGTTCGACGAGGCCCACCGCATCGCCGAGGAGATCGGCGAGAAGCTGGCCCAGAGCGAGGTGCTCTCGCGCCTGGGCGAGTGCAAGGCGGCGATGGGGCGCGGCTCCGAGGCGGTCGAGCACCTGCTCGAGGCGATGTCGCTGGCGACCGCGCTCGGCCACAAGGCGGCGATGTCGGAGTGCTGCCGTCGGCTGGCCGAGGTCCACATTGGCATGGGCGACGCCGGCCAGGCCCACGACTACGGGCTGCGCGCGCTGGCCATCGGCGAGGAGGTCGGCACCCGGGTTCACGTCGGCACCGCCCACCGGGTGCTGGGCGAGTCGCTGCGCGCGGCCGGGCTGACCTCGCCGGAGCTGGCCCGCCGGGCCGACGACCACTTCCGCCGCGCGGTCGAGATCCTGGCCGGGATGAAGAACGAGCTCGAGCTGGCCCGCTGCTACCGCAGCTACGCGGTCCTGCGCGAGCAGGTCGGCGCCGGCGATGACGCGATCAAGCTGCGCCAGCGGGCCGAGGAGATCTTCGGCCGGCTGCGCGGCGCCGCCTCGATCGAGTGATCCGGCGTGGCGACTGACTCGAGCGCCGGCCTGGACCCGGAGCTGGCCCGGCTCGACGAGACGGTGCCACCGTCGGTGCGCGAGGTCTGCCAGCGGCTGGGCGAGGCCGGCCACCAGGCGGTCACGGTCGGCGGCGCGGTGCGCGACGCGATGCTGGACCGGTCGCCGGGCGACTGGGACGTGGCGACCAGCGCGCACCCGGACGCGGTCATGCAGCTGTTCCGCGGCACCCTGCCGACCGGGATCGAGCACGGCACCGTCACGGTCCGGATCGGCCGCGGCGGCCAGCGCGACCCGATCGAGGTGACCACGTTCCGCGGCGAGGGCGCCTACAGCGACGCGCGCCGACCGGACCAGGTCGTGTTCGGCGTGTCGCTCGAGGAGGACCTGGCCCGGCGCGACTTCGTGGTCAACGCCATGGCCTGGGACCCGATCGGGCGGGCGCTGTTCGATCCGTTCGGCGGGCGGGCCGATCTGGCCGCGCGCCGGCTGCGCGCGGTCGGGGTCGCGGCCGAGCGGTTCGCCGAGGACGGCCTGCGCATCGTGCGCGCGGTCAGATTCGTGGCCAGTCTCGATTTCGGGCTCGAGGAGTCGACCGAGGCGGCCATCCCGGGCGCGCTCGGCTCGCTGGCCCGGGTGTCGCGCGAGCGAGTCCGGGTCGAGCTGGTCAAGCTCCTGGCCGGGCCGGCGGCCGGGCGGGCGCTCGACATCGCCGAGCGGACCGGGATCCTGCTCCAGGTGCTGCCCGAGCTGGCCGGCAAGGACGTGGCGGCGGCGATCGCCCGGGTGGGCGGCGTGCCGCGCGAGGCCGGGGTCGGGATGGCGGCGCTGATGCTCGAGGTGCCGGCCACGGCGGTCGACGCCGCGCTCCGCCGGCTCACCTACAGCAACGTCGAGCGGGCGCGGGTGACCGGGCTGGTGGCCGAGGCGTCCGCGCTGGGCGGCGATCGGCCCGGCGACCCGATCCTGCGGCGAGCGCTCGGCCGGGTCGGACGAGCCGCGGCCGGCGATCTGGCCGCGCTGGTCGGCGATCCGGCGACCGCGGCGCAGCTACAAAAAATCGCCGCGGCCGGCGACCCGCTGTCGATCGGCGACCTGGCGCTGGGCGGGGCCGACGTCATGCGCGTGCTGGGCGTCCCGCCCGGGCCGGCCATCGGGCGCGCGCTCGCCGAGCTGCTCGCGCGCGTGCTCGAGGACCCGTCGCTGAACACGCGCGAGGCGCTCGAGCAGATGCTGCGCGCCGCCGCGCTCTCCGGCGACGATCCGCGGTAGGCCGCGCTCAGGGGGTCAGGAGGACCTTGCCGAAGCTCTGCCGCGACTGCAGCCGCGCGTGGGCCTTGGCCGCCTCGGCGAACGGGAACGAGCCGTCGACCACCGGCACCAGCACGCCGCGCGCGGTGAGCTCGAGGACCTCGGCCAGCATGGCGCGCAGGCGGTCCACGTCGCCCCACAGGTGGCCCAGGTTGATCCCGAACACGCCGCGGTTCTCGTTCATGAGCGGGACGGCGCGGAAGCGCGGCATCGCCATGAGGGCGCGCACCGCGCTCCACAGCTGGCGCCGCTCGCCCGGCGCCGCGCTCGACGCTCCGAACAGGAACAGGCGGCCGAGCGGGGCGAGCGAGCGGTAGCTCTTGCGGAACGAGGCGCCGCCGACCGCGTCGAGCACGATGTCGACGCCGCGCCCCGCGGTCAGCCGGCGGACCTCGGCCTCGAAGTCCTGGCTGGTGTAGTCGATGCAGTGCTGCACGCCGGCCGCGCGCAGGCGCTCGTGCTTGGACGGGCTGGCGGTGCCGATGATCTCGGCCTCGCGCCAGCGCGCGATCTGCACCGCCGCCTGGCCGACCCCGCCGGCCGCGGCGTGGATCAGCACGCGATCGCCGGCCCGCACGTTGCCCAGGTAGACCAGCATGAGCCACGCGGTCAGGTAGTTGACCGGGATCGCCGCCGCCTGCTCGAACGAAAGCCCCTCCGGGATCGGCGAGACCTGCCCGGCCGGCGCGATCAGCTGATCCGAGTAGCCGCCGAACCGGGTCAGCGCGAGGACGCGCGCGCCTGGCTTGAGGTCCGACGGGGCGCCCGGGCCGAGCCGCTCCACCGTGCCGGCGACCTCGTAGCCGACCACCGCGGGCAGGGGGGGCGCGTCGGGATAGAGGCCCATGCGCGCCATCACGTCGGCGAAGTTGATCCCGGCGGCGGCGACGCGGACCCGCACCTCGCCCGGGCCCGGCTCCGGGTCCGGCGCCTCGCGCACCTCGAGAACCTCGGGACCTCCGCGCCGCGTGATCCAGACCTGTCGCATCGGGCGAGACTACTCCAGAGTCCGCCGGCGTCGAGCCGACTGGCCCGGTTTGCGCGCCGGCGCGACGACTGCTTGCCGCCGCGTTAATCCCGTACGCACGGACGCGGATCGAGCGACGCTCCACGTCTTCTTTCGTACCTTACCCAACCCCACCCCAGTCTCTCGACGCCGCGACCCGTCCTCGCGCGGCTCGCGATCGGCCGCGGCCTCAGGCGCGCAGCGTCGCGCGCGCGTCGGCCACGACCACGCCGTCGCCGCGCGCCGCGGCGATGACCCGACCGAGATCGAGCGACTCGATCCGCTCGTGGCAGGCGAGGAACGAGGCCCGCCGGAGCAGGTCGGCGAGCGCCGCGCGGTCCGGCTGCGGGTCGCCCAGCCGCGACGCCTCGACGTGACGGGCCAGCTCCTCGGCGTCGATCGCGCGCAGCGGGGCCGGCGCCGCGATCGGGCCGGGCGCGCCGGCGAGGTCGACCAGCACGGTGCGGCCGAGCTCGGCCAGGGTCACCACCCGCGCGCGCAGCTCGCGTCCGGCCGGCGGGGTCTCGCGCACGATGACCGGCGCGCCGGCCGGCTGGCCGAGCGCGCGGCCGAGCGCGGCGAACGCGCGGCGCACGTCGGCCGCGGTGGCCAGATCGCGCTCGATCGGGCAGCCGTCCAGCTCGCTCGGCACGTCGGGCCCCCACGCCTTGAGCTCGACCGGGAAGCCGGCCCGCTTGGCGATCCGGGTCGCGGCCGACGGGGTGGTCGCCACCGCCTGGCGCGTGATCGGGATCTTCCAGGCCGCCAGCAGGACCTTGGTCTCGTGATCGCCGGCCCGCGCGCCGAGCTTGCCGACCTGGCGGGCGAAGCGCTCGCGGTCGACGTCGAGCGCGTCGCCCTCGGCCGGCTCGGCCGGGCCCAGCCCCGCGGCCAGGCGCTCGCGAAGCCGGCCGGCCGCCACCGCCGCGGCCAGCGACGCGCGCAGGCCGACCAGCACCCGCCGATCGTCGTCGGCGACCAGCTCGGCCCGCCCGACCATCGGCAGCAGCATCGCCGCGGTGGTGCGCTCCGGCGCGACCCCGGCCAGCTCCTCGCGATCGATCAGCACGACGTCGGTGGGGCCGACCTTGCCGACGTCGGCGATGAGCGTGGTCGCGCGCGCGCCGGCCGCCGCCGCCTCGTTGGCCAGAAATTGAGCCGAGGCAGAAAGCCAGCTACCGGGCGCCGCCACCACCGCGATGCGCGGGCCGGGCGGCAGGCCGAACCCCGCCACCAGGATCAGCGTCTCCAGCCAGGCGTCGGGATCGGGGCTGAGGATCGCGCCGTGGCTGCGCAGCAGCGCCAGCGACGCGGCCTGGATGTCGCCGCGCGGTCCGAGTGCGCGCGGGAAGCAGGCCAGCAGCACCAGCGGCCGCCCCGCCTTGGCCGCTCGCGCGCACAGCGGCGCGAGATGGGCCGCGTGCGCGGGACCGGGTGGCTCGCGCAGGGCCAGGCCGACCGCGCCGGCCGGCGCCTCGGCCGCATCCTCGAGCGCCACCCGCTGACAGCTGGCCCCGCGACGGGTCAGCATCCGCGCGGCGTCGTCGGCCCACGGCACCTCGTCCAGCGCGAGCGCGATCCGCATGGTGGTCGCCTCGCGGGTGCGAAACAGGACGCTGGCCACTCGCCCCAAGCTATCGGAAGGCTCCGGGTCGGTCAAGAACGCGGTGAATTCGGCCGCTTATGGATGAGCCGGTCAGCTCGCGCGGCGCAGGTCGCTCCGGTGCGGGCGCGGGTCGAGCCGCCGGCCGGTCGCGGGATCGAACTCCCAGCCGTGGCGGCTGCATACGAGCCGTCCGGCGTCGACGAACCCGTCCGACAGCCGGCCGTGCCCGTGCGGGCACCAGTCCGGAAGCACGAAGCGGCGCCCGTCGTCGAGGACACAGACCGCGACCTCCTCGGCGCCGTCCCGCGCGGCCATGACCTGGCCGGCTGGACACCGCCCGAGCGCCTCGGCCACCGACGGGCGCCCGTCGATCGGGGCGTCCAGGTCCTCGCCGACCAGGTCACAGGCGAGGGCGCGAAGGCTGGCGCAGGGGCTGGGACCGAGCACGACTCGACGAGGCTAGTCGCGCCCCCTGACAGCGCGCGGCCGCCGCCCTTCGGGCCTCCCTCGTCTACCTCCCGCACTGCGCGCGGTGGCGCAGCAGGTGATCGGCCAGCACCAGGCACATCATCGCCTCGACGATCGGCACCGCGCGCGGCAAGACGCACGGGTCGTGGCGACCCTTCGGCTTGAGCACGGTCGCCTCGCCGTTCTCGGTCACGGTCTCCTGCTCGCGCAGGATGGTCGCGGTCGGCTTGAACGCGACCCGCACCAGGATCGACTCGCCGTTGGAGATCCCGCCCTGGATCCCGCCCGAGCGGTTGGTCCGGGTCCGCACCCGACCGTGTTCGTCGGCGTAGAAGAGGTCGTTGTGCTCGGAGCCGGTCATCCCGGTCGCCCCGGCGAACCCGGAGCCGCTCTCGAACCCCTTGGCCGCCGGGATGCTCAGCATCGCCTTGGCCAGGTCGGCCTCGAGCTTGTCGAAGACCGGGTCGCCGAGCCCGACCGGCGCGCCGCGCGCCACCGCCCCGACCACGCCGCCCAGCGAGTCGCCCGCCTTGCGGGCCCGGTCGATCTTCTCGATCATCCGCTCGGCCACCGCGCCGTCGGGGCAGCGCGCGATGTTGGCCTCGACCATCTCGCGCGTCACCGTCTCGGGATCGATCGCGGTGGCCAGGTCGTGCACCTGCTCGACCCAGCCGACCACCTCGACCCCCTCGGCGACGAGCAGCCGCCGCGCGATCGCGCCGGCCGCCACCCGCGCGGCGGTCTCTCGCGCGCTGGCCCGCCCGCCGCCCTCGACCGCGCGGACCCCGTACTTGGCCTGGTAGGTGTAGTCGGCGTGCGACGGGCGGTACTTGTCGCGCAGCTCGCCGTAGTCGGTGCCGCGCGCGTCGCTGTTGCGGATCAGCATCGCGATCGGCGTGCCGAGCGTCTCCCCGTGATAGACGCCCGACAGGATCTCGACCCGGTCGGCCTCGCGCCGCTGCGTGGTGATGCGGCTCTGGCCGGGCCGGCGCCGGTCGAGCTCCTCCTGGATCATCGCCTCGTCGATCGCAAGCCGCGGTGGGCAGCCATCGACCACCACGCCCAGGGCCGGCCCGTGCGACTCGCCCCAGGTCGCGATGCGGAACAGCCGGCCGAAGCTCGAGCCCATGCAGCCAGCGTAGGCGCCACCAGTTGCCAATTCAACCGCGGCCACGGCCCCTTGCGCCGGCCATCGGCACAGCGCTAGGGTTTCCCCTCCTCTCTCGGGGTCCTCATGAAAAGCTACAGCCCGTCGGAAGTTCGCGTCGTCGGCATCTTCGGCCACCGGCACTCGGGGAAGACGAGCCTGGTCGAGGGCGCCCTCTACAACGCCAAGGCCACCAAGGCGCTCGGCAGCGTGGATGGCAACGACCAGACCCTCGAGATCGACCAGGTCGCCCTCGAACGCCACACGACCATGCAGACCAACGTGGGATTCGTCGAGTGGGACGGCACCCGGATCCAGTTCATCGACACGCCGGGGGACGCCAACTTCTGGGGGGCGACCAACCGCGCCCTGCAGGTGGTCGACGCCGGGCTGGTCACGATCGCGGCGCCGGACGGGGTCGAGCCGGTCGCGCTGCGCGCGATGCAGACCCTGACCGAGCGCGGCGCACCGTTCGCCATCTTCGTGACCAAGCTCGACAAGGAGGGCGCCGACTTCGCCGCCACCGTCGCCGACATCAAGGCGGAGGCCGGCCGCGACGCGGTCGCGCTGGCCATCCCGATCGGCGTCGGGCCCGACTTCAAGGGCGTGGTCAGCCTGCTGACCCAGAAGGCGTACATCCCCGACGGTGACAAGACCAAGGAGGTCGACATCCCGGGGGATCTGGCCGGCGACGTGAGCGCGGCGCGCGAGCAGCTGTTCGACGCGGTCGCCGCCGCCGACGACGATCTGGCCGAGAAGTACCTCGACACCGGCGCGCTGACCGAGGAGGAGCTGGCCCGCGGGCTCAAGGCCGCCTTCGTGAAGGGCCAGCTGGTCCCGGTCCTGGCCGGCAACCCGCTGGCCAACGTCGGCTCGCGCGTCCTGCTCGACGTCATCCGCGCCATCTTCCCGTCGCCGCTGGATCGCCCGGCGATCAAGGGCCACGGCGATGCGGCCCGCACCCAGCCGGTCGAGCGCATCCCCAGCCCGGACGGCCCGCTGGTGGCGCAGGTGTTCCGCACCTTCTACGACCCGTTCGCCGGGATGCTGACCTACGTTCGCATCTTCAGCGGCAAGATCCACGCGGCCGCCGACGTGTACAACGCGACCGAAAGCACCGCCGACCGCCCGTCCCACATGTACCTGCCGCTCGGCGGGGTGAAGGCCGGCGTCGAGATCAAGGACGCCACCGTCGGCGACGTGGTGGTGCTGACCAAGCTCAAGGTGACCGGCACCGGCGACACCCTGACCGCGAAGGACGACCCGACCTACCTGGCCCCGTTCGACGAGCCGGAGGCGCTGCTCAACTTCGGCATCTCGGCCGCCGACAAGAAGGTCGAGGAGAAGATGGCGTCGCTCATCGCCAAGCTGGTCGACGAGGATCCGTCGCTCCGCTTCGCGCGCGACGCCGAGTCCAAGGAGACCATCCTGGGCGGGCTCGGCCAGCCGCACGTCGACTACGTGATCGAGCGGCTCAAGCGCCAGCAGATCGAGGTCGAGCTGCGCGAGCCCAAGGTCCCCTACCGCGAGACCCTGCGCAACGCGGTGCGCGAGGTCGAGGGCAAGCAGAAGAAGCAGACCGGAGGATCCGGCCAGTACGCGGTCTGCTTCCTCAACGTCGAGCCGCTACCGCGCGGCAGCGGCATCGTGTTCGAGGACGAGATCGTCGGCGGCGCCATCCCCAGGAACTTCATCCCGTCGGTCGAGAAGGGCGTGCGCGACGCGCTCAAGCGCGGCCCGCTCAGCGGCAACGAGGTGGTCGACCTCAAGATCGGCCTCTACGACGGCAAGTACCACCGGGTCGACTCGTCGGACATGGCGTTCCAGATCGCGGCCCGCAAGGCGATCCGCGCCGCCTTTGCGTCCAAGACCGCCAGGACGATCCTGCTCGAGCCGCACATGATCCTCGACATCACCTGCCCGGCGGAGGACGTCGGCGACGTGATGGGGGATCTCAACTCGCGCCGGGCCCGGGTCAGCAGCATGACCACCGAGGGCCGGCGCGGCCGCATCACCGCCACGGTGCCGATGAACGAGATCCTGCGCTACACCAACGTGCTGAAGTCGATCACGTCGGGGCGCGGCTCGTTCCACATGCACTTCGCCAGCTACGAGGAGGCCCCGCCCGACATCCAGCAGCAGGTGGCGGCGGCGTACAAGGGCGGCGGCGAGGAGGACGACGACTGACCACTCGAGCTCCCGCCCTGGCCGTCGTCCTTTGGGTCGTCTCCATCGCGGGGGCGGCGCTCGCGCTGGGCGGCTGCCCGAAGGCGCCGCCCCAGCAGGTCCCTCCGTCGGAGGCGTCCGGTTATGGCCGTTCAGGCCGAGCGCGTGCGCCGGCCAGCGCGGCCGGCTCGCCGGCGGCGGGAAGCGGTCCGGCGTCCGCTGGCGGGCAGGTCGCCGACGGTGAGGCCTGTTATGGCGGGGGCGAGTGCGAGAGCGGGGTCTGCGAGGGCGAGGGGTGCGGCGCGGACCAGCCCGGCAAGTGTGTGGCGGCGTCGCGCGCGTGCGCCGGAGCCGAGCAGGTCTTCTGCAGCTGTGCAGGGCAGGGATTTCGCGCCCCGACCGACTGTCCCGCTCAGCGCTTCTCGCGCCGCGGCGTCTGCGCACAACCTGCGCCATCCGCGGCGTCACCAGCAACCCCAGCAGGGTCTGCCACGGCCAGCAAGGCGCCATTGTGATGGCGCGCGGGTGCTCCCCGCGACGACATTGCCCCGTGCGCAGGTTCTGGTCTAACCTCTAGCGTTCGCGGAATGGTAGAGAGTCGTCTACCGCCGACGGCGGAGGAGCTCGATGAGCTGAGCGAAGCGTTCCGCCGGGATCCCGGCCGGGCGTTCGTCGGCCTGGGCGATGCCCTGCTCGCGCTCGGCCGCCCGCGCGACGCGGTCGAGATCGGGGCTCGCGGGCTCCAGATGGATCCCGGCAACCTGGCCGGTCGACTGATGGTGGCGCGCGCCTTTGCCGCGCTGCATCAGTGGAAGGAAGCGCAGGCCGAGCTGCTGAAGGTGGTCAAGACCGACCGCAACCACGGCAGCGCCTTCCGCCTGCTCGGCGAGGTGCTGATGCGGCGGGCCGACTACGAGCGCGCGCTTCCGGTCCTGCAGCACGCGCAGAACCTCAGCCCTGCCGACCCGTCGATCCTCTCGCTCCTGCGCCGGGCCCGCGCCGGCCAGACGCTCGATCCGCCGCCGCCGATCCCGAGCCCGCAGAGCCCGTCGGCCCACTCGGGCGGGGCGCGCTCGTCGCGCGCGCGCCAGGCGATGGCGTCGCCGGACAGCGGTGCGTACTCCGGGCCGTACTCCGGTCTGGACTCGATCAACGAGCAGCCCACCCGGGTCGCCGGCGAGATGGACATGCATGGCTCCGGCTCGGGCAGCGACTGGGCCGACGATTCGGCGTCGCTCGGGCGGGTCAAGCTGGAGCGGGTCGAGCTGCGCCGCGAGGGCAAGCGCGCGCCGCAGGAGGGCCAGGTCAGGCGCAGCGACGCGCGCGGGGCCGACCACGCCGAGCGCCGCCCGGTCGAGCACCACCTGCCGCCGCCGACCGAGGACGTGTTCGCACCGCTGGCGCCGGATCCGGTTCGCGATCGGATGCAGGGCGGCGGCGAGCAGGGCGGGTACGCGCCGGGCGGATATCCGCCGGGCGGCTACGGGGCCGGCCCGACCGCGGCCGCGTCGATGCCGACCCGCGCGATGCCGCCGGCCGGCATGCCGCCAGCGGGCCTGCCGCCAGCTGGCATGCCGCCAGCGGGTGCTCCGGGCGGCATGCACGGCGGGCCGCCACCCAGCCTGTCGTCCACCGGGTACGCGCCGACCCAGTTTCCGGGCGCCGGGCCGGTGCCGCCGGCCCAGTTCCCGCCGCCGGGCATGCCGAGCCAGTACCCGCCGGGCGGTCCGATGGGCGGGCCCGGCGTGGTGCGGCCGCGGGTGGTGGCGGGCGAGAAGCCGCGCGACGCGGCCCAGGCGTCGCTGCGCCAGTCGGCCGCGGTCGGCGAGCAGTACCTCAACAACCTCCTGGTCGGCGGGCTGCTCGACATCCCGCGCGTGCGCGTGCCGGAGATGAGCTTCGACCTCTCGCCCGGCCGGCGCTGGGGTAGGTCGACCGTCCGGCTCTTCATCTATCTCTTCGTCATCCTCTTCATGGGGATCGCCGGGGCGGGCGGCTGGTACTGGTACGCCGGCAAGCAGCGCGGCGAGGACGTCACCCGCCACATCGAGACCGCCCTGGTCCAGATCGACGACGGCGAGTACGAGGGCCTGGCCCGGGCCGATCAGGAGGCGCGCGCCGCGGTCGAGCGCGACCGCGAGAACACCTACTCGGTCGCTCTCCTGGCCGAGGTCACCGCGCTCGAGACGTTCCTCTACGGCGAGATCAACCCGACCGAGGTGCAGCGCGCGATCGAGCTGGCCAGCCAGGACATCGATCAGCCGACCGAGAAGGGCTACCGCGAGCTGGTGCTGGCCCGCGCGGCCCACGCGCTGTCCGTCCTGCCCACCCTCGAGGACGCCGCCGAGGGCCGCCTGACCGAGGTCCGCCGCGGCCTCGAGAAGTGGCTCGAGGGCCACGCCGACGACCTCATGGCCCGCTGGCTGCTCGGCCACGCGCTGTGGGCCGCGGGCGATCGCAAGGGCGCGCGCGCCGCGTTCGAGCAGGCCGACAAGGCCGGGGCCGGGCCGGCGGTGGCGAGCACGTCGCTGGGCGACATCCTGCTCGACGACGGCGAGTTCGAGAAGGCGCGCGCCGCCTACGACCGCGCGCTGGCCCGCTCGCCGCACCACCCGTGGGCGTTCATTGGCCGCTCGCTGACTCGCTCCGAGCGCAGCGCGGAGATCCAGGAGGCGGTGGCCGACCTCAACGTCGGGGTGGCGGCCAAGCGCGGACCGCGGGTCGAGGCGTGGAAGCAGCTGGCCACCGCCACGGTCTACCTGACCCAGCAGGACTACGAGGGCTTCGCCAAGGCGCTCGACCTCGCGGTCAACGTGCCGGAGCCGCGCTTCCTGGTCCGGGTCGGCCTCCACCGGGTGCAGGAGGGGCAGCTGTCCGACGCTGCCCGCGCCCGCAAGGACATCCGCTGGTACGCCGACAAGCCGCAGCCGGATCCGCTGGTCATCGCGCTCGACGCCGAGCTGCGCCTGGCCAGCGGGCTGCCGCGCGAGGCGTTCGCGGCGATGGAGAAGGAGCCGGGACTGCGCGCGGCCCGCCTGCGTGGGCGCGCGCTGTTCGACATGGGCAAGTGGGAGGAGGCGGTGACCGAGCTCGATCAGGCGCTGCAGCTCTCGCCGCGCGACCTGGCCCTGCAGGTCTGGACCGAATCCGCCAGGCTGGTGGTTGCCAGCGGCGACGACCGGCGCAAGACCGAGGATCTGCTCGACAGCCTCGGCCGGCAGTCGAAGTCGAAGGGCGCGCGCGTCCCGCAGGCGGTGGCGCTGGTCAAGACCGGGCGGCGCGCGGCGGCGCGCGAGAAGCTGGAGCTGTCGCTGAAGGACGTGAGCACCGAGTACCCCAACCCGCTCGCCTACCGCGCGCACCAGGTGCTCGGCGAGATCGACGTCGCCGACGGCAAGCTGGAGTCAGCCGCGGTCCACGTCGACAAGGCGCTCGAGCTCAACGCGGGCTACCTGCCCGCGCACGACCTGGCCTGCCGGCTGCTGGCGGAGACGGCGCCCGACAAGGCGCTCCCGCACTGCGTCGAGGTGATCAAGGCGGAGGTGGCGTCGGTCCCGGCCGAGCTGGCGTTCGTTCGCGCGATGACGCCGGCCAAGAGCGCCGAGGACACCAAGGCGGCGGCCGACGCGCTGCGCCGGGCCAAGCAGAAGGGCGCCGGCCCCGAGGAGCTGCAGGAGTACATCCCGCTGGTCGACACGGCGCTGTTCGCCGAGCTCGGCGTCCCCGAGCCGAGCGCGAAGGACAAGAAGCGCCGCTGAGCCGGCGCGGCGTGCTTCGCTAAGCCCCGGCGCGCACGGGCTCGATCTCGGCGAGCGCGGCCTCGATCTCGCCGCGGACGCCCGGGTCGGCCTCGCCGGCCAGCGCGGCGCCGAGCTGGTCGCGCGCGCCCAGCCGGCCGAGCGCCCAGGCCGCGTGGCTGCGCACCAGCGCGCTGCGGTGTTCTCCGAGGGCGCGCGCGAGCGCCGGCACCGCCGCCGGGTCGTCCGCGTTGCCGAGCGCGACGCAGACGTTGCGGAGCAGGCCATCGCGTCCGGCGCGGCGGAGCGAGGTCCGGCGGACCAGCCGGCGGAGCTGCGCGGTGCCGAGGCCGAGCACGCGGACCAGGTCGAGCCAGTCGCGGTCCGGTCCGCTCGAGCGCAGGGCAGGGGCCGGTTCGACCCGGGCCGGCGCCGCCGCGTTGAACGGGCACACCTCCTGGCACACGTCACAGCCGAACACGCGCGTCCCGATGAGCGGGCGCAGCTCGCGCGGGATCGGGCCGCGGTGCTCGATGGTCAGGTACGAGATGCAGCGGCGGGCGTCGAGCTGGAACGGCCCGACGAACGCGCCGGTCGGACACGCGTCCAGGCACGCGCGGCACTCGCCGCACCGCGCGGCCGGCGCCTCCGCCGCGCTCGGCTCCAGCTCCACGTCGAGCAGGAGCTCACCGAGCAGCACGTAGGAGCCGATCCCGGGCGCGATGAGCATGTTGTTCTTGCCGACGAAGCCGAGCCCGGCGCGCGCGGCCACCTCGCGCTCGAGCACCGGCGCGGTGTCCACGCACGGCCGCGCCGCCACCGGTCGACCGGCGTGGCGGCCGACCCGCGCGGCCAGCTCGCGCAGCATCTCCTTCATCACCAGGTGGTAGTCGCGCCCGCGCGCGTAGCGCGCCACCTGCCCGGACGGTCGGGTCAGCCGCTCGGCCGGGACCAGGGACGCGTCGTGAGCCAGCGCCACCGCCACCACCGAGCGCGCGCCGGCCAGGATCGCGCGCAGGTCGGCGCGGCCGCCCCGGTGGTCATCGGCGGCCAGGTAGTCCATCTCGCCGTGCATGCCGGCCGCCAGCCACGCCTCGTACGCGGCGTGGCCGAGGGCGGGCCCGGCCGGCCCGATCCCGACCCGGTGGAAGCCGAGCGCGCGCGCCTCCTCGAGGATCAGCCGGGACAGCTCGCCCGGCCCGGGGCTCACGCGCCGCCTTCGCGATCGTCGTCTTCCGGCTGACCGGCGAAGTAGACCGAGTCGTAGCTGACCGAGCAGTCGCGCTCGACCGGCTGCGGGTAGCGGATCTCGACGCCGCGGTAGTTGCGCAGCACCGCCCACTCGTCGCCCGCCTCGACCAGGTAGGTCGGCCCGATCGGGATCTTGCCGCCCCCGCCGGGCGCGTCGAGCACCAGGTGCGGGATCGCCATCCCGGTCATCCAGCCGCGCAGCTGGCCCATGAGCGCGATCGCGGCCTCGACCGGCGTGCGCAGGTGATCGGTCCCGACCACGGTGTCGCCCTGGAAGAGGTAGTAGGGCCGCACCCGCATGCGGAGCAGCCCGCGGAACAGCGCGCGCAGGCAGCGCACCGACGAGTTGATGCCGCGCAGGAGCACCGCCTGGTTGCCGACCGGGATGCCGGCGTCGACCATCCGCTCGCACGCCGCCCGCGCCTCGGCGGTGAGCTCGACCGGGTGGTTGAAGTGGGTGTTGACGAACAGCGGGTGGTGCCGGCGCAGCATCGCGACCAGCTCGTCGTCGACCCGCATCGGCAGCACCACCGGCACGCGGGTCCCGATGCGGATGATCTCCACGTGCGGGATCGCGCGCAGCCTGGTCAGGATGCCGTCGAGCTTGCGGGTGGACAGGAGCAGCGGGTCGCCGCCCGACAGGAGTACGTCGCGCACGCGCGGGGTCCGCTCGATGTAGGCCAGCGCCTGCTCGAGCTCGTCCACGGTGGGCGGATCGTCGCCGCCGACCAGGCGCCGCCGGTTGCAGTGCCGGCAGTAGATCGCGCAGCGGTCGACCACCAGGAGGAGCACGCGGTCCGGATACTTGTGGAAGATGCACGGCACCGGGCTGTGGCTGTCCTCGCCCAGCGGATCGGCCAGCTCGCCCGGCGCGGTGGTCGCCTCGCGCGGCGACGGGATCGCCTGGCGGCGGATCGGGCAGTCGGCCCGGACCGGGTCCATGAGACCGGCGTAGTACGGCGTGAGCCCGACCCGGAACAGCCCCTCCGAAGCGTCCAGCCCGGCGCGCTCGTCGTCGGACAGCTCGACCACCCGGGCCAGCTCCTCGGCCGAGGTCAGCATGCTGCGCAGCTGCCAGCGCCAGTCGTTCCAGTCCGAGGGATCGACGTCGGCGCGGCGCAGCGCGCGGCGGCCGTCGGCGACGGGCAGGCGGAGGCTGGCGGGTCCGGTGGTCACGGCCACGGACTACCGCACGCGCGGCCGGGTGGCAAGCCCGCGCTCCCGCGCCATCTCGCGGGCCCGCTCGATGACCTGGTGCAGGCCGGCGGTCACGCTCAGCCGGGCGAGCTGGTCGGGCGCGAACCAGCCGGCCTCGGCCGCGTCGTCCCCGGCGACCAGCGCGCCGTCTATCACCTCGACCAGGTAGTCGAGGATGACGTAGTGCACCTGCAGCGCGCCGTCGTCGCCGCGCTCGATCCAGTCGACCGCGGTGACCAGCTCGACCGCGCGCACCGCCAGCCCGGTCTCCTCGGCCACCTCGCGCACCGCCGCGTCGGCGGCCGGCTCGCCCGGCTCGATCCGCCCGCCCGGAACGCTCCACACCTGCTGGTTCGGCGGCCGGCCGCGCCGGACCAGCAGCACGCGCCCGTCCTGGTCGAACGCCACGCCCGCGGCCGCGACCACCGGGCGGACCGGCGCGCTCGCGCTCATATCTCCGCCGACGGACAGACCGGCGCGAGCGGGCAGGCGTCGCACTCGGGCACCTTCGCGTGGCAGATGCGGCGGCCGTGCCAGATGAGCTGATGGGCGGCGTCGATCCACTGCTCGCGCGGCACCACCTCCATGAGGTCGAGCTCGATCTTGACCGGGTCGGTCTCGCGAGTGAGGCCGAGCCGACCCGCCACTCGCTTGACGTGGGTGTCCACCACCACGCCGGACGGGATGCGATACGCCGACCCGAGCACCACGTTGGCGGTCTTCCGCGCCACCCCGGGCAAGCGCACCATCTCCTCCATGGTGCGCGGGATGCTCCCGCCGAACTCACCGACCACCATGCGCGCCATGCCGAGCAGGCTCTTCGCCTTCTGCCGGAAGAAGCCGGTCGAGTGGATCATCGGCTCGAGCTCGGTCGGATCGGCCCCGGCCAGCGCGGCCGGCGTCGGGTAGCGGCGGAACAGCGCCGGCGTGACCGTGTTGACCATCCGATCGGTCGACTGCGCGCTCAGGATCGTCGCGACCGTGAGCTGGTACGCGCTCTCGAAATCCAGCTCGCAGGTGGCCTTTGGCCAGGTGCGCTGTAAGATGTCGAGGATCTCGCGCGAAAGGCTGAGCGCCTGCTTCTTGGGTTTTCCTCCCATGCGGAACGGACTCATTCCTATCACGTTCGCCGCCGTCCTCGCCGCCTCGAGCGGCGCCTGCGGTGGCGCCTCGGCGGAGGACATCCGCTCCGCCCAGTCGTCCGGCTACCGGGGCGACTTCGCCGTCATCTACAGCGAGACGCTGGCGGTGGTCCGCGAGCTCTACCCGCAGCTGACCGAGGACGCGCGCACCGGCATCATTCGCACCGCCTGGCATCCGGTCCACGTCCAGCAGGGGACCGACGACGACGAGAACCAGGGGACCCCCAACCCGTCGGCCCCGCGCAGCGGTCTGCAGACCAGCAACCAGCTGCGCCAGGAGTTCTTCATCCGGTTCGACGTGCACCTGGTCGGCGGCAAGCCGTGGCGCGTGCGCGTGCGCGGGGAGGCGTCGTCGTGGAAGGCGGGCGAGATCCCGACCCCGCTCCACGGGGCCGATGTGCCGCACTGGCTCGAGGGTCGGGTCAACTCGCTCGAGGTCGCCATCCATCAGCGCCTCAAGAAGTACGCGGTGGCCATGAAGTACGCGCCGACCGACGAGAGCGCGGATGCGCCGGCCGCGCCGGTCAAGCTCGACACCGCGAAGTTCGGCAAGCTCCCGCCCGGGGCTGCCCAGGTCGTGGCCGAGGTGGAGAGCGCGGCCCGCGTGCACGACGTCGTTCGCCTGCGCAAGGTCATGGCGGACCAGTTCACCTACAGCACCGGCGACGCACCGTCGGCCGAGACCGCGATCGTGGTGTGGCAGGCCGATCCGTCGATCCTGGCCCAGATGGTCGTCGCGCTCGACGCCGGCTGCGCGCTCGATCCAGCCGGCTCGCAGGCGGTGTGCCCGGCGGCCTCGGCGAGCGACCCGGCCTTTGCCGGCTATCGCGCGACCTTCCGCGCCGCCGGCGGGATCTGGAAGCTGGTCTCGTTCGCGACGGCCGACTGACCGCGTCGGCGCTCTCCCGCGGCGCGCGCGTATACTCGCCGCCCATGAGGATGACGAGGACGAGGACGAGGACGACGACGACGCGGCCGAGGCTCGGGTCCATCTCGCTCCGGGGCGCCGCTCGCGCCGATGTGTGCCTGGCGGCGGTCTTCACCGCGGGGCTCGCCTGCGCCGGATCGGGTTGCGCGGGCAAGTCGCAGGCGCCCTCCGGTCCCGGCGCGCCCGCCGCCGCCGCCGCGACCACGGCCCCCGTGACGGCCGTCGGTGACGCGAGCGGCGCAGCGCCGGCGCCGGCGAGCGGGCCGCGCCTCGAGGGGACCCCGCCCATCCCGGACGCGCTGCGCGCCCGCCTCCAGCAGTACCTCAACACCCGCTACGCCAACATGACCGATGTGTCCGACGACGGCCGCACTATGCTGGTCTCGACCCGCTTCGGCGACAGCACCCAGGTCCACCTGGTCGCGGCGCCGGGCGCCGCGCGCACCCAGCTCACCTTCGCGCGCGACCCGGTCCAGAGCAGCGCGTTCGTCCCAGGTAGCTCGCGCTCGCTGGTCTACGTCACCGACGTGGGCGGCGACGAGCAGTACCAGATCTTCCGCCTCGACCTGGACGGCTGGCGGACCACGCGCCTCACCGACGGCAAGAGCCGCAACGTCAACCCGGTGTGGAGCGCCGACGGCAAGAAGCTGGCCTGGGCCTCGACCGCGCGCAACGGGCGCGACTTCGACGTCTGGGTGTCGGACGGGGCCACCACGGCCAGCGCAGCGCTCGCCGTGGAGGGCAAGGGGCAGTGGGTCCCGCTCGAGTTCTCGCGCGACGGCGGCTCGCTGCTCATCCAGGAGGAGATCTCGATCAGCCATACCCGCCTGTACCTCGCCGACCTCGGCAAGAAGACGGTCACCAACCTGACCCCGGGCGATGCCCCGGTCGCCTATCGCGACGCCGCGCTGTCGCCCGACGGCCGCCGGGCCTACGTGGCCAGCGACCGCAGCGGCGAGTTCGTCTCGCTCCACGAGCTCGACATCGCCCGGCGGAGCTGGCGCCCGCTGGCCGCCGGCATCCCGTGGAACGTGGACGAGCTCGAGCTCAGCCGCGACGGCCGCACCCTGGCGTTCGTGGTCAACGAGGGCGGATTCGGCCGCCTCCACCTGCTCGACACCCGCACCCGCCGCGAGAAGGCGGCCGCCGGGGTGCCCGACGGCATCGTCGACGGGCTGCGGTTCGCGCGCAACGCGCCGGTGATCGGCTTCAGCCTGCTCAGCCCGGTCCGCAGCACCGACGCGTACACCTACGACACGCGCCGCAACAAGGCGGCCCGCTGGACCGAGAGCGAGATGGGCGGGCTCGATCCGGCGCGCTTCGTGGCCCCGACCATCATCGAGTACCCGTCGTTCGACGGGACCAAGATCCCGGCGCTCTACTACCGGCCGGCCGGGCCCGGGCCGTTCCCGGTCGTGATCGACATCCACGGCGGTCCGGAGGGGCAGCAGCGCCCGATCTTCTCGCCGGTCGAGCAGTTCCTGGTGGCCGAGGACGGCGTCGCGGTGCTGGCTCCGAACGTGCGCGGCTCCGACGGCTACGGCAAGACCTACCTCGCCCGCGACAACGGCTTCAAGCGCGAGGACTCGGTGAAGGACATCGGCGCGCTGCTCGACTGGGTCGCCCAGCAGAAGGAGCTGGACGCGAAGCGGGTCGGGGTGATCGGCGGCTCGTACGGCGGCTACATGGTCCTGGCCTCGCTGGTCCACTTCAGCGACCGCATCGCGGCCGGCGTGGAGATCGTCGGCATCTCGAACTTCGTCACCTTCCTCGAGAACACCGCCGAGTACCGGCGCGATCTGCGCCGGGTCGAGTACGGCGACGAGCGCGACCCGGCCATGCGCAAGCACCTGCAGGCGATCTCCCCGCTCGCCCACGTCGACCGGATCCGCAGCGCGCTGTTCGTGGCCCAGGGCGCCAACGACCCGCGGGTGCCGGCCAGCGAGGGGGAGCAGATCGTGCGGGCGGTGCGCAAGGCGGGTCGCGACGTCTGGTACATGGTCGCGCCCGACGAGGGCCACGGCTTCAAGAAGAAGGACAACACCGACACGTTCACGCTGCTGGCGCTGATCTTCCTCGAGAAGCACCTCGGCGCCGGCAACGCGGCAGTCGCGCAGTAGCTCGCCCCGGCGCGCCTGGCCCGCTATCTCGCCGCTGCCGTCGGCGACACCGACGGCAGCAGCGTGAGACCGATCTGGCGCAGCGCGGCCGACAGCT
>Ga0193753_10000529_pt1 | contig 37327 bp, 31 predicted proteins | sample H1c2metaG_FD_144925 | JGI IMG/M metagenome (GOLD analysis project Ga0193753, IMG submission 144925) | Soil microbial communities from a riparian zone of the East river system, Colorado, United States - H1c2 | ecosystem: Environmental > Terrestrial > Soil > Riparian zone | place: USA: East...
AAATGATAGCTGTGGTTATATCGACAAAAAAGGAAAACTTGCCATCCCTTGCGTCTACAAGATGTGTTACAAATTTAGCTCGGGTGTTGCCAGGGTAACGACATTTGAGGACAGCACAATACTCATAAATAAAAAGGGTGAAGTAGTTGCGCGCAACGGCGACAAGTACAGAAAAAAGGTTTGGGCACCCTTAGGACCTGACCCACTGGAAATCCAAACGGCAAGGGGTGAGGGAAGAATAAATGAAAAAGGTGATACACTTATCCCCCCGATACACACCTACGTAGACGAGTTTATTGAGAGACGTGCAATCGTAAATCTGGAAAATTTGTATGGAGTGTATGATGACAGGGGTAACGTAATTCTATCTCCAGGATTTGACTACATCCGACGCTTTAGTGAGGGGCTTGCCAGTTTTGAGTTACATAATAAGTGGGGTTACATAACAAAAAAAGGAAGGATTGCGATTGAGCCGACGTTCGAAAACGCTAAAGAGTTCTCCAATGGACTTGCATATGTTCTGGTTGATGGTAAGGTGGGTTATATTAACCGAAAGGGAAAACTGTTAATTACGCCGAGATTTGAAAAAAATGGAAGCAATAGTAGCCAATTCAAATAAATGCAGGGTCACTGGTGACTCGTGAAAGGTTCCACCCGCCGAAGCATAAATAGGTAGACAGACTCCATCTGGATTCTGTCGAACCAGGCGCAGCATACCATGCGTTTATTGCTAACATGCACTGTACTTGTCTCACTGAAAACCTCTATCATAATGAAAAAGCAACAACCCGCCAACTGGTTTATCACTGTAACGCTGCTTTGCATCGTTTCGTCATTTGCTCCGGTGGAGCACGGCATTTACGTCCAGTTGCAACCTGGAAGCATCAAAAAAGTTGTAATTCAGATCGTTCCGGATAAAACTTATGAACACGTTGTGGCACACCTTAACTTCTACGGAGCAAATAACAAACGTGTGGGTCAAAAGGCATTCAGCCTCACCGATGAAAAAGACAAATACATTCAAAAGGATAAGTGTACCACCAAGACTTTCAAGTTTTCTTTTGATCAAACCGTTACCCGTGTGACGATCGATCACGTCAGCCAGGGAGAGACATTGAAGGGTGATGACATTGTCACAAAAGGAACTAAGCTGAATTTACCAACCTCAACCAGTGCGTTAGGACCAGTTGAGAAATGACGATTTAGTGATTCGTTGCCCGCCGTAGCCCCGATATATCGGGGCGAAAGAGGGTAGTGATTTAGTGACAATCGATACTATTCACGCCAACTTTTCACTATTCACCATTCACTATTCACTCTCCTTTTTGTTATTTTAGAGAAATGAGCAAATTTCTCTCGCCGGTTCTGTGCTGCCTTACCATTCTTTTGATCAACGGTTTGGCTATTTGCCAAAATCTCGACGTCGCCACCATCTTTCACAATGGCAAGATCTTTACCGCAGATGTCCGTGGTGCTGTGGTCCAATCAGTGGCCATACGACAAGATAAGATCATTGCCACCGGCACCCTGGATGAAGTCCGAAAAAAGGCGGGCAAGCCCGTCAAGCTGATCGATCTGATGGGTCACACCATGCTACCAGGTTTAGTGGACAGTCACAATCACGCAACAGGCGGCGGTCGATCACTTATGACGGCCCACCTGAATGATCACTATATCAACGGCGATTCACTGGCGGCTTACGCCAAGTATGCGATTTCAACCAAGCGTGGCCTCCGCGGCGATGTCCTTTTCATACAGGGCTTCCACAGCAATACCTGGAAAGATACCAGAATGCTTGAGTCAATCTTCGACGACAGTTCGTACGCTGGCCGGGCCGTTGCCTTGAAGGGTTCTGATGGCCATACGGCCTGGGTAAACAAGACCATGCTTAAACGAGCGGGCATAAGCGCCGAATTGATCAGGTCACTTCCTGAGGCAGATCAGCAGTATTTCGGCATGACATCTTCAGGCGAACCAAACGGTCTTATTTCTGAAAGTGGTTTTTCATTAATCGATAAAGTTTTGCCATCCAGCGCAATCAAGTCGAGCGATGCGCTAGCTGAAGCCGTAAGGCATTTGAACATGCTCGGGATAACTGCATGGATGGATCCCAGCGCCGGTAATGTCGAGGATGGAATGACCAATGATATGCTGCTGGCATACAAGGACATTTCGGGTCGTCATGCATTGACAGCACACGTTACGGCCGTCATTCGGGGCGATGGCAACGCACCCGTGGCTCCGCAGCTCGCAGTAGTAAAAAATTGGAAGGAGAAACTCGCAAATGATGACAATGTCTCGGTTGTTGGCTTCAAAATATTTGCTGACGGTGTCATGGAATTTCCTACTCAAACCGCCTCCATGTCTGTTCCCTATAAAAACTCCGGTCTGCATGGCTCAAGAATGGTGGATCCGGAAAAATTCAAAGCGTTTGCAATCGCCGCGGACAAGGAAAAGTTGCTTGTACACGTTCACGCCATTGGAGATCTAGCCGTAACGGATGCCCTAAACGCAATCGCTGCAGCACGAATTGAGAATAAGAACAGCGACATGCCTCATTCGATAACCCACCTTCAATGCGTCAGTCCATCGGACCTGGAAAGATTTTCGAAACTGAACGTACTTGCGTGCATGCAGATGCTTTGGGCAACTGCTGACATCTACACGGATGAATTGGTTAAGCCATACATTGATGAGACTGCTTATGCCTACATGTATCCCGCCCATTCTATTCAACAGCATGGAGGCCTTGTGTGCGGGGCAAGTGATTGGCCGGTGAGCTCCGCCAATCCTTTTGAGGCTATATACATCGCGGAATCACGGCGGGGCAACGCTGGCGTGCTAAACGAAAAAGAGATGATGAATCGAATGGACATGCTTAATGCATACACTATAAACGCGGCCAAAGCCATCCTGAGGGATAAATCCATTGGTTCAATTGAACCAGGAAAACAAGCCGATTTCGTATTAGTGGACCGTGACGTGTTGACAGTGTCTTCTCAAGAGGTCAAGAATACGAAAGTGCAGTGGACCATGTTCGGAGGCAAGATCGTTTACGAAATACCGAAATGAAAGAAATAGAAACGCTCATACCACACAGATATCCATTCTTGTATGTTCAGGATATAATCTCCTGCACGCGCGAAGAGATCGTTGGTACGATGACTTTCAGTGACAATGATCAATTCTTACGAGGAAGCTTTCCCGAATTCTCATTCGTTCCTTTAACCTGGACTTGCGTCAAGGTCAGTTAGTCGCGGCGCGTTCAATAACGATTCCATCATATTGTTTCAGGGAATCAAGGGTAAGGGAGATCATCCCTCCTGACCACTCAAAAGCAATGTCCTTGTCTTCCACCATAGAGAATACTTTGAGCGATTTGAAATCACACTTAACTTTAAATTGAGTGTGATAGACTGGCAACGGGTCAAAATACGTATTGCCGCTGAACCCCGTAAGATTGATCAGGTGTATTATCAATCCTGGTGGAACATCCTTCCCAAGGTTTACAGAAGTATTGCTAGCGAAGTTTTGAACAATAACTTCCACGCGTGGTGGAGCATTAGTTACTACAAATTCACTGACGTTGGAAGAAAGAGATTTCATTATATCAAGGACAATCTGCTTGTGTTCCTCATAGCCATGGAGGTAATACAGCTTGCCAATATTTGCCGGCAGCAGTGCGGCACGTGAAAAAGTGAAATTCAAATGCCAGTGGAAGTAGCGAAATGATAAATTGGAGGACTTAATTGGTTGATGTAGAGCTGATGTCCCTAAGCAAGCTGCCATTCAATCGGAGCAGGTTTGTCTCCGCCACTTTGGCAAGATACCTCGCGTTGATCAACCGGTTATAAGCATCTGCAAGGCTCTGTTGCGCGGTACGGAGCTCAATGAATGTATTGGCACTACGTTTAAAGCTCTCAAGCGTGATGTAAAGATTTTCTTTGGCCAGGCCAATGTTTTCCTCTTCGATCAACAGGACCTTTTTGGAATTGTCATAGTTTACAAATGCATTCTTGACACCCACATCAACATTGGTTTTTGCCTGCTCATAAAACAGCCTGCTTCTATCTAAGGTCAGGCGCGCCTGCTGGATGTTTCGACGATTCAGAAATCCGTTAATAATTGGCAAATTGAATGAGAACCCATAGTTGTAGCCTACATTCCTATTGGACAATGGTGTGAACGGGTTAGAAGCAAGGTTACTCTCGGTTTGAAAATATTGATAGGCAGAGGTAAAACTGATAAAAGGATATCTTTCCCCCTTTCGTTCACGCAATAATAAACCCGCAATATCGATATCCTTTTTAAATGCAAGGAGGCCGTAGTTGTTGCTCTCAATATTGGCCGAGATCTGTTCCTGCTCAATGTTTAGATCAATCAAAATAGAATCCGAGACATCGTATGTAGGAGGTAGCCTATTGCTCACTAAACCGTTTAATTGATCCTTCAACTGGGCAATGAGCGTTTGTTGTTGAAGGACTAACGTGCGTTGCGCGTTTAAATCTACCTTGGCTTGGAGCAACTCCGGCTTTGCGCCTGTTCCCACCTGCAGTCTGCGATCCGCAAGCCGGACGCGCTCTTCACTTACCGCCATCTGCTCACGGGTGGCGTTGAGTTGTTGTTTTTGCCGGACTACATTGTAATAGTTTAGTACAACGTCTGAGATGGTGTTTACCATCTGATTTTTGACATCCAATTCGCCTTGCTCGGCAATTTCGGACAAGCGTTCCCGAGTCGCAAACATTCTTAAGCCGTCGAAGAGCAGCCAGGAAAGCTGCAGCGAGCCGGAAAGATTGCTTGTCTTGATATTTTCACGGGTTATAACACTATCGTTGGCAAGCACCTGTTTCTGGTTGTCGACGACATTCCATGAACGCGTTCCGACTGCATTGATAACGGGAAAAAATGCACCTACCGCATAGCTATCATCGGTAGCCGCGCTTGCAGAGACGCTTCGGGCCAGTCGTACATCGTAGTTCTGCTCAAGCGCGAGGGCCACAACCTCCTCTATGCTGATTAGTTCATCTTGCGCATGGGCGGGGAACAAAAAACTAACAGACAGCAGAACACCTGCGATTAAACTAAGCTTCATAGACCAATTCCGGTTGTTTGGGAATCACCTCACCATAATCCACTGGTTTGCGCTGACGTGACAAGAATGTATACATCGCAGGGATAACGAAAAGGGTTAACACAAGCGAAAACATAATACCACCAACAATAACAATTCCCAATGGCTGACGACTGGTCGAGGCTGCACCGATTGACAGAGCCAACGGCAACGAGCCTAGCGCCATGGTAAGGCTAGTCATGAGTATAGGACGGAGCCTGAGCCTTGAAGCTTCAATTACCGCCTCAAACTTCGACAATCCTTCCTGTCGTTTCTGGTTGGCAAACTCAACGATCAATATACCATTCTTTGTAACCAGACCGATAAGCATGATCATCCCTATCTCCGAGAAAATATTCAATGTTTGTCCAAACGCAGTTAGTGCAATGAATGCTCCTGCGATGGCAAGCGGCACCGTGAACATGATCGTTAAAGGATCAATAAAGCTTTCGAATTGAGCGGCGAGAATAAGGTAGATCAAGGCCAAGGCAAGCAGGAACGCAAAAGATATATTGCTTGAGCTTTCAGAATAGTCGCGCGAGGTACCGGAAAGTGATGTGGTGAACGTGTCGTCCAGGACCTTTGCCTTGATGTCCTCCATCGCCTTGATGCCATCACCAACGGTGCGCCCAGGCGCCAATCCGCCAGAAATCGTTGCTGACTTGTACCTGTTAAAGTGATATAAGGATGGCGGCGTTGTTGATTCAACAACGCTGACAAGGTTATCTATAGAAACCAATTGGCCGGAATTAGTTCTAACGTACAAGCTCTTCAAATCGTCGGGATCGTCACGGTTGATCCGCTTGACCTGTCCCATCACCTGGTACTGTTTCCCTTCGCGGATGAAGTAACCGAAGCGCAAATTGCTATAAGCCAACTGAAGGGTTTGAGCGATATCCTGGACGCTGACACCAAGCTGCGCCGCCTTCAGACGGTTGATCTGCACATTCAATTCCGGCTTGTTAAATTTAAGATCGATGTCTACACCTTGCAGGGTAGGATTGTTTTGGGCAGCTTCCAGGAACTTGGGAAGCGCTGCCTTTAGCTTTTCAAAGTTGTTGTTTTGGATCACGAACTGAACAGGCAAGCCCCCCCTTCTATTGACCGAGATGGTCTGTTCCTGGATGGCGAATGCGCGACCTTGTGGGAACCGTCCCAGATTCCTTCCAACCATGTCGACGATCTCTTGCTGAGAACGGTTCCGGTCTGGTGGATCCGTAAGGGTGATCCTCACAAAACCACTGTTCACAGAACCTGATCCGGTAAAGCCGGGCGCCGTAACAGATAAAGCAGTTTCGTATTCAGGTATTGAATCCTGAACAAACTTGACCATCTCCTGAACGTACTGATCCATGTAATCATAAGACGTTCCTTCCACCGCTTGCAACTGAAGCCGGAACTGGTTGCGATCTTCCATTGGGGCAAGCTCAGATTGAATGGTAGTTCCGATAAAATACGAAGCCACCAGACAGAGTCCTATGATGACAAAAGAGACCCAGCGCATTTTCATGAAGCCGCCAAGCCACCTTTGATAGCCTGTCTCCATTCCATTGAAGAAGGGTTCTGTTTTGCGATAGAACCAGGAGTGTTCGTGATGACTTCGCGTGAGCTTAACACTGAGCACCGGGGTCAATGTCAGCGACACGAAACATGAGACCAATACCGCACCAGCCACAACGATGCCGAATTCACGGAACAGCCTTCCCACAAATCCCTGTAAAAACAGGATGGGAAGAAATACAACGGCAAGGGTAATGGACGTCGAAATTACGGCAAAGAAAATCTCCTTTGAGCCTTCGAGCGCGGCACTGTGTTTGTTCATGCCGCCCTCCAGCTTTTTATAAATATTTTCAGTGACAACAATACCATCATCCACCACAAGGCCGGTAGCCAGGACTATTCCAAGCATGGTCAGCACATTGATCGAGAACCCGCATAAGTACATGATGAAAAATGTCGCCAGCAATGATACAGGTATATCGATCAAAGGACGGATGGCTATCACAAAATCCCTGAAGAACAAATAGATGACGAGGACGACCAGGAGAAACGAGATCATCAGCGTTTCCTCCACTTCCACGATCGATCGTTTGATGAAGATCGTTTGATCCATGGAGACGTCCATTGTGATGTCTGCAGGTAGATCTTTCTTGATCTGCTCCAGACGCTTAGTGAATTCGTTGGAGATCTCAACATAGTTGGAACCAGGCAATGGCACGATGCCGAGTCCGACCATCGGTATGTTACTTTCACGCAGCACAGACTCTTCGTTCTCAGGTCCCAGCACCGCTTCTCCCACATCCTTTAACCGGATGTTACCACTTGGTAAAGAACGCACGATGACATTAGCGAAGTCATCTTCTGTATAAAGTTTGCCGAACGTCCGCACCGTAAGCTCGGTGGAGTTACCCGCGATCTTTCCAGAGGGCAGCTCAACATTCTCTCTATTCAACGCCGTTTGAACATCGAGTGGCGTAAGTCCATAAGCACTGAGTTTTGCCGGATCAAGCCATATGCGCATGGCAAATCGTTTCTCACCCCAAACCTGAATACTGCTGACGCCGGGGATTGTTTGCAAGCGCTCTACCAGGACGTTGTTAGCATACTCAGTGAGTTGCAACGGATCTCGGGTGTTGCTCTGCACTGTCATCGCGATGATCGCGTCTGAATTGGCATCTGCTTTCGATACTACTGGCGGGGCCGTAAGATCTTGTGGGAGCGAGCGAGACGCCTGCGAAACTTTATCGCGAACATCATTCGTTGCTGTTTCCAGGTCGATGCCAAGCTCGAACTCGATGTTGATGTTACTGCTGCCTACACTCGAAGAGGAGGTAATGTTCTTAACCCCGGCAATACCGTTGATCGATTTTTCCAAGGGCTCCGTTATCTGCGACTCGATGATGTCAGCATTTGCACCGGAGTAGTTAGTTCTTACGCTGACGTTAGGAGGATCGATCGCAGGATAATCTCGTATTCCAAGGGAATTAAAACCAATAGCGCCGAACAGGAGGAGGATGATGTTCATCACAAAGGCCAGTACGGGTCGCTTCAAACTTAACTCTGAGATATTCATGATCTGAGTTTTTTTTAATTTCCTGCCTGCGTTTGAGCAGTAAGGCGTGCAACTTTAATCTTTGCGTTCGGCCTAATGGCCATCAAACCTGTGGTGACAACGGTATCACCTTCTTTCAATCCTTTTACCACCTGTACAAAGGCAGAGTCGCGAATTCCGGTTTCAACGACTGTATACAGCGCGCTGTCCTTTCTCAACAAGATGACCTGTTTGTTCCTTGCGGCGGGAATGATTGCCTGCGAAGGTATCAACAATGCCTTTTCATCTTTTCCGAGTTGTAGGTTCACTTTTGCAAATACACCCGGCACCAGTTCGGCGTGCTGCTCATTCACTAACGCGCGAACCCGGAGCGTACGCGTATTCTGATCAACGCTGTTCTCTGTGGCCATAACAGTAGCTCTATGATATTGTTCACCCCCATCAACTTTGAAGGTCACGTTATATCCCTTTACGATTTCCTTAGCGTACTTTTCTGGAACAGAAAATTCAAGTTTTAAGTTGTTCACCTGTCGTAAAGTTGTAATTATATCAGAGGGAGAAATGTAGGACCCCAGACTGATATTGCGAAGCCCAACCCGGCCATTATACGGCGCCTTGATCTCTGTCTTCGAAATTGCGATTTGTGTTGCTTCGATGTCGGCCCTGAGATTCTCAACATCCAGCGCGCTCAGGTCGTAATCCTGCTGACTGATCCCGTTTATCTTCAACAGTTCAGCGCTTCGCTCCTGTGTCTTTTCTCTGATCTGAAGCTGTACTTGAAATTTCTTCAACTGAGCCTGCAGATCGCGATCAAATAACTTTACCATCGTCGCACCTTTGGAAACGGTTTCACCCTCTTGAATATTCAGCATTACTACCCTTCCTCCTACCTCTGCGCGGATCTGGGTTTCTTCGAATGGCAAGAGCGATCCAGGGACTTCAATTTTTTCACTGATGGAACTTTGCCGAACGACAAAGCCATCTACGACCAAGGGGCCTTGTTGCCGCCTTGCTCCTGCTACCTCTGCTTTTTTCCCTTTGCAGGAGATAATCGTGACAATAACAATCAGAACGATGGCGATACGAATAACAATTTGCATAAGAAAACCACACTGGCTTATAAGTACGTATTGGTCTGGCCGAAAAAATAATCAGCGGTACATCGAAAGAAACCGCTTATGCAGCTCCAGAACCTGAGGTATTAACAAAACTTTTTCGTCATTAACGATAATGAAATCTGCACGTCTCATTTTTTCTTCCTCTGGCATTTGCTGGTCCATGATCGCCCTGATCTGTTCCTCCGACCTTTGGGGATCACGTTGTATTACTCTACGGATCCTTAGCTCATCGGGCGCACTGATAACCACTACCTTGTCAAGTTGTTGATAGGACCCTGCCTCAAACAGTAAGGCCGCTTCCTTCAGCACATACGGATGACCTCGTTGCACCTTCACCCATCTCCTGTAGTCTTCTCCCACACGGGGATGAACAAGGGTATTCAGCGTTCGAAGTTTAGCGGAATCATTAAAAACCTTTGAACTCAGGTAGTTACGATTGAGGCCTCCATCGGTATTGTACGACAATTCTCCGAATTCTTTCTTGATGTTTGATATCAGTATTCCATCGGTGGTCATTAATTCTTTCGCATGGCTGTCGGCATCGTAAACGGGCGTGCCAAGGCATTGGAAAATTCTGCAAACCAAGGTTTTACCTGTTCCAATACCGCCTGTAATACCAATTTGAACTGGTTCGTTCGACAGAGTCCAGCCTGACCACCTCGGAATATGGAGGTAATCCTTTGAGTGTTGGAAAGATTTTTTTTACACCACGTGTAAGGTTTTTAAGATCAAGCACGGCTTTCACAGAATCAAGGCTAAACGTATCGAGTGAGCCTTCGGGTATGGCGACGGTACATGCCAATCGTTTTCTTTCAATAACCTGCAACGCCTGTTTAGGAGCATTGATGACAGTCAGTTTCACAGAGTCACTTACTTCCGTCAGTTTATCAACATCAAAAGTGATGTTAACTGCCAATGGCTCTCTTCCAATGAGTTCGTCATTGAGAAATTTCAGCTCCACCATTTCATTATAGCTTTCATCAATATTCCGTTGCGGAATCTTAACATTGAATGGATTCGGCAAGCTGGTGACCAATTTAACAGGGCCATCGACTAACACAGAATCCGGCGTGACGGTTACGAGACTTGTGCGGGCATATCCTTTTCTGAAAATGATGCCGGCGATATCGGGCTCGACTTTGATCCTGCGTTTGCCTTTCGGCTCAACTGCCAGGTGTAACGTGTCGGTGATAACAAAATTTACTTCGAAGCCGCCGAGCTGATTAGCAAACAATCCGGGCAAGGTGCTTCCAACGATCTTTCTAACATCAGCTGGCCGCTCAAGTGGAATGACCAGTGGAGGGACTTTGACGCCAGCTCCTCGGCGGAATAAGTTCCACCCTATCCCGGTAACATTGATGCGCACAAATTGCGGAAGCGGTCTAATCGGTATGAAGTGCTCTCGATCATAGTCAAAGGTGAGCGGAAAACTTAGTGTCGTTGTGTAGCGCTTATTTAACGCGTTAAAACACCAGAAGATGGACGCAGTGAAGACGCAAAGAACAACGGCCTTCCAGTTTTTCTTGTTGAAGCGGAGAATATTGAATATGGAATTAATGAAACCCATCGCATAAACCATGAGCGCGCATCATTTTTCTGTCAGTTTCGCGCACCTCCGCCAAGGCGGATTATTTTTTATTCGCCGCTTTCGTCGCTTCTGGTGAAACGGCAGATTTGTTAAAGCGTATACGTCCACCTTTTTCTACCTCGAGCACGAAGGTGTCGCCTTCCAGTTCAGCAACGTAACCATGCGCACCTCCGATGGTCACCACATAATCTCCCTTTTTGATTTCATCTACAAATTTCTTGCCTTCCTTGGCTTTCTTTTGCTGTGGCCTGATCATGAAGAAATAGAAGATCAGGATGATAGCGCCAAAAACAATAAACTGAAAATAGGGGCTGCTTTGTTGAGCTTGTGCCAGGATCGGATGCATAATCTGGAATTTTTTAAGGGGTCAAAGTTATCTCAATTAAAACAAACATCCCAACCTGCATTGGCAGATTGGGACGTCGCGTGTGAATTAAAGGCGTTTATTTCTTAGCAGGATCCGCGGCCTTAGGCGTCACCATCGCTTTGAAACGAAGCACCGTTTGCTTAGGCCATGTGTTTGAAGTAACTGTCACGGTCTTGTTTTGGATATTCTGTTTTCCGTTGCTGTCGAATTTTGCCTTGACAAATCCAGTACCTCCAACAGGCACAGGTTCCTTGGTCCAATCTGAGACCGTGCAACCGCACGAGCCTTGTGCGTTCTGGATGATCAAAGGCGCTGCGCCAGAGTTCTTGAAGGCGTAGCTGTATTCTACGACATCACCTTCGTTGATGGTGCCGAAATCGTGCTCCATGGACTGAAATTCCATTGCCGGAAGGGGGCCTTCTGGTTTGGTTTCCGGCGCCGTTTGTACTGCAGGCGTAATGGCGGAAGGAGTTGTGCCTTTTTTACCTTCCAGCTCGGCAAGACGAGCCTCCAGCTGAGCAATCTTTTTCTCTGCATCGCGATCTTTACACCCTATCGCCAGCGTAGTTGCCAATGCGATAAATATCAGGGACTTCACAAAATTACTTTTCATTTTTATCAACCTTTTTGTCGTTCGTTAAGCTTATTGTACACTTTAACCCTTCTTGCCGCGAATCTGTTCCAGAAGCTCGTCGACATCTTCCAAGAGGCGTTCCGCCTTGTTTTTTGCTTCATCAACAACCTTTTGCCCCTGGCTTTTGGCCTCCGATGTCAATGGTGTTTCTCTACCGGAAACAAAATCGTCGATCAGTTCCTGCAGCAGATTTCTGTATTTGTCCAGCTGGAATGAAAGCTTTTCGCGTGTAGCCACACCCTTATCAGGAGCGTACAACACGCCGAGCATCGCCCCGGCAGCCGCTCCAAAAATGAAAGCCATCAATGTATTTCCACTCTTTTTCCTAATAGTTCTTCAAAATTAATCACGGTTAAGCCGCAAATTCAAACTTTTAACAATTTTTAACAAGCCCACGTTGACGGAACTTCATTTATTGTCGATCAATCCCCTTCCACTTTTTTTCATTGCGCCAGAATCCTTCAATTCCTTGGCAATCACATCAAGGATGCCGTTAATGAACTGTCTGCTTTTTGGCGTGCTGTAATTCTTGGCAAGTTCTATGTACTCGTTCATCGAAACCTTCACGGGAATATTGGGAAAGGTCATTAATTCCGCGATAGCCATTTCAAGGATCATCCTGTCGATGAGTGGCAGCCGGTCCACCTCCCAATTCCTCGTATTGTTTGCAACCAGCGCCTTGGATTTGTCGTCCAGATGCGATGCTTTATCATACAGGCGTTCAATGAAGTCCTTATCATCGTCCCAATTAACTGAAAGCGTATGGAGAGTAAGTGGCAGGGTGTCTTCTGGGTCAAACGACTTCACAGTCTTTTCCACAAGCCCTTTAATGATGTCCTTGTCTTCGGCCCAACGAAGCACCTCCTCTTCGAAGAATTCATTGATCACTGTCTTACCCAGGATTACCTTTTTGTAAAGGTGGTTGATGAACTTGCGTTGGTCGTCCAGTGTCGGATTCTTCTTGTCAATATAATTCAGATATTCATTGTCCAGCCGGATCACATCGCGAAACCAGACTTTTACGCGGTCCGCTCTATCTGTCCAGGTCTTACCAAGTTTCAATGCATCCTTTTTGAGCGCAGGGCTTTGGCAAAGCGCTTTGATCCATGCATTATTCACAAAATTTTTATGACTGACTTTTTTATCGGCTGATGCTACATCAGAAAAGGCGGGTACCAGATTGAGCACAGCGACGTAATGTCCGTAGAGTTTCTCGACCTCGCTGACTAAATTCTTCTTGAAGAAATCAGTGTCCTTTTTTGTCTGACGGGTGTAAAACGAGAAGCAATCATTTACAACTTTTTTGATTGCGTGATCATTATGGTCAACGGCAGATTCGCCTGCGTCAAACGCTTTTTCAAAAACCTTGCGCGCTTCTTTTTTCTGTCCCGCGAGCAAGACCTTGTCCTGTGCTTCCATGGAATTAAGATTCGGTAAGAACGTCTCATTGATCTTTTCAAAGCACAATTCATAATTCGCATCCTTGCACTGCTGGAGTGCGAAAAGATTTTGCATCACTTTGATCCGGAGACTTCTTCTATTAAGCATGGTAAAGAACAGCGTTATTACAGAGAGGGCACAAAAGTAAATATATTATGTTACGTTTGACAGCGGAGCGGCCTTCCGAGCAGATCTTAAGTATTTCAAACGATTGCAAGAACTATTGTAAGGAAGTTACGTTCTACTAGGTCACGCCTGTTTTGAATGAAAGCACTTAGTTATCTCAACAAATATCTCTTAAAGTACAGATGGCTCCTTGTCCTTGGAACTATATTCATCATCATCTCTAACATCTTTCAAATCGTGCCTGCGCTCCTTGTCCGGCACGCGATCGATCTTGTAGCTGACAATATTCGTATTTACCAATCCTTCAATGGAACGCCATCGCAGCAGGCCTTTTTTAAGGTCTTTGCTTATGGCATCCTCATTTATGCTGCACTAATTCTGCTCATGGCCTTTCTGCGCGGGATCTTCTTATACTTTGTCCGCCAGACGCTCATCGTTATGTCGCGGTATGTTGAGTTCGATCTCAAGAATGAGATCTTCTCGCATTACCAAACTTTACCGTTGAGCTTTTACCGAAGGAATAACACAGGCGACCTAATGAACAGGATCGCTGAAGATGTCGGCAGGGTTCGAATGTATCTCGGCCCGGCGATCATGTATGGAATCACCCTGGCAACATTGTTCCTTACGCTCATTCCGTTTATGTTCACCATCAATGAAAAGCTGACGTGGTATGCGTTGAGTCCGCTGCCGATATTGTCCCTCAGTATATTCCTGGTGAACAATATGGTAGAGCGCCGGTCAGAACAGATCCAGAAAAGCCAATCCAGGCTTTCAACTTTTGTGCAGGAAGCATTCAGTGGCATACGCGTGCTCAAGTCTTTCAATCGAGAAATGGAATCCATATCCAAATTTGCAGTGGAGACGGAACGTTACCGGAAAGAATCCCTGCGGTTAACGAAAGTACAGGCACTTTTCTTTCCATTAATCATGGGGTTGATCGGCGTCAGCACTATTCTGACCGTTTATGCCGGAAGCACAGAGGTGATCAATGGCAATCTAACGCTTGGCAACGTCGCGGAGTTTGTGATCTATGTCAATTTGCTAACGTGGCCCGTGGCACAGTTGGGCTGGACAAGCAGCCTGGTTCAGCGTGCTGAAGCATCACAGAAGCGTATCAATGAATTTCTTCACACAAAGACCAATATTGTTTCCGAAAAAGATTTGGTTTGTGAGATCCAGGGCAAGGTCGAATTCAGGAATGTCTCGTTTACATACCCCGACACCGGCATCAAGGCCTTGCGCAGCATATCATTTACCATTCATCCCGGTGAATCGCTTGCCATTATTGGTACAACCGGTTCAGGCAAGAGTACGGTGTCCGCATTGATATCCAGGTTGTACGATGTACGTGAGGGCGAGATTTTCATTGACGATATTCCCATAATTGATTATAACCTTCATTCGCTGCGAACACAGATCGGATATGTTCCACAGGATGTTTTCTTGTTCAGTGATACCATATTCAACAACATTGCCTTTGGGATCAAAAATCCTCTGGAGACAAAAGTGCTTCAATCGGCCAAGGATGCTGATGTATATGAAAATATCATGGAGTTTCAGCAAGGGTTCAGCACGCGTGTTGGAGAACGCGGTATCACCTTATCAGGAGGTCAGAAGCAACGCGTATCAATTGCCCGCGCGATCGTCCGCGATCCAAAAATATTGATGCTTGACGATGCGCTCTCCGCGGTGGACACAAAGACAGAGAATAATATCCTGAATAGCCTGAAGCGGATCATGCAGGGGCGCACAACGATCATCATATCCCACCGCGTTTCTTCGGCCAAGCTTGCCAATAAGATCATTGTACTGCAGGATGGTATGCTGGTGGAGCATGGTACACACGAATCATTGCTGGAGCGCGATGGATTCTACAAAGAGTTGTTCGAAAAACAAGGTCAACTGGAAGAAGTGGAACCCGACGACGGCCTATCTGAGGATGTATCTGAAGGCTTAAGATAAACCTGGCCTAGTCCCTCACTTTCACCATTCCTCGTCCGCCGTAGCGTTTCGCGAAGGAGGACACTTTTCACTCCTGGTAATTAAAATATGTACCTCAGGCCGACGCCGCCTTCCACCCTGTTCCATCCGGGATCGGCAAGGATATCGGAAAAATACTCCAGCTCCATGAATGCTGAGATGGGTATCTTGAAGTGAGCATATTCAATTCCAACAACGGCCTGTGGACCCATGGTAAATCTTGTACGATTGAATCGGCCGAACTTGTCTGTTTGAGCGGGGCTTTCCTTGTATGTATAATCATATTGCAACTTGGTATTTTTCCACTCCCAACCAAGTCCAATGTAAAACTGTAAACCGGGCGATATCCGGGTCACATCAAAGTTGTAGAGGATCTTGACCTCGGCAATGATGTCCGAAAGGACTTTATGCGTATAATATTCAATTGTTGCGTCAGACGTTTTGAAAGTGTCGCGAACGACGTAGTCTTCAAATTTTTCCTGGAAATATCTATTGTATAATCCGCTTGATGCTTTTCCCACATCTGCAGCAGCGGAAAATCGCTTACTGAAATAGTATTTGTAAGTAAGGGCAAATGGATCACCCAGTTTGATGCCAAACCCCTGGTATGGGTATTTGCTCGTTTCAAAGATTGGACATACCGTCTTCGCCTTCGCCCCCTTGAATTTTGCCGGCGAATTGTACCGTTCACGGGTGTACATGCTCTTGCCCCCGTTATAGATGCGGGCCTTCTGAGCGTGTGTGATAACACTCAATAGACAGAAAGCCGCGAGTATGAAGAATTTGCGAAGGGGCATTACAGGCAAATATAACCGTTTTGACCTTCACTGGGTGGTTTTAGACGGTGACCAGACGTTTCCTGCCTTAAACAAACTCTTTATACTGCATTTTGTGTAACTGAGAATAATAACCCTCCAAATTCAGGAGATTCTCGTGCGTTCCAATCTCTTTAATTTCGCCATGATCGAGCACAATGATCTTGTCGGCTTTTTGAATGGTGGACAATCTGTGGGCTATTACAATGGCCGTACGGCCCTTCATCATCTTTTCAATGGCCTGCTGAATCATCTCCTCCGTTTCACTGTCAACCGAGGATGTAGCCTCGTCCAGGATCAATATTTTTGGATCAAATACCATCGCTCGGATAAAGGAAATGAGCTGCCTTTGCCCCACGCTGAGCGTGGCTCCGCGTTCCATGACATTATAGCTAAGCTTATCGGGTAGTCGTTCGATGAATTTTCGCGCACCTACCAGTTCTGCCGCATGCCAGACCATCTCCTCCGTAACGGCCGTGTTCCCCAACGTTATGTTGTTCAGGATTGTGTCAGAGAAGAGGAAGACATCCTGTAATACAACGCCAATGTTCTTTCGCAGTGTGCCCAGGTCGTATTCATTGATGTCCACGCCATCTATCCGTATTGCTCCGCGGTTGATCTCGTAGAATCTGTTGAGCAAGTTAATGATGGATGACTTTCCTGCACCTGTTGCTCCAACCAGGGCAATTGTTTCGCCGGCCTTGATGTCCAGGTTAATGTCTTTCAAAACATAGTTTGCATCATTATACGCAAACCAGACATGATCAAATGTAACCGCGCCCTGGATATCCATGACCTGTTTCGATCCATTGGCCTGAACATGTTCGGTTGAGTCAAGTAGATCCATAATACGCGACGAGCTGACGATACCCATTTGCAATGTGTTGTATCGGTCTGCGATCATGCGTATGGGCCTGAAGAACATTTGAATATACATGATGAACGCGATGAGCTTACCGACCGTCAGATTGGTCTCCTGATAGTTGATTACGCCTTTAGCACCATACCATACCAGCAATCCAATCCCTGCCGCCGCAATGATCTCTGCAACGGGATAATAAATAGAATAATACAAAACCGACCTGAGGTTTGACTGTTTGTGATCTTCGTTGATCTCCCGGAATTTCTCAAATTCACGCTGCTCGCTGCCGAAGATCTGAACGATGTTCATGCCGGTAATGTGCTCCTGGACGAAGGTATTCAGGTTTGATACCGCATTCCGCACGTCATTAAATGCAACTTTTATCTTTTCTTTAAATACATACGTGCTGATAAGCAATAGGGGTATCGTTGACAAGCTGAGCAATGCCAATCGCCAATCCTGATAAAACATAAAGGCAAGAATAAAAACGATCTGCAACAGATCGCCTACCATGGCGGCCAGTCCTTCGCTGAATACATCAGCCAGGGTCTCCACATCGGAGATCGTACGCGTCACCAGGCGACCAATCGGTGTTTTATCGAAGAACTTAAGGCGGAGGCTTATCACGTGTTCATAAAGCCTTGCACGTATATCTCTGATGACCTGTTGACCCAGCCACCCGGACAGATAAGTGTGAATGTATTGAGCGATTGAATGGACGACAAGCAGGAGCATTAGCACGATCATCATGTTGACCATAGCTTTGTAATTGCCGGTCGCTACATCATTATCCAGCGTGTATTGGATCAGGTATGGACGGGTCGGCGTCAATATTCCGAGTACAATGGTAAGCACCACAACCGTTGTGAATCGTCCACGATAAGGTGTGACAAACCTCATTAAGCGACGAAGCACTGACCAGTCGATAATGTTGCCGCTGCTTACTTTTTCTTTCTCCACGTCGTTAGTTTAGCGATCTATGCCTGCTGGTGTTAACGGATACTCCACTCACAAGGAACTATCTTGTGTTTGGTGGTCGCCGATGGGTTCCTTGAGAAATATTCTCGACGGATACTTAATCTTGGTAAGGTACAAACCCTGCGCAGGAACATTGGCACCCGCTTTCTTGCGATCCCGGCTATCCACGATCGCCTGAAATTCCTTCAGGGTTATCTTGCCGCTTCCAACGTCGAGTAAGGTGCCCACGATGGACCTTACCATACCCCTGAGAAAGCGATTCGCTGTGATTGTAAACTCCAGCATTTCGTTCGCTTCCTGCCAATGCGCTTTTTTAATATTACAAAGAAAGTGGTTTACGTCGGTGTGCACTTTACTGAAGCACTCAAAATCGTGCTCCCCGGTAATTAACGCAGCAGCCTTGTTCATGGTTGAAACATTCACGGGTTTAAAAAAATGCCACGCCAAGCCCTCCAGGAAAGGATTTTTTTTCCGTGTTATGCGATAGTGATAGGTTCTTTCAACAGCATCAAAGCGGGCATTTGCATCCTCTTTTACGGACCTGATTGCCTTGATTGCGATATCCCTGGGTAGAAAGGAATTCAATTTTATGATCATACCATCACGATCAAAGGATTTTTCCAGATCACAGTGAAAGAACTGCTGTTCACCATGGACGCCCGTGTCCGTCCTGCCGCTGCCTGTTATCTTGATCTCTGACCTGAATATCTGCGACAACGCGTTCTCTATCACAGATTGAATGCCGACCGCGTTCGCCTGATTTTGCCAACCAGCATAATTCTTACCGTGATAAGCTATCTCGAAAAAATAACGCACTAAATTTTATTTACTTTGCCGCCAAGTTAAATCAACACCAGTATGTGGCAAAGGATTCAAACTGTATTTCTGGCAATAAGCGTTATCATTCTCCTCACCATCCTCGTTTTACCCATCTGGATGGTTGACGTTAATGGTGAAACGACGGTGCTTACGCCATTCTATCTAATGAAGAGTGCTGGAAACGGCGGTGAAGCTGGTGCCTCGTATCAGTACATCCCCTATTCAATCACAGCGGTCCTGGCAATAGCTTCCGTCACATTGTCGTTGATCTCCATTACAAAATACAAGAGCAGGGTGACTCAGATGAAAATAGGAGCCCTGAATTCGTTCTTCCTCGTTGGGGTGATACTGAGTTCATTCTACTTATCCAATCAACTGATAAAGTCCGTGCCTGACAGTACTGGTCAGTATGGGTTGGCGATGTGGTTACCTGCCATTTCTGTTCTTTGTAATTTGCTGGCCAACCGGTTTATCAGAAGAGATGAAAAACTTGTTCGTGACTCCTCCCGTTTAAGGTAATTCTCAAAAGTTCAAATTCTGTTCTATCCCCTTCTTGGATGGAATTCGAATTAAACCGCAGAACGTCGAAACCATTTCTAGCAATTCCAGTTTAAGGTGACATAACCAAAAAACATTATGTCAATTAAATTGATGGGCGTGCTCACCATGCTTGCCCTAAGCGGCGGTGCCATGGCGCAAAATTACCGTGTCGTTACAACCGTAGAATCCATTGTACCTGCAGGCCTGGGGAGGTCGCGCATGCTCGATCATCAGCAGGCCGAAGACTACAAACCTTTCACGACAGCGCGTACCGATGGAAAGAAGTCAGATCAAGGAGATGTCAAAAGAGACGATATCAGGATTGAAAATTTCGAGGAAACCAAGTTGTTGAATTTTTACAGCCTGGCGGGTATTAACTTTCAAAACATTGCCTCCAATGATGCCGTAGTAACTTCCAAGTTGGACGAAATGTCCAAGGACGGCTGGGAACTGGTGTTTGTCACCAGCGGCGTAGAGAGCGACGGCGGTGAAAAAGATGCAAATGGTATTTTTATCACCAGATATATATTCAAGCGGCCAGCTGTGCAAGCTGCCATTGGAATACCACCCAGCGAAAGTGCGCACTGAGCATCCCCATTGACATAGGTCAGCTTTTGGGAGTCGTGTTATAGCGACACTGGGATCGTGACATCCTGTCAGCGGAAAATCACTGGAACAACTTTTGAAATCCCTGCCGCACGCAGGGATTTTGCTTTAACCCCTGCTATTATTTGCATTTTTAAACCGAAAACTAGCGATATGGCAGAAGTTCAAGAAAAAGGTACCATCTCCATCCATACGGAGAACATCTTTCCAATCATCAAGAAGTTTCTTTATTCCGATCATGAGATCTTTTTGAGGGAACTCGTCAGCAATGCTGTCGACGCGACCCAGAAATTGAAAAAACTCACGTCTCTTGGTGAATTCACCGGCGAAACGGGCGATTTGAAAATTGAGGTAAGCTTCGACAAAGAAAAAAAGACCATCACAGTCAGTGATAAAGGGATCGGAATGACTGGTGAGGAGATCAAAAAATACATCAACCAGATCGCGTTTTCCGGTGCGACCGAATTTGTTGAGAAGTTCAAGGACAAGGCCGACGCCAAGGACATCATTGGTAAGTTCGGGCTTGGTTTTTATTCGGCCTTCATGGTGGCTGACAACGTCGAGATCATCTCCCGTTCGTACAACGCCACTGAAGAAGAGGCGGTGCGATGGATCTGCGACGGCTCGACCGAATTTGAGCTGTTTCCTGCTACAAAGTCAACCCGTGGAACTGATGTTATACTTCACATCAACCAGGATTCTGAAGAGTTTCTGGACGAATGGAAATTAAAGGGGATACTTGAGAAGTACTGCAAGTTCCTTCCTGTCGAAATCAAGTTCGGCACCAAGGAGGAGAGCGTGGAAGATGGCACTGATGAGGAGGGAAAACCCAAAGACAAAACCGTTACGGTCGACCGCATCATCAATAATCCGAACCCGCTTTGGACAAAATCACCGGCCGATCTGAATGATGAAGATTATCTTGCCTTTTATAAGGAACTATATCCATTTTCTGAAGATCCACTGTTCTGGATCCATCTCAACGTAGACTATCCTTTTAATCTAACGGGGGTGCTATACTTCCCGAAGGTGAAGAACGATTTTGAACTTCAAAAGAACAAGATTCAACTATACTCGCGCCAGGTGTTCATCACCGATGAAGTCAAAGATGTCGTTCCCGACTTTCTAATGATGCTTCATGGGATCCTGGATTCTCCGGACATTCCTTTAAATGTTTCCAGAAGTTATCTGCAAAGTGACGCCAACGTAAAGAAGATAAGCCAGCACATCACGAAGAAGGTTGCGGATAAATTGTCGGACATTTTCAAGAAAGACAGGAAGGATTTTGAAAAGAAGTGGGATGACATCAACATCTTTGTGAAGTACGGTTTGGTCAGCGATGAAAAGTTTTATGACCGTGCGAAGGATTTTACGCTGCTCAAAAACATCGCTAAGGAATATTATACGCTGTCTGAATATAAAGAGAAAGTAAGCCCGACCCAAACAGACAAGAATGGCAACACCGCTTACATCTATTCATCGGACGCCGGCAAACAGGATAGCTTTATCCAGGCGGCAAAAAACAAGGGCTATGACATTCTCCTTTTGGATGGCGTTTTAGATAGTCACTTCATAAACACCCTGGAACAAAAGCTGGAGAAGGTGCAGATCAAACGCGTTGACAGTGAAACGGCCGACAAGCTTATCGACAAAGATGAAAAGCTTGAAAGTGTTCTAAGTCAGGCGGAGCAAGAGCAGATAAAGACTGTTTTTGAGAGCGCTATTGCCAATAAGAACATGACTGTTGCTGTGGAGTCACTTTCGCCTGCTGACCTGCCGGTTGTTATCACCATGACCGAATTTATGCGTAGGATGAAGGATATGGCCAAGCTCGGCGGTGGTGGAGGTTACTCTTTTATGGGTGCAATGCCCGACAACTATAACGTCAGTGTGAATGCCAATCACCCTATTGTTCAAAAAATATTGATAGCAGAAACGGACGATCAAAAGGCAAAACTCGCCAAACAGGCTTATGATCTTGCCCTACTCTCACAAAACATGCTTACCGGCTCAGCGCTCACGGATTTTATTCGAAGAAGTGTAGAGTTGGTTTCCTAACCCTTGTAAAACCCCTCCGATTTCTTAAAAACGGAGGGGTTTTTTACTTTTACAATAACAAGGTTTTACAATCGTTTAGAATTCCATGCGCCTGATTAGGAAAATCGTTACTTCCCTTCTCCTGATCATTCCCCTTATATCGTGGGGCCAGGAGGAATCTGACCAACGTTTTACGATCGATACGCCTGTCAACCTTGATTTTCAAAAAGAGGAAGAACCTGTCAGCACCAGGAAGAAAAAGGTCAAGAAAAAGGTCTATTACGGAATCAAAACTAAAAAAGGATTTACTCGCAAGGGCGAAGGCGATAAGGTAACGTACGAGCTCTTCTATTATCTGAAGAAGGCTGAAAAACCGCAGACTTTCGTACGCGATATATATTGGTATGACTATACCCGTCGGGAGATAAGGAGAACGACCACTTTTGACCCCGCAAAGGGTGTGCTGCTCCATGGACCTTACGAAAGGCGACAGGGTCAGGTCGTGTTAGAGAAAGGCATTTTTTATAAGGGCACAAAGCACGGCAGATGGATGAAATACCTTCGTGACAGCACCTTAGTTGATAAGGAACGGTACTACCATGGCTGGCCAAAGGAATCGCTGGTGAGCTACTTCGATCCCAGTCAACGCCAACGGATGAAGGAGATGATACCCATCGAGTATGGCGAAAAGGAAGGTTATTATTACCTGTTCCATGAAAACGGACAGGTTGCCATTCAGGGAGAGTATCAATGGGATCAGCGGGTTGGCGACTGGACTGAATATTATGCTACTGGAAAACGAAAGAAAATAATTACGTATCCTACAAAGGCATTTGATGAAACGGTCAGGCCTTACATTAAAGTCGAGTGGAACGATAAGGGCAAAGAGATCTATCGCAACAATAAGATGGCGAAAAAATAGCACGTCTTGTAAAGCTTACGCTTTCAGGTTAAGTTGGAGTGGTTAAGTCAAAGCTCCATGAATGTTCCCGACAAGCAGACGATAGAAGCTGCCCACATCCGTATCACTCCACACATCCACAGGACTCCGGTGATGACTTCATACGGCCTCGATTCCCGCGTGGGTGGAAGCCTTTTTTTCAAGTGCGAGAATTTTCAGAAGATCGGAGCCTTTAAAGCCCGCGGTGCAATGAATGCCGTGCTATCATTGCCTGCGGAAGATCTTATTAAAGGCGTCGCCACTCATTCCAGTGGAAATCATGCACAGGCGCTGGCACGTGCCGCGAAGATCGTTAATACAAGATCATACATCGTCATGCCACACACGTCTCCGGAAATTAAGAAACGCGGCGTACGCGGTTTTGGCGGGGAAATATTTGAATGCGAACCTACTTTAGCCGCCAGGGAATCCACATTGGCTGACGTGGTCGCACGCACCGGCGCTACTGAAATCCACCCTTTCAACAATTATGCGGTCATTGCCGGCCAGGCAACGGCCGCGAAGGAATTGTTCGAAGAGGTCGGGGATCTCGATTACCTCGTTGCACCCGTCGGTGGTGGTGGCTTATTAAGCGGCGTTTCGTTAGCCGCGTTCTATTTCTCACCGAAGACCAAGGTGATCGCCGCGGAACCTGCCGGGGCTGATGACACCTATCGCTCTCTTAAGAGCGGAAAGATTGAACAGTCGCAAGCCGCTTCCATCGCAGATGGATTGTTGACATCCCTTGGTGATAAGACCTTTCCTATCATCACGAAATATGTTGGAGAGGTTATCACCGTAACTGATACGGAGATCGTTGATGCTATGCGTTTGATATGGGAGAGGATGAAGATCATCATTGAGCCATCCTGTGCTGTGCCAGTTGCGGCAATCCTGAAGGAACATCAAAAGTTCGCAGGTAAGCGGACCGGCGTTATTTTGTCAGGTGGGAACGTAGACCTTGAACGTGCCTTAAAGTTGTTCACTGAGAAAAATAAAACATGATATCCTTCGAGCACAAGAACAAGCCGCTGTTGCCTCGTCGGTTGTTTTTCGTCAGGATGGCACGCTTTGCAGTCTTTACTTTGCTGCTTATGCTTATGTCCCTTGGTCCAGGTGTGTTAGGGTACCACTATCTCAATTGTTTGCCGTGGGTTGATGCGGTGCTGAATGCGTCTATGATCCTGACCGGTATGGGTCCCGTTGACCATCTTATAAATGAAAAAGCGAAGTGGTTTGCATCAGGATATGCAATTTTCAGTGGGGTCGCTTTTCTCAGCATTGTGGCAGTATTCCTCGCCCCGATCGTTCATAGATTCCTTCACAAACATCACCTGGATGAATCCGAGGGTACTCGCGCCAACAAGAACCAATAGCTGATCAGTTGTTTTTTCTGAATTGGTCAAACTTGGAAGGAGCTGTTCTTTTGGGGAATACATTGTTGCCCATATCTACATCAGCAAGTTCAAAATTGGGATCGATGATGATATTGACGACTTCCTTGTCCTTGATGAAGACCTTCGTGATCTCATTCTCGTCCGTTCTCCACACTTCAGCCGGGATGCGCTCAATTTCCTTTGAACCATCTTTGAAGGTCCATTCCAGTACCAGTGGTGTGATAAGCCCTCCCACATTTTTAAATTTGATCTGGTAAATATTCTTTCCTTCGAGCTTTGCGCGTATTGCATTGTCATCTTCACGGGTCTTAAACTCACCGTTCAATGACTCTGGCGTATTGCTGAGGCTGAATTGTTGTGGACCCCCGTTAAAGTCATTTGCATTAGCTTTCCCTGAGGCAGAACCGGACGTCGATAGATCGCCAGACGAAGACCTTATTCCCTTGCGTTCGGGTTCAATTTTATCGGCCTTAAGCTTAAACCATTTCACTTCTTCCAGGTTCACATCGACATTGTCGTTTGTGTAGAACCATCCTTTCCAGAACCAGTCAAGATCCACTGCTGACGCATCTTCCATTGTCCTGAAAAAATCCGCTGGCTTCGGATGCTTGAAGGCCCATCGCTCAGCATATTCCTTGAAAGCACGATCGAAGACCTCAGGACCCATTACCGTTTCCCGCAATACCGTTAACGCGGCTGATGGCTTTGTGTATGCGTTCGATCCGAACTCTGTCCGTCTAATATTATCAGACGAAGACATGATCGGCCTCATCTGCTTTTTGTCACCCCGCATGAATGGCACAATTCCCTTTGGGGTTCCATGGGTTCCAAATAACTCAGGGTAACGTGTGCGAATCGTTTCCTTCTCGAGGAAAGTATTCAGCCCTTCGTCCATCCACGACCATTGGCGTTCATCGGAATTGACGATCATCGGAAAGAAATTATGGCCAACCTCATGCACAACAACCTGCACGAGGTTAGTGAGTGTCTGCTTGGAGTACTGACCATCCTTCGCAGGTCTTCCTCCGTTGAAACAGATCATAGGGTATTCCATTCCCTGGTTCGAAGAATGTACTGAATATGCTACTGGATAAGGATAGTCGAATGTTCGTGAAGAATACAATTCCAGGGCGTTCTTTATCGCCTTGGTGGATTCCTTCTCCCATAAAGGATTTCCTTCCTTCGGATAAAGTGATTGCGCCAATGGAGTCTTGGATCCTAATTTAACCGACTGAGCGTCCCAAATAAATTTTCGCGAAGTGGCAAACGCAAAGTCACGAACGTTTTCTGCGGCAAATACCCAGGTAGACTTCTTAGTCGATTTCGTCTTTTCCCGGGTGCGTGCCTCCTCAGGTGTAACAATGAAGACAGGATGATCGAATGTTTTTTTAGCCAATTCGAATCGTTCCTGCTGATCCCTGGACAACACCTCCTTTGTATTCTGGATTGTACCGGTAGCCCCCACGATATGGTCTGAAGGTACCGTGATCTTCACATTATAGTTCCCAAAGACAAGAGCAAATTCTCCCTGCCCCAGAAACTGCTTATTCTGCCATCCCTCATAATCATCGTACACGCACATCCTGGGAAACCATTGAGCGAAAGTGTAAACATAGTTGCCATCCTCAGGAAAATATTCATACCCGCCGCGGCCGTCAAAAACCTGGCGGTCTGACTCGCGAAAGCTCCATACAATTGCGAACACGAATTTTTCACCAGTCTTCAGGGGCGCGGGAAGGTCAACGCGCATCATTGTATTATTGATCAGGTAGGGCAGGCCTTTGCCCGCTGCGTCTTTCACCGATTTGATCGAATAACCTCCATTATAGTCCGATACGTATACGCCTGACGAATTATTAAAGAAGCTTGCTGGTATAGAGTCCCGCACAACCCCGGTGCTGGTTAAGTTAGTGAGGCTGTTCTTGGCAAAAAGATTTTGATCTAACTGGAGCCACAAGAATGACAGTGGTTCAGGTGAATTATTGTAATACGTTATCGTCTCTGATCCACTTAGCACTTGTGTATTGTCGTCGACTTCGGCGACAATATTATAGTCAGCACGTTGTTGCCAGTACTTTTCACCAGGTGCGCCGGAACCGGTGCGATAACTGTTTGGTGTAGGCAGTGTCTCGCCTAGTTGCTCGAATTTACCTTTCCATTCCTGAGTTTGTGCTGTGGCGTGCATCGCCGTCAGTGCCAGAAATAAATATCCACAAATAATTTTCATCACTCAGAATTATGTTTGGCCCAAAATTTCACGGCGGCCGAGATTCGCTTTACTACTCACTTCATCACGTACAGTGTATTCCCGCTGCATTAATGAATCATTTACTTTTCTTCTTAAAGTCATCAAACTTACTGCCCGTGTCCGCCCGTTTGGGGAACACATTGTTTTGTACGTTCATGTCCGTGATCTCAAGCTTTGGATCTAAGGCCACATTGGTCACTTCCTTTTCCTTCACAAAGACCTTCGTCACTTTCTGCTCATTCACTCTCCAGATCTCAGCAGGAATGCGCTCAATCTCAGTCGTGCCATCCTTGTATGTCCATTGTATGATGACAGGCATTACCAATCCGCCCTTATTACTTAGCGTCACCTCATAAATATTCTTGTCTTCCAGTTTTTGGATAATTGCCTTGTCGTCAATGCGACTGGCAAATTCTCCATTGAGCCTTTGGTCTGTTGCGATTAGGCTGAATGGTTCGGGTCCGTTTGAAAAGTCATCAAATTTATTTTCAGCCGATTTTGCTGAGAGATCACCCTTGGTCACATTAAGATTTTTCTTTTCAGGATCCATTTCTCCTTTACGCATTTTAAACCATCTTACCTGATCGATAGATTGGTCGCAATCGTCCGTCGTATAAAACCAGCCCTTCCAGAACCAATCAAGGTCCACCGCTGAGGCGTCTTCCAGCGTGCGGAAGAAATCTGCCGGCTTTGGATGTTTGAAGGCCCATCGTTGGGCATACTCTTTAAATGCCTTATCAAATAGTTCACGACCCATGATTGTTTCACGAAGCATATACAAACCAGTCGCCGCCTTGGTGTATTGCTCACTTCCAAACTCAATAACCTGGTCGCCGTTGGTCATCAAAGGTCTCATTTTTCTTTTTTCTCCCTTTAGATAAGGAGCGAGGCCCACAGGAGTTCCGCGATTCCATTGAATGTCTGGGTAACGTTCCGTTTCTGCCAGCAACTGAACAAAGCTATCAATACCCTCATCCATCCACGTTGTTTGCCTTTCGTCGCTGTTGATGATCATCGGGAAAAAGTTATGTCCAACCTCATGCACAACGACCCCAATCATACCTTGCCTTGTCAGTGCGCTGTATGTACCGTCCTTATTTGGTCTGCCATAGTTGAAACATATCATAGGGTATTCCATTCCAATGCTTGCGGTATGAACGGAGATCGCTACCGGGTATGGGTAGTCAATAGTGTGCTTTGAATAAACCTCGATTGTATTCTTAACAGCTTTAGTAGATTCCTTTTCCCAAAGTGGATTTCCTTCCTTGGGATAGAAAGACATCGCCAGCGGGGTCTTGTCGCCGATTTTTACAGCCTGTGCATCCCAAATGAATTTTCGCGAGGTGGCAAAGGCAAAGTCACGGACGTTCTCAGCCTGATACTCCCACGTTTTCTTTTGTGTTGATTTGGTTTTTTCTTTTTGTACCGCTTCATCCTGTGTAACGATGATGACCGGTTTTTCAAATGAGGTTTTTGCCGCGTTGAACCGGTCGATCTCGGTCTTGGTCAGCACTTCAGTTGGATTTTTTAGTGTGCCCGTAGCTGCAACAAGATGGTCTGCAGGAACTGTAATCCGGACTTTATAGTCTCCAAATGGTAACGTAAACTCACTCCGTCCCAGGAATTGCTTGTTCTGCCATCCCTCATAGTCATCGTATACACACATGCGGGGAAAGAATTGAGCAATGGTATAAACGTAATTTCCGTCTTCCGGAAAAAATTCCATTCCACTTCGTTGCCCAAAAACACTTCTATCCACGATGTTGTATGACCATTCGACATTGAAAGAATATTTTTCGCCTGGCTTGAGTGGTTGAGGTAGGTCCACTCGCATCATGGTATTGTTGATCGTATGATTGAGCACGGAACCATTGACGGTAGTGACGGATTTTATTGTGTATCCACCCTTGAAGTCGGAGACCTGGGTGGCATAGGTCTTTGCTGCAGCTGAATCAACCAGCGAACCTATTGTCGTTGATGCCAATGTGTTTTCCTTTGCGAGAATATTCTGGTCGAGTTGAAGCCAAAGGTATTTTAGAACGTCCGGGGAGTTATTGTTGTACGTGATTGTCTCTTTGCCCTGAATGCTCTGATTTTGGTCGTTTAGTTCAATACTTATAACATAGTCAGCTTTCTGCTGCCAATATTTGGGACCTGGCGCTCCCGATCCAGTGCGGTATTCATTTGGCGTTGGCAGCGTTTGATCCAACTGCTCAAATTTGCCCTGCCAGGCCGCCGGGTTCTGTGCAACGCATAGGGATGCAGTTGCAACGAACAGAAACGTGAAAAAAAACTTCATAGTATAAGGTTAAATAGTATATAGGTTAATATGAGTTATTCGATCCAAAACATGTTGTTCTTCATGAGTATCAATGCAATTCCCGCAATTGCCGACGAAATCACCATTTTCCAATCCCGCCGGTTTATACCAAACAAGTCGACAAGGACAAAGCACACTGACATAAACAAAACGACAATGATGATTTGACCAACTTCCAGGCCAAGATTAAATGCTAGCAATGGTGTAAAAATGTTCTTCTCCCTACCCAAAATTCCGCGCAAATAGTTTGAAAATCCCAGGCCATGGATCAATCCGAAAAATGCAGCATATGCATAGTTCATTTGCATGGGTTTTTCCACTATCGAAGTTTCACTCTTGAAGAGATTTGAAACTGCGGTTATAAATATCGTCAGGGGAATAAGAAATTCTATCAACGCCGGTTCTACGTTGACGACCCTCAGTGTGGAAAGAGCGAGGGTGATAGAGTGACCAATGGTAAACGCCGTCACCAGGATCAACACGCGTCGCCAATCCCTGCTGATGTAAACAGCGCAAAGAGCAACGACAAACAGAATGTGATCGTATCCGTTTGTATAATCAAGGATATGATCCTTCCCAAGGCCAAAATACAGGGTAAATTCAGACATAGCGCGCCCTCTGCTTCACATAAAAACTGCAAGTATAAGAGATTATTTCCATTCCCTGTAACGACCAGGACCAGTTAACATAACTTTAGGGATGAGTGGTTTGAGCCCGGAAATCCACTTCCTTCAAATAATTTTTTCGGTATTATTATTGAAAAGGTAATCTTTGCACCCGAATTCTCACGTAATGGCTTGTCCTGCATTATTTCTGTATTTAATTACCTTTTCGCTGACCTCGGCGTTGCATCCCATGCACGTCTCGGTGACCGAAATCGAGATGGATGAAAAGGATAAGAGGCTGGAGATCATGATGCGGATTTTTGTTGATGACCTCGAGGTCACCCTACGAGAAAGTCTTAAGCAACCAACCCTTGATATACTAAGCCCCAAAGGCCAAACCTTGGATCAAATGATGGAGCCGTACCTTCGTTCACATTTCAGGGTCGCGCTAGACAACAAACCACAAACCGTTAAATATCTGGGACACGAAAAGGAGAACGAGGCTTTCATATTCTATATCGAAGTTGACAAGGTCAGGAAATGGAAGGTCATCCAGGTGCAGAACGACATTATCACCGAAATTTATGGGGACCAGTCCAATCTTGTGCACGTAACCTGGAATGAAACCATCCGGAGTCTGCGGTTGACGCGGACAAATCCAATTGACAAATTAACCTTTGACGACCATTAGGTCCTGATAACAGCAAACAGACAATGGGTCAGCCAAGTTTATTCTTCAGAATTTTTGGGTGGGCGATCGCCGTTGCGCTATTGATGGCGGGGTGCAGTTCAGACAAAGAATCCTGCGTATTTCAACCCGATACCAATTCAATTCGTGTGAATATCCAGATCGAACAGCTGCAGGATTCATTCGCAAATTTGAGTTCGAAGGGTGAATTGATTTCGATGTTAACGAGATATCCTCAAGTCAGGGATGAAATATTCCGTAGACGAGAGTACCCCTCCGATTCTGTATTCCTGGACGAGGTATTGGCAAGGCTCACAAATCCACATTTCGATACACTGCGACAGGAGATCCGCAATGTATTTGGCGATCTCTCGGCGCTGACAGCTGAATTCGACGAAGCCTTTACCAATCTCAAATATTATTATCCGGATTTTATACCTCCGAGAATACAGACCGTAATTTCCGGATTTGACTCTGACCTCATGGTTACTGATTCGCTGATCATCGTCAGTCTTGATTTTTATCTTGGCAAAGGGGCACGATACAGACCCAAGTATTACGAATACTTGCTTCGTAAATATGATCCGAACGATATCGTCCCTTCCTGTCTCCTCATCTACGGAATCAGCGATCGTTTCAACAAAAATGAATTGAAGGATAATACAGTACTTGCCGATATGGTCGCTTTCGGCAAATCGTTTTATTTTGCGAAGCACATGCTTCCATGCGTTCCTGATAGCGTCTTCATTTGGTATACGCCGGACGAGATCAAGGGTTCAAGAAAAAACGAGGATCTTATCTGGGACAGGTTTGTTGAAAGCCAGGTCCTTTTCTCAACGAATCATAAGGTGAAGCAGGACTATCTTGGCGAGCGCCCTGTGACAATTCAAGTCGGCGAAAAATGCCCGGGTCGTATTGGCCAATGGGTAGGCTGGCAGATCGTAAATAAATATGCGGACAGCCATACTGATGAGACCCTTCCTGAAATGATGCAGATAACAGAAGCAACCAGGATCTTTAGAGAATCGGCATACAAGCCCGGAAAGCGGTAAACATTCAGAGAAACGCTAACTTTAAAAATTGTATAAACACAAACTTCACCTATGCGAAAAAAAATTGTAGCCGGCAACTGGAAAATGAATAAAACGCTGGAAGAAGCAAATGCGCTTACTTCAGAAATAAAAGGGATGGTCCTCGACGAGGTTAAGGGTGCTGTTACGGTCATCTTATGCCCGCCTTCTCCTTATCTGGTGTCGCTTAAAAAGTTAATTGGCAATGAGAGCAGGCTGTCCCTAGCCGCACAAAATTGTAGTGAATTCGAGTCAGGTGCTTATACCGGCGAGGTTTCTGCCGCAATGCTCGCGTCGATCGGAATTCCTTATGTCATTCTTGGGCACAGCGAACGGAGGCAATATTTCGGGGAGGACGGACAGCTCTTAGCCAAAAAAATCGACGTTGCGCAAAAAAATGGACTCACACCTATTTTTTGCTGCGGTGAGCCTCTGGAGGTTCGCGAGAATAATGATCATGAAGCATTGGTAAAAAGACAGGTTGGACAAAGTCTTTTTCACCTTGACGATGCGCATCTGCAAAAAGTTATCATCGCTTACGAACCTGTGTGGGCAATTGGAACAGGTAAGACTGCGTCATCTCAACAGGCGCAGGACATGCATGCTGTAATCAGAAAGCATCTGGCCTCGAAGTATGGCGATACCGTTGCAAACGCTATTTCAATTCTGTATGGCGGTAGTGTTAATGCGGGGAATGCTAAAGAGTTGTTTGCATGTCCGGATGTGGATGGCGGCCTGGTTGGTGGCGCCTCGCTCAAGTCGCGTGACTTCACGGACATAATCAAGTCCGTATAGCGTGTTATCGGTGCTCAATTGCGCTTCATTTCGAACACAAAGGCTCCACCTTCGTCGCCCGTGTCTCTTATCTCCCCATACTGCGGCGAGAGATCAGAGTTATTTTTCATGCTTTGGCGGATTTGATGATATAATTCCTCCGAATCGAAGTAGAGATTCTCGTTCTCTTGCAATGATTTAATAAGATAGTTGATAAAAACACTTTTGTCAGGCACGGTTGTTTCGGCGCCGCTGGTCATCGCTTTTCGGCTGGGCAACTTCATCATGTTGTGATACATGGGGTTGGCGTTATTAATCGCCGACCTGGTCTTAAGGATCTGACCAGCAAAACAGGCATCCGCAACCAGGAAAGTGTGCTTGCATCTAATCGCACGGATATCCTCCACCAACGCACTGTTTCGGAACCATCGCGCTTTGTTGTTTTCCAAAGCGTCCGAGGGCAGCCAATATCCAATATTGGCGACCGGATCGTAATATCCGTGTCCTGCATAAAAGATCAACAGCAGATCTTCCTCAGAAATTTTCAGCCGGATGTCTTCAAAGGCTTTGTCGATTTGGTCGGACGTTGGATTTTTAAGGAATGTCATGTTCTCTTGGTCAAAATCATATCGATCCAGCAACACATCTCGAAGTCTTGACGCATCCTTAATGGGTTCGGCTAGACTCTCAACTTTTGCATCTTGATATTTTTCCACAGCAATCAACAATCCATAATATTTGCGCTTTGTCTTCTCCGTTGAAGCAGGCAGCTTTCCACGAATCTCATTGTCCTTGCTGGAAGCTAACCCACCCGCATCGGTTGCTTCTACAACCAGTATCTCCCCTGGCTTAAATGTAAAGTCACTGTTGAAAAAATTCTTTGGAGGACCCGTGATCTTTTCCTCATTGTTAATGATTACGCTTGAGATCAGGGATTCATCGGTAATATGAACAGTTACGTGCAGTTGACCCCGGCTGTCGATGATTGCATCATTCTTATACTCGATTTTTATTACTGGCGGCTTAACATCTTTTGCATATTCGATATCATACACGTTGATTAAACTTGTGACCTTTTCGTCGTCGCTTATCCACCCGCCCGCAAAATATATTTTCGATCCCACGGCAGCCGAGGCGATACTATTACGCGGTTTGGAAAGCGTTGATGTTGTCCACGTCTTTGAAGCTGCATCGTAAATGTCGACTACATTTGACGTCTTGGCGGCGGCCCTGGACTGGCCTCCTGCAAAATAAGCTTTACCCTTGTACGAAACCGCCGCCAGGTCAAATCGTGCTGCCGACAGGCGATTGGTTGACCACGTGTCTGTACTACTATCATAAATATCAACTATGTCAGTGTCTCCCTTCTGGCTATCGCCACCGGCAAAAAAGGCTTTGTCTCCCACAGCAACGGCGGCAAAATCTCTGCGCGCTTCTGAGAGAACTTGCACAGTCCATTTCCCGGTGGAATTGTCGTAGATGTCAACAATGTCTGACAAACCATCCCTGGCGTCGTGCCCACCTGCAATTATGACTTTGTTTCCAACTGTTACGGCAACCAGTTTGCTTCTTCCTTTTGAAAGCTTGTGGGTGGTCCATTTCTTAGTACTCACATCATAGATGTCGACCGCATCTGATTTTGAAGTGACGCCAACTTGCGAGCCGCCGGCAAACAATACTTTTGTGCCCACTGATGCGGCGCACAGTTGACCCCGCGGTACAGAGAGCTTATCCGTTGTCCAGGTATTTGTCGCGTTATCGTAAATGTCAACAATGTCAGAATAGTTTGTGAGATCATCCCCACCCCCAAAGAATACAAGATTCCCTACGGTGGCTGAAGCCATGTCGACTCTTGCTTGCGAAAGCGACTGTGTAGTCCAGGTCCCGTCTCTGTCGTCATAAATATCGACGGTATTCACAACTTTGTCCGGCCTGAATTTGCTTCCCCCGGCAAAAAGGATCTTAGTACCGACAGCAGCGGCGCACGGCTGAAAACGCGCTTCTGATAAAAAAGCTGCAGACCACTGAGCGTACAGATCTGAATAAAATAGGGAGGTGATACTCACCAGCAATGCGCAAACCAACGGGTTTTTGAAGCGAGCGGAGAAAACCATGACTTTAGTAATTTTCGGGTCAAGTGAGGTCCAAGGGAGCCATCACAAGGTGGGGCAAACCTGTTTGGCTTCTAATTCTAATTAAAATAATTCAATGTATCAACATTTGCGAAAGAAAGATTGGCCAGTGCGAACTGGTCATTCTGTTTGCCGCATCTACTATCTGTTTGCCGCATCTACTATTTAACAATCTAATTTTGGACTGGCTATATAAGTAGCGTATTTGCAAAACCGTAAGAAATAAAACCAGTAGCCTTCATGTATTATTCCCGACTTCAAGTGATCTGTGACCCCGACTTTTCAGAACTGTTAATGGCCGAGATCGGCGAAGCAGGCTTTGATAGTTTTCTTGAAACAGACACTGGCTTCGAAGCGTACGTGGAAATGGAAAAGTATGACAAGGATCATCTGCAGGCGGTCAAAGAAAAATACTCTCTTCAGACAAAAGTGATATTCTTCCAGGACAGGATTCAAAAACAAAATTGGAATGAAGAGTGGGAGAAAAATTATCACCCCATCGTTGTAGATAACAGATGCCTGATTCGCGCCGAGTTTCATCAAATCGATCAAAAGTATCTGCATGAATTGATCATCACGCCAAAAATGTCTTTCGGCACCGGTCACCATCAAACAACATATTTGATGGTAAAAAATCAGATGGATATCGATCACAAAAAGAAGCGCGTGATGGACGCCGGATGCGGCACTGCTATTCTCTCCATTATGGCCTCAAAACTTGGAGCAAGTGAGGTGGAAGCCTTTGACATTGATGAGTGGAGCATTACCAATGCGAGGGACAATATTGAACTCAATGAATGTACGAATATTCACCATGCACAGGGTCAATTAAGCAACCTCCACTATCAGGGCAGGTTCGATATCATTCTCGCCAATATCAATAAGAATGTGCTGCTCGACGAAATGAAGTTATACAACAACTATCTGAAGCGAAGAGGAACCTTGCTCCTCAGCGGTTTTTATGTAGACGACATACCCGATCTTTTGAAGGAAGCCTCGCTTTATGAATTGGTTGAAACGCATCGCGATGAACGCGAGGGCTGGGCCGCGCTCACGTTGACTGCAGGCTCATAAGGCTCCAACCCATAAGATTTTATTTGGGAGGTTATCTTACCTTCTCTCATACGTGTATATTTCTTAAACAAAACCCTCAGCAATGAAGCCTGCGATCTTTGCCAAACTTGCCGTCATGATGTTCCTGCAGTATTTCATTTGGGGTGCATGGTATGTTACTATTAGCGGCTACATGACGGAAAATCTCCATTCAACAGCTATACAGATAGCAGCCGCTTACAGCGCACTCGCCATTGCAACCATGATCTCTCCATTTTTTATTGGAATGGTTGCCGACAAATATTTTGCTGCGCAAAGGATCCTCGGTGTTTTCCATGTTGTAGGTGGGGTACTTCTTTACCTGGCTACTCAGGTAAGTGGAAACAGCGCATTTTACTGGGTGATTCTTGCTTATTCACTTTTATATATGCCCACAATAGCGTTGTCCAACAGCATTGCATTTACCCAAATGTCTGACCCTGGAAAACAATTTCCGTGGATTAGAGTGTTCGGAACTGCCGGATGGATCCTTGCTGGGGTTATGATTGCTATACTGGAAGTTGGAAATACTCCATCCACATTTCATATAGCTGCCATAGGGTCCGTGCTGATGGGAGTTTTGGCATTTTTACTTCCTGATACGCCACCGAAAGCTAAGAACGCGCAAGTGACAGCGTCTAGCGCATTTGGAGGCGACGCCTTCGTATTATTTAAAGACAAACCTTATCTGATTTTTTTTATCGCTGCGATCTTGGTTTGCATTCCTCTTTCGTTTTATTACGGATTTGCATACCTGTTTCTGGATCAGATTGGTATGGAAAATCCATCGGGTAAAATGGCACTGGGCCAGTTTTCTGAAGCTATCTTCATCCTGGCTATACCCTTCCTTTTCAACCGCATTGGGGTTAAGAAAATGTTGTTGCTTGGCATGACTGCTTGGATGCTCCGCTACGTCTGCTTTGCGTATGGCAATACCGACACAAATACCTGGATGCTTTATGCAGGTATTATCTTACACGGCATTTGCTATGATTTCTTTTTCGTAACGGGCTACATGTACACAGAGAAGAAGGCCGGCGAAAAGATCAAGAACGCGGCGCAGGGATTATTTACGTTTGCGACGTATGGCGTCGGCATGTTCATCGGCACGTGGTTTTCTGGTTTTACAACGGACCACTATACGGTGGGAGGTGTTTACCAATGGAAAGAGATTTGGTATGTCCCGGCGTATATTGCTTTGGGCGTGTTGATCTACTTTCTGCTTTTCTTCAAAGAAAAAGTCACCATTGAAAAAGCTGCTTGATATACGAATCTTAATTAAGGAATTATGAACATTGCAATGCTAGGCTCAGGTTTCATTGGCCGTTTTTACGCCGATTCACTACAAGGGTACAGGAGCAAAGACAAAATAGCGAGCATTTATTCTCGTAAGGCTGAAAGCGCGAGAAAGTTTGCACAGGATTATAATGTCGCGTTTGCAGCGGCTACCATCGCGGAGGCCATTAACAGGCCAGACGTTGACGTAGTCTGTATCGCTCTTCCCAACAATCTTCATGAAGAGGCCGTGATGCTTTGCTGCAAGTATAAGAAGGCGGTTATCACTACAAAGCCGTTGGGAAGAAACGCCGCTGAAGCTAAGCGTATGCTACAGGCAGTGGAAGACGCTGGTGTCTTCAACGGCTACCTTGAAGACCTGGTCTATACGCCAAAATTTTTGAAGGCGCATGAAAGTGTAAAAAGTGGAGCGCTCGGCAGGATCCTTTGGGCAAAATCACGCGAAACGCATCCTGGCCCACATTCGGATTGGTTCTGGGATATCGAACAAGCGGGTGGCGGATGCATCCTGGATCTGGGATGTCATTGTGTTGAAATCACGAGAAGCTATATCGGAAAGGACATAAAGCCTATTGAAGTTATGTGCTGGGCCGATACCCAGGTGAAGCCGATTGACGCAGAAGATCACGCCATCGCACTGATAAAATACGAGAACGGAGCCATCGCACAATTCGAGGTCAGCTGGAC
>Ga0193753_10000530_pt1 | contig 37219 bp, 24 predicted proteins | sample H1c2metaG_FD_144925 | JGI IMG/M metagenome (GOLD analysis project Ga0193753, IMG submission 144925) | Soil microbial communities from a riparian zone of the East river system, Colorado, United States - H1c2 | ecosystem: Environmental > Terrestrial > Soil > Riparian zone | place: USA: East...
CACCGTCCATTGTCCTGACCATGAAAAAACCAAACACCCTGTAACCAAACTCTTTTATTAATCCGTACTCATCACGAAAAAACATCTACACGAATCACTACCCATGAAAGGCTGACTTACGCAGCCTTTTTATTTTTTCCGCAACTCTCTCCCCATCCATTGCAGCGCTTACGATACCACCCGCATATCCCGCTCCCTCGGCGCAGGGATATAGATTGTTGACCTGCGGATGCTGTAAGGTCTCCGGGTCTCTCGGTATCCGCACGGGTGAGGAGGTCCTTGACTCCGTTGCTACCACGATGGCCTCGTTGGTAAAATAACCCTTGATCTTTTTATCGAATGCCTTGAACGCCGCCTGGAGACTTTGGTGGATGAAAGGAGGAAGCACTTCCCCAAGCGAGGTAGAGTTAACCCCAGGCAAATAGGAGCAGCCGGGCAGGGAAGATGACACGATATTACGGGTGAAGTCGACCAGGCGCTGGGCCGGGGCCGCAAGATGACCGCCTCCTGCTTTGAACGCCTTTTGCTCTACGGACTGCTGGAAGTACATCCCCGCCAGCGCGCCGTGCTTACTGAAGCCCGGAATGTCTTTCTCCTCCACCGTGACAACGATCCCGCTATTGGCGTAGGGGTTGTCCCTCTTGGACGGGCTCCATCCATTGACCACCAATTCTCCCGGCGCAGTAGCGGCCGGGGCGATGATGCCTCCGGGGCACATGCAGAAGGAGAAGACGCCTTTGTCTTCCACTTGCTGAACGAGGCTATAGGCGGCCGGGGGAAGGAAGGGACCTCTTATCCCGGTGTGGTACTGGGCGGAGTCGATGAGCGATTGGGGGTGTTCGATCCGGACGCCCAGTGCAAATGGCTTGGATTCGATCAGTATTTTCCTGGCGGCGAGTAATTGGAATATGTCGCGGGCGGAATGGCCAGTGGCGAGGATGACGTCCTTCGATTGGAAGAGATCGCCGTCTGCTGTCTTTACCCCGGTTACGGCGCCATCATTGACAATGATGTCCACGACTTTTTTCCCGAAGAGGAATTCGCCGCCGCAATCGAGGATCTTCATCCGCATGGCGGTGATGATGGCGGGAAGCTTATTGGTGCCGATATGCGGATGTGCCTCGTAGAGTATTTTCTCATCCGCACCGAAATAAACGAACAGGTTCAATATTCGGTTGATGTCACCACGTTTTGAGCTTCGCGTGTATAGCTTTCCATCGCTGTACGTGCCCGCACCGCCTTCGCCGAAACAATAATTACTTTCCGGGTTCACGGTACCTTCTTTGTTGAGTGTTGCGAGATCCCGGCGACGTGCCCTGACATCTTTTCCTCTTTCAAGGATTTGATGCCGCATTCGATCAACTTCAATGCGGCGAAGAGGCCGGCCGGTCCGCCACCGATTATGATGACATGATGAGCAGATAAATGAACATCCTGGAAGTTGAAGGAAAGAAGTTCGCGGTTATGATACGGTTCATTAATGAATGCCTGAACGGTCAGATTGATCCATGCTTGTTTGCTCCTGGCATCGATCGATTGTTTGAGGACGAAGTAGCCGCTGATGTGTGAAACTGGCAGTGCTTCTGCGGTGGCGATGTGTTCTTTTACCAACTCTTCGTTGGCGGCTTCATGGGGAAGCACTTTAAGGACTATTGTTTTCGGCATATGGTCAGGTGTTTATCCTGAAACAAATTGAATGGGCGAAAATACACTATTGAAACCACGAATGGGATTTAATATGCGGGATAGATGGAGTTACCGGATGAGGGAGGCGAAATTCCCTATGGCTACGCGGGGAAAACGTGACGAACGGGCGTTATACGCAATGGAAACAAACGGGCGGGCGGGGTAAAAAAAAATAAGTTGGAAGAGCCATATTTTTCTTGTGGTAACAAAGAAATCTTTATATCTTCAGAAGGTTCACAAACGTTACCGACCAATAAGTATTGCAATAAGATTTTTTATTCACTCCACGTGATTTATTTTATAAAACAGGCGGAGAGTAAGACAAAAATTAAAGACCCGATTGCAAGCTTAGAATAAGCAACCCCTAACTTTCTGGAAACCCTTTATCACCCATTTGAGCTATTAACTTTCACGTTGATAGGTGATTGTTTTATTGAATGAATAGGGAAGTCGTAAAAATTTTGTGAACAAAAATTGACAAATTTCGATGGTATTTTAGTTAGTGGAAAAAGGATCCAATAAAAATTTTTTTTTAAGGAAGAAATGTAGATATTCGCCGTCCTGTCCAACTTTTTTTACTGACATTGTGTGGAGATTTTTTTCGGACAATTTAAACGACAATAGTTAACGGGTTAGATAAACTGCTTTCTTACTGATGGAGAAAAATGCTGAAAAAGTTTGGACGAATTGTTTAAAGATCATCAAGGACATTGTTGAATGGCAGCATTACAAAACATGGTTCGAACCTATCACGCCAGTTTCGTTAAAGAATAATATTTTAGTCATCCAGGTTCCGAGTCAATTCTTTTTTGAGTACCTGGAAGAGCACTATGTGAATTTATTGGCAAAGACTTTGAAGAGAGAGTTGGGAAAAGAGGCCCGCCTCGAATACCGGATCATGGTGGACAGCGGCAACAGCAAGAACAAGCCGTTGACAATGGATGTGACCGGGCAGGGATTTAAAACTTTTTCAAACAATGAAATGGATTTCCCCCTTGTCATAAATAATCCGGTCAAAAACCCATTTGTCATTCCGGGTCTGAAGAAAATGCAGATCGACCCGCAGCTCAATCATATTTATACGTTCGATGCCTTTATAGAAGGGGATTGCAACCGGGTGGCCCGCCGTGCGGGAAAGACGGTTGCGGAGAAGCCGGGCGCTAATTCATTCAACCCGCTGGTGATCTATGGTGGGGTAGGCCTGGGGAAGACCCACCTTGCGCAAGCCATTGGAAATGAGGTTAAAAGATCGAACCCCAATAAGGTGGTCCTCTACGTGAGCTCGGAGAAGTTCATCAACCAGTTCATGGATCATAGCCGTAACAACGCGATCAATGATTTCATTCACTTTTACCAGCTGATCGATGTGTTGATCATCGATGATGTGCAGTTTTTCGCAAAGGCGGAGAAATCGCAGGATGCCTTCTTTGCGATCTTCAATCACCTGCATCAGTCGCACAAGCAATTAATCCTGACATCTGATAAATCTCCCAAGGACCTGGATGGGGTACAGGAAAGACTATTGAGCCGGTTCCGGTGGGGGCTGAGTGCCGATCTCCAGATCCCGGATTATGATACGAGAATAGAGATATTGGAGAAGAAAATGAAGAATGATGGCCTGGAGATGCCGAAGGAAGTTGTCAAGTATATCGCGTACAATATCAACAGTAATGTGAGGGAATTGGAGGGTGCATTGATATCACTGTTGGCACAATCTTCGCTTAACAGGAGAGAAATAGACTTAGATCTGGCGAAAAAAGTGCTTAGGAATTTTATCAAATCATCCAGCAAAGAAATCACTATTGATACTATCCAGCGGATGGTGTGTGAATACTTTGATGTGTCGTACGATAAGCTATTGCAGAAGACCCGCAAGAGAGAGATCGTTCAGGCAAGGCAGATCACCATGTACCTTGCGAAGGCCTTTACAAAAAATTCATTGAAGACGATCGGTGAGCATTTCGGTGGCCGGGATCATACTACGGTCATCCATTCCTGCCAGACAGTAAAGGATCTCATGGATACGGATACCGTTTTCAGAGAGAATGTCCTCGAACTTCAGCAGAAGGTCCAATTGGCTGCCATGTAAGGCTGGTCAGTATCTAATCCTCATGTAGATTATATTAAGTTTGATCCCGGTAATTATCGGGATTGTTTTTGGGATATATTGCCGCTTATCTTTATTTTTGCACCCCCTTCCAAAAGAAGGGATATCAAAAGGAGAGATGCCTGAGTGGCCGAAAGGAACGGTTTGCTAAATCGTCGTACGGGTAACACTGTACCGTGGGTTCGAATCCCACTCTCTCCGCTCTTGTCATTTAGGATGGATTTCAATTTTTAAAAGTCTATCTTACCGGCGAATTAAGACAAGAACAAAAAGATCGGGAAGTAGCGCAGGCCGGTAGCGCACCTGGTTTGGGACCAGGGGGTCGCAGGTTCGAATCCTGTCTTCCCGACAGTGAGCCACTAACAGCAGTTAGTGGCTTTTTTGTTGAATATTGATTATTGAGCATTGAATATTGTCCGAAGGACTCCGGACTCCTTCGGACAATATTACATTCCGATTTAACTAGCTCAAATAAATATTCAATAATCAATGCTCAATATTCAATGCTCAAGTGGGTCTCTGAATGTTGAAGAAACTCATTGATTGGGAAGGAGCCGCGTCGTTGGCGCATCCCGACAGGGTCGGGAGGGTCATCTTAGGAGAATCGGGATCTTCCCGACAATGAGTCACTAACAGCAGTAGTGGCTTTTTTGTTGAATATTGATTGTTGAGCATTGATTATTGTCCGAAGGACTCCGGACTCCTTCGGAGAATATTAGATTCCGATTTAACTAGCTCAAATAAATATTCAATACGGTTACTTTTTTCCTGATCCTGCAGCGTCTATCTCACCGCGCTCTTTCATCGTCGGCGTGGATTGATCTTTTTGATGAAAGTAACTTAATACGATAAAAAGGATGATCATGAACAATGTTCCGATAGCAACGGCCCTCTTTGTTAAATTCTTTTTCCTTTCTGGTAAAACCCCTGGTCCCGTGGAAATAAGTGCATGAAAACGATACCCTGCTTTGGGATGAGTTTGTATGACCTTTTTATCCTGGTCCATTAATAATTTACGCAGATAGGATACGGCCTGGTTCAGGCTATCATTTGCACCTGGATAATCGTCCCAAATCTCCTTTACGATCACTGCCCGTGTGATCACTTCCTCCTTGTGGCTAACCAATAGGCAAAGTAATTTCATCAGGCGCGGCTCTAACCGAATTCGTTGTCCTGTTTGATTGTCTAATACCTCGCTTGTGCTGTTGTTAACGAAAAAGCGGTTATTGATAATAAATACAGTCTGTTCCATTTTTAACAATGCATGATAAAGCAAATCTAAAGCTTTATTCAGCTTTTCTAGAGGTTTTCTAAATGTGCAACATTGGAGTAAAAGATAGCTTTGCAGAAATTATTTGATCATGAAATTACAATCGAAATACCTGGTGCTTTTGATGATGTGTGCGATAATAAGTATGAATGCCTTCCCGCAAAAAAATGTAACCATGCGAATGGACAGCCTTTTCAGGTCCCTATATCAGTATGGTGAGATCAACGGGAATGTGCTTATTGCGGAGCATGGGCATATCATTTATAAAAAGTCGTTTGGATATGCCGGCTTTGAGCATAAAGTGCCTAATACGGATAGCTCCCGGTTTACCTTGTCTTCCGTATCAAAAGTATTTACCTCAACCGCCGTTCTCCAGTTAAGGGACAGCGGCAGGTTTTCATTAGACGACCCCTTAATCAAGTATCTCCCTGATTTTCCTTACCCCGATATTACGATCAGGCATTTGCTCTCACATACTTCCGGTTTGCCTGATTATGGGCTCTATGAAGAATTGATCGCAAAAAGCCGCGATAAGATTTTCTCTAATAAAGATGTTTTACCATCATTAAGGATATGGAATAAGCCATTGAGTTTCAAACCAGGTGAAAAATGGGAGTATTCCAATACCAACTTTTCCTTACTGGCCCTGCTGGTTGAAAAAACGTCGGGTATGACCTTTCAGCAATATGTGCAAGAATATATTTTCAGCCCCGCTAAAATGACTGACACGTATTTTTTAACCGATCCATCACATAGTAAGGATGAAAACAGGGTCACCAACTATGAATTCCCCTTTTTATACTCCACGCAATATAAGAATGTGGATAGCTTAAAAAAATACCGTTGGAGGCTATTTAATGCCAGCGGGTTTGTCGGGCAGGGAAACATCATGACTACTACTGGTGACATGGTAAAATTCGACAATGCCCTTTACGCTGGTAAAATTATCAGGCTTTCCACTTTAGATGAAGCCTTTACCCCGGCAAAACTGAATAATGGTAAAAATACCGATCCTCACTTAGGTGTGGCAGGCACTATAGGCAAGGCATCCTACGGATTGGGCTGGTTCATCTTTGCGGATACTTCTGCCGGAAAAATTGTCTGGCATACCGGGGGGCAGCCTGGCAGCATAAGTATTTTTTTGAGAAATATTACTAAAAGACAAATGGTAATCCTGTTTGACAACACCTTCCATAAAAGTTTGTATGCCAACGGCGTCAACGCCCTGTCTGTCTTAAATGACAAACCCATTGCCATCCCTAAAAAATCTTTGACACAAGGATATAGCAGCGCTTTGATTGAAAATGGGGTTGACGCTGCATTCTGTAAATTACTGGAATTAAGGGCTGATTCCATTCATTACTATTTGAGCGAAGACGATATGAATGAAATGGGCTTGCAATTACTTTATTCAGCCGCCTTTGACAAAAACCATCAATTAGCTTTAGAGGTTTTAAAACTGAATACTTTGCTGTTCCCTGAAAGCTTTAATACATATGACAGCTATGGGGAAGCATTGGCATATGCGGGAAAGAAACAGGAAGCTGTTTTGATGTACAAAAAATCGCTTGAACTGAACCCGGATAACGAAACAGGCAAACGGGCTTTAAAGCGCATTTTGAATGGAGGAGGGGCTTTTTAGCCGGTTGACTTTTATTTTCTGATATTTTCCGACAATGGAGAGCTATTTCAACTGATCATGCTACTGGTTGCTCTGATACTGATCCATGCTTCTGTCTATTGATAAGGTGATGGTCACATCGAAGCGTTGCGTCAAAAGACAAAAATGATGTGTTGAATATTGATTGTTTGCGTGTTGTCCGAAGGACTCCGGACTACTTGAGAAAATATTTATTTGAGCTAGTTAAATCGGAATGTAATATTCAATATTCAATGCTCAAATGGGTCTCCGAAAGGTGAAGAAACTGATTCCAGGGAAGGAGTCCCGCCGTTGGCGTAATGGAAATACATTCCTCCACCAGATCAATCTTACCAGATCGCTATGAAAGAAACTAAGCGGTCGCCTTTCGGATACCCAGGCATGTTGCCGCTTTATTGGATCGGCGATCTCTATCAGGCTCTGGAGCCAAAAGTCTAACAAAAGAAGACTTTGAACGGGGTAGAAGGGCCAGTTTAGGACCCCCGCTATACAAGCGATGCGGGATTTTAATTTATTTTTGCAATTATTTTCTTGATTTTGCTTTTTTTTGCGGGTTTGTATTTATCTTTTACATACCAATGGCGAATTTTCTGCTCAAAACTAACAACCTGCTAATAATAGAACGGCTGGCAAATACCCTCTGTCGGCAGGACTCCCACGATAAGATATCAAGCACCGCCCTGGGTATGGGAGCATCGGAAGATGCTGCCTGTAGTGATTTGCATAAGCCTTCGAATGCCGGCAAATCGAAGAAATTACATGGAGGTATCTCATCGCCTCCCTTCAGCAAATTTTATTTTAGTTCCAAAATCATTTATTTCCAACGGCCGAAAGCGATTGGATATGATATTAGTGCAGCGTCCCGAGCCGGGAAGTTGTCCTTCAGTTTTTCTACTTTGTTTTCCGGTTCCGCCAGAATAGCTCACCATACGAAATATGAAGTATTGAATTTTAATTTTCAGCCCACAATAGAGGCTTCTGCAATTGCCTGTATGAGTATTTCTGAAAAGCCGGTGCAGCCAATAGAATTATACATTTTAGATAAAGAGCAATTTTTTAACTACCAAACCCGATCCTGCCGATGAAAGGCGAAAGCCATACATACAGGCAGATCTAATGTGGACATAGAATTTTTTTATAAACACCAAACGCAAAAGTATGAGAAAACGGAAGTTGATTAATTTGATCATGTTTGTTATGCTCTGCATGATCGCAAACAACCTGATGGCTCAAGGAGTTCCCATTAGCGGAACTGTGCTTTCGGACAATGATGCTACACCTCTGGGAGGTGTAACGGTTGCTGTAAGTGGCACCAACAGAGCGACTGTTACGGATAGTAAGGGCAAATTCACGATTACTGCAACTGAAGGCGCTATGTTGGAGTTTAGCTATGTAGGCTATGCTACACAAAGAGTAAAAGCAACGGCCGACATGCAAGTACGCTTATCATCAGCTGAAGCAACCCAGATGGGTGAAGTTGTTGTTACAGCGATGGGTATTAAAAAGGAACGAAAGGCATTGGGATACTCGGTCACCGAGTTGAATGCGCAGGAATTGATGAAAAATAAAAATACCAATGTAGTTAATTCTTTAGCAGGGAAAGTTCCCGGTGTAAACATTACGCAATTCGGCGGTTCGGCTGGCGCGGGCGCATCTATAACGATCCGTGGCGGTAATTCGACATCCGAGAGCAGGCAAAATCAGCCCTTGTTTGTTATCGATGGTATCATATACGATAACTCGACCTCGGTTACGGGTAACACAGGTACCGATGGTCTTTCCCGCAGCAATACAAGTTATTCAAATCGTGTCATGGATATCAACCCGGAAGACGTCGAAACCCTGTCGGTTTTGAAAGGCGCTGCAGCCGCTGCCTTGTACGGATCTCGGGCAGCTGACGGCGTTGTCATCATTACGACAAAGAAAGGAGCTGAAGGCAAGGTGACAGTTAACGTTGCCAGCAAAATAAGTAACTCCTGGGAGAATGGATTGCCCGATCCTCAAACCGTATTCGGTCCCGGTAACTACGCCAGCAACGGCGTTTTGAACACGACGAATACCTATGATTCATGGGGTCCGAAAATTCCGGCAGACAGTACGATCTATGACAATATCGGCGGATTCTTTCAGCACGGTATTGTTTATGATAATAATGTGAACTTATCGGGCGGCTCGAAGAACGGTTCGTTCTTTTTATCAGCTTCCAATTTTAATCAAACAGGCATCGTGCCTGGTACAGCCTATGATAAAACGACCTTTCGTTTTAATGGCGAACAGAAATATGGTGCCCTCACATTGAATGCAAATGTTGCTTATTCAGTGGCCAATACCGACAGAACGCTGACCACTGCCGGACTATATTTAAGTGGCGTTGGAAGTATGCAATCCCTATATAGATGGCCGCAGACGTTCGATATTAAGAATTATATAAATCCGGACGGCTCACAGCACCGGGTATATGCAGGAACCCTGGGTTTGGAAAGCGATATCGACAATCCTTACTGGATCATCAATCAAAACAAATTGACCTCAAAGACCAATCGCTTTACCGGGGGTGTTAACGCCAATTATAAAATTGCCGACTGGTGGGATCTTTCAGCTCGTTTGGGCTATGACAAGTATGCCACTAATGATTATACTTTTATTTCACCTGGTTCTGCACTGATTCCTTTATATCAGAACGGGCGTTTGAGCAAAGACCTGCTGGACTATACTTACATCACGACCACTGTGATGACCAATTTCCATAAGACATTTTTTAACGACTTTGAGGCGCACCTGATGCTGGGTACTACTTCTGAAAACACGCAGACCGTAGGCCAAAATCATTGGGGATATAACTTTAATACGCCTGGCACCTACAGTTTTAATACCATAGCGGCAAGCAATAAATTTTTTACAGATGCAACAACGAGAAGGCGTCTGGTAGGTGCTTATGGGGAGTTTGGCGTATCATATAGGAACATCGTTTACCTTACTGCAACAGGGCGTAATGACTGGTCGTCCACATTGCCGATCGAGAACAGATCCTATTTCTATCCTTCTATCAGCGGTTCATTTGTTTTCACGGAATTGTTACCGAAGAGCACTATTCTTTCTTTCGGCAAGGTGCGGGCAAGCTGGGCGAGAGTCGGTAAAGACGCCAATCCCTATGCTACGGGCACTTATGTAAATCCCCCCATCACCGTTGGATCTTTTACCGGCATAGGAAATCAGTACTCTGCAGGTAACCCTATTTTGATACCTGAAATTCAAAATTCATGGGAAGTCGGCGGCGAGTTCAGGTTCCTGAAAGGACGTATTGGGTTGGATTACACCTACTATCATAGTGAAACAGAAAACCAGATCGGGCAGCCACGCTTAGCGCAATCCGGCGGTTTTATTTTCAGCACCCTCAATGCCGGAACGGTAATCAACAAGGGTATGGAAATAGCGCTCACAGGTAAGCCCATCGCACAAAGAGACCTCAGTTGGGATGTTACATTGAATTTCTCCTACAACAAGGGCAGGCTGGGAGCTTTCATTCCGGGTGTAGCCTATTTCTACCCGACGGACGCTCAATTCGGAACAATAAAAGCGGCATCGATTCCGAACGGCGGTTATTTCCTGGGGATGATCGGCCAACCTTATTTGCGTGAAAAAGATACAAAAGGGCAGGAAATTCCAAATGGACGCTACCTGGTAGACCCTACAACAGGATTCTATAAATTGAACACCGGTCTTCCGGTTGTAGGCAATCGTGAACCGGATTTCATCGGCGGGATAAATAATACTTTGCGGTATAAAATGCTCACCTTGTCGTTTCTTCTCGACATCCGCAAGGGAGGCGATGTATTCAACGGTACTGAGTATTTCATGATCGCAAATGGGTTAAGCAAACAAACGTTGCTGAATGATCGCCAATCGGTAACCGTTACGGGTATCAACAGCCAGACAGGAGCAGAATTTAATCAAACCTACACTGCCGGTCAGTCTTATACCATTGGTAGTACAACGTATGCCGGCACAAATATGATTCAGCAGTATTGGGCCAACTACGCAGCCAACTCTTATAATTTTATTACTTCGGTAAATTGGGTGAAACTGCGGTCCTTGTCGTTGACTTATGACTTCACAAATATGTTGAAGAGCAAGAAGATCTTCAAGGAGATCTCGGCAACGGCAGTAGGTACCAATTTATTTACATGGACAAACTATAAAGGTATGGATCCTGAAGTAAGTGCAGCGGGAGGAACAGGAGGATCGGGTTCTACTGGTATTGATTACCTGGGAGTACCTGCAGTAACAAGTGTCACTTTCGGTGTAAATCTTAAGTTTTAATTCGAAAAAACTAAATTATGAAACAATCAAAATATATTATTCTTGCCTGTACACTTATAGTGAGTCTGGTCTCCTGTAAAAAGTATTTGGACGTTAATACGGATACGGATAATCCGAGTAACCAGAGTGTATTGATTCAAAACCGGTTGCCCTGGATCGAGCACTTTTACCAGTACACTGCAGGCGTTACCAATTATCGTACTTCATGCCAGACCGGAGTTTATTATACCAATTCCGCCAATCCTAATACGTTTAGCACAACCTGGGCATGCACTAACGCCAATTCAACCACTTCCTATCAGACATGGTTTGTAGAAGTATCTTCCAATCTGGTTGATATGTACAAGGCTGCCGAGAAGCAAGGTGCCTATCATTATATGGCTGCATCTGATGTCTTCCATGCATTGGGATATATGGAAATGCTGGATCTGTATGGAGAGATGCCTTACACAGAGGCGGGAACAGGAAATCCAAGCCCCTCTCCCGATGATGGTAAGACCATTTTCAACGGATGCATGGCAAAATTGAATGAGGCCATCGATTTGTTCAGCAGAACCCAGGATCCTGTACTTCCGACGTTAGCTTCGGGAGACTTATGGAGTAATGGAAATGTCGATAAGTGGATAAAGCTATGCTGGGGATTAAAAGCCCGCTACATGCTTAAATTGTCCAAGAAAGCAGACCTGTATAATGCAGACTCCATTCTATATTGTTTGTCTAAAGGCCCTCAAAGTAATGCCGACAATACAGCAGGACCGGGCTTTAACAACAGTACCCAGCTCGATTATTTGATAGGCGATCCTGTTGTAACAAACGGAAATTGGGATTATGTGGCGTATGGTGCTACCAATCGTATTTCTCAATACTATTACGATCTGTTAACGAATATGCGTGGTTCCGGTGTTACAGATCCCCGGATGACTAAGATTGTTCCTGCTTCCATGGCCAATGTTAAACTGGATGGCAGTGGTAAAGTTATGTCTTATACCTGGAACCGTTCAAAAGGTGTTGACTCTTATGGCCCGTCGACCCGGTTGTTGAAAGGCACCCCCACTTCTATTGCTTTACAGAGTTATGCTGCTGCGAATACATCAGTAACTTATGCAATTGCCAACGCAACGGATCGCACCAATTTTATTAATGATCAGATTGCATCGGGCCGTACATACACAGTAGACGGAAATAATGTGAAGGTGACCTATCCGGCGGGATCCATCTTTATCAACAGCACAAATTACTTGTATGCCGGAGATACTGCGTATGTAAACCTGCAAAGTGGCTCTCTTGCTACAACAAAGGTTGCACAGCCTGCAACTGACGTGAATTGGTATCCTGCACCTGCATCTGGGGCGGCCGCCGGTGCATTTAATGCCGGGGTGATTGGTTCTACAGGCTCCTTCCAGGTTCGTCCTGTTTCCGACCAGGAGATTTTGACTTACCATGAAATGTGCTTTATAAAAGCAGAAGTCTATCTGCGAAAGGGCGATGCCGGAAGTGCGTATACAGCCTATACGGACGGTATCAAGGCGCACTTGAATATGATGCAAGCCAAATTAACCCAATGGAAAGCCAGCAACTATAACAACCCCGATATGTGGCCTATGGATCAAGCTGCCATTGACGCATATCTTGTAAGCCCTGCGGTTGCCCCTGGAGCAAGTATAACCATGGCAGACATTATGCTTCAAAAATATCTCGCCATGGGTTGCAGCATTGAAAACTGGAACGATATGCGCCGGTTTAATTTTAGCGCCGGTAACGTTGGTGGTTTTGGTGTTGTTTATCCGGGTTATAAACGAGGTCCCTTGTTTACCGGTCAGGCTCAGCTGACAGGTGGTTCGCCAACAGATGTGAGGTACTGGATGCGCCGCTGGGCATTACCTCCAACCTATGAAATACAATATAATTCGGAACATACACTTGCCCTTAATCACCATGCCGCTGATCCAAATATTTGGTGCATGCCTATTTGGTGGGATTGCGCAACAGATGATGAATATAACGGGTATCTTAAAAATTAGGGGGTATGGCGTAGAATATTGCGTAGTGAATATTTATCAGAGCTAGTTAAATCGGAATTTAATATTCAATATTCAATACGCAATATTCAATGCTCAAGTGAGTGTCCAAAAGTTGAAGCAACTGATTGATGGGAAGTGCCCGCCAAGGGCGGCGGATTCCGGCAGTAAGCCACTAACAGCAGTTAGTGGCTTTTTTGTTGAATATTGAGTGTTGCGTATTTGATTATTGAATATTTATTTGGGCTAGTTAAATCGGAATGTAATATTCAATGCTCAATACTCAATGCTCAAGTGGATGTCTGAAAGTTGGAGAAACTGATTGATGGGAAGCTGCCCCGCCGTTTGTGCGTCCCTGCAGGGTCGGGAGGGTCGTCCCGCAAGAATCGGCATCTTCCCCAGGTTGAGAGGTCAAAATGAATAAACCAGCGCAAGACTGGTATGTGCCTGCTCAAGTCCAGGCAAAATAAGAAATTTCTTCCCCAACGATTTATAGGCGCCTGACATTGCCTTTGCACTCAAAAAACCTATCGCTGCGCCAGCCATCACATCAGAAGTCCAATGCGCATTATCATAAATACGTGATAACCCGACGAGGCTTGCTATGCCATACGCTATAGGAGCGACCCATTTTTTGTCTTTATAGGCATCCGCGAAAACTGTAGCGGTTGTAAACGCATTGGAAGTATGCGCAGACGGAAAAGATGCATGGTGCCTCGATCCTCCGCGCCAGTCAAATACATTATAGGCGTCGCCGCTGTTGGGCCGGTGTCGCTGAAAGGTTTTCTTTAATTGATCCGTGACCACGCTGTTGAGTACCAAGCTGCCTGCCCAAACGAATACTGTCTTTTTAAGGTTTGTATTTTTTGCTACAAAGGCCGCTACCGCCGTGACGCCCAGCCCCAGAGCCTGAACCTTTCCCAGGCCAAGACCGGTAACGCCTTTTGAAATAAAATCAGTAAGGCTCGTCTTATTGGATTGTGAGAAATGTTGAATTCTTGTATCGGCGAACCGGTAACACAGTACGCCTAAACTTGTATATCCGGCTATAACAACCGGTTTAAGCCACTTGATTTTCTTCTTATTTATTATTGAGTCAGGGAAAACTGGCTTGTTGGGATAAGTTTCGGTTGGTTGAGCTTGCGCACATATCGCGTAGTGAAAGAAGATGCAGAAAGACAATAAACTGAGTCGCATCGGCCGGAAAGTATTATTACCCGGCTAACCTAGTCATCCATTTTGAAGCAATTCTGTGTAGCAGTAGACATGGCTGGTGAATGATGATTTACTGGACGCTAAGAATACGGCCCCGAAAATTTATCTTCCCGCCTTCCCGGTAAAATGTATTCTACCCAGTTATTTTGCTATGCCCCCTGCGCCGGCATGATCTATGTTTCATGAGCAATCTTAATAAGGACGGAAGTACGACCAACAATAAAGGGATGGCTGCAATGAAGCCACCGATAACTGCAATGGCGAGCGGCCGGTGCATTTGAGCGCCTGTACCAATCCCAAGGGCCAATGGTAGCAAGGCAATTATAGCGCCCAGAGCCGTCATTAATTTAGGCCTCAACCTTGTGGAGATAGAGTAAATGACCGATTCATCTACCTGCCCGGTCCGGCGCAATGACTCCTGGAATTGCAGGTAGGTGAATATCGCATTCTCACCAATAATGCCGACGATCATGATTAGCCCAGTATAGCTTCCCACATTCAGCGGCGTATTGGTGATGTACAAGGCAAGGTAACTTCCCGCAATGCCCAACACGGCGATCAACAGGATAATAAGGGCCACCATGAAATTCCGGAACAGGAAAAGTATCACGCCAAAAACCAACAGGCTGGCGGTTATTAATATCAGCAATAGTTCATGGAAGGATTGCTGCTGCTGCGCATATGATCCGCCATACTCGATATGATATCCCTGTGGCAGCCGAATGCTGCTTCCTATTTTCTGTTGAATTTCTTTCATCGTGCTGCCTAGTCCGCGGTTGTCCAGGCGAGCTGTTACAATTCCAATTGTCTGTAAATTCTCCCGTTGGATTTCGGCATCGCCGGCCTTGATGCTGACGCTGGCAAGTTGTGTTATCGGTACCAGTTTCCCGGATGGAAGAAAAACAGACATATTCTGAATTGCGGAAAGGTCCTGGCTGGCTCCCCTGCGATACAATACACGGACTGGTGATAATTTTTCCTTTTCCTGGATATTACCCGCAACGGTACCCTGCAGTTGTAATTGAACCTGCGCTTCCAGTGCGGCAGCCGTTAAACCATATTGCGCCAGGCCCGCGCTGTTAGGAATGATGACAATAGAAGGTCCTGATATAACTATACCATTGAATACATCGGCGGTACCGTCAACGGTATTCACAATCTCCTCCACTTTTCGTGACAATTGTTGTAGCTGGTCCGTGTTATTCCCGTAGATCTTGATTTCGATCGGTTGTACCGATTCCATCAGGTCACCCAACATATCACCAATCACCTGACCAAAATCGATCACCAGGGCCGGTTGTGTTTGCTCAATCTTTTGCCGGATATCCGCAATGACCTCGTCCGTTGAACGACTACGGCTTTTTTTGAGTTGTATCAGGTAGTCGCCGGTATTGGGTTCTGTAATGAAAAATCCCATTTGCGTTCCTGTTCTCCGGGAATAGGTTTCAACTTCCGGTATTGTCACAATGATCTTTTCTGCTTCACGCAACATCCTGTCAGTTTCTTCGAGAGAAGTGCCGGGAGGCGACGCATAGTCAAGCACAATGCTTCCTTCATCCATATTAGGCAAGAACCCGGTTTCAAGCCTGGGAAGAATAAAGTATATACTAATACCAAAGATTAGCATCAATACAAAGCTGATCGCCGGACGCCGGATAAAAAAAGCAACCCAGCCTTGTCGTTTTACCGCATGAGGTTTCTCTTTTTCCCGGGTAGTATTTTTTTTGTTTCGCGTAAGTAATAAATAGATGACCGGTAGAAAAATCCAGGTGCAGAAAAATGAACAAACCAGGGTAATGATCATCGTATTGGTGAGCACCTTGAAATAGGCGCCGGCTACCTCGCTCATCCATTCAAAGGGAATAAAAATGACGATCGTACTGATGGAAGAGCCAAGCATCGCCGGAAATAGATAGCGAATGGCCCGCTGAACCAGTTCACCAGAAGATTTTCCGGGATCTTCTTCATGTGTTCGCTGGATCTGTTCAGTTACCACTATCGCATCATCGATGATCAATCCGATGGCCGCCGCAATCGCACCGAGCGTCATGATGTTGAGGGTATAGCCAATGCTGTACATGACTAACAGGGAGAGACAAACTGTTACCGGGATAGTGATCAGTATCGTGGCGCTGCCCTTAAGAGAACGGAGAAAAATGATCGCCACGACGATCGCCAATGCCAGGCCTATCAAAAGGCTATCCGTCACACTGCGTATGGAACTGGTTACAAAATCTGCCTGGTTATAATAGGGCCGGATGGTGAAACCCTGCGGAAGTATCTTCTGTAATTCCGTCACCTTTTTTTCCATCCGCGAGGCAAGATCGACAAGGTTGGCGCCAGGCTGTTGAATGACGGCGATAAGCAAACCTTCCTGACCATTCGCATTGATGCGTGTATATTCTACTGCCTCACTCACCCTTACCTCAGCGATATCTCTTAAGAGAATAATGCGATTCCCGTTGGCGGATAATACAATCTGGCCGAGATCCTCCGCATTATGTACAGAGGCATCCGTTATAGTGAGGTACATCATCCGGTAATCCGAAAGGTATCCGTCGGACTGCAGAAAATTGGTCTGCGAAATTGCCGCTGAGACCATATCGGGCGTAATGGATAGCCTGCTCATCTTTGACTGGTCGAGCGTAAGCCAGAACTCTTTTTGTTTTCCTCCGATGATACGAATTTCTGCCACTCCGCTTACCTGGGACAGAAATGGTTTTATGGTAAATTGTGCCAGCTGCCTGCTATCGATCGGGCTGATGTCCTTCCTGCCGGTTTCAAGCGTGTAACCCATTACCGGAAGTATGGAGGGGTTCATTTTTTCTGTCGTAACTACTGTACCGGGGGGAAGATCGTTCCTGATCTGCGCAATACGTGCTTCAATTCGTTGAAGACTCAGATCGATATTAACGTTCCAACTCAGGAACGCGGAGATCTCGCAGGTACCCCGACTGGTAGTACTCCGCACATCCACCAGGTCTGGAATCTGCTTGATGGCATTCTCGAGAGGCTGGGTCACGGCAACCATCATTTTGTCGACCGGCTGCAATCCCGCATCGGCAATGATCTTGATCTTGGGAAAGGTAATCGGCGGAAAAAGAGATGTCTGCAACCTTGTGTACACCACAATGCCACCCGCCAGTATCAGGAGAATAATGACAGTGATAGGATTCTTATATGACTGAAACAGGTTTTTCATTGTTCTGGCTACTGTATTTTAACCTTTGCCGTGTCTGGCAGACCATAATTGCCGACAATAATAATTTTATCACCCGGTGAGAAAACCGGCGATACAATTTCCACTTTACCACCTGCCTCTATTCCCTTTACCACAGAAGTTTTAACTGCAGTGATTGAATCGATCATTTTCATGACCCAGAAATTGGTTTGTGATTCGTCGGACAGGATGGCTGCTTTGGGCAGCGTTATGATATTTTCTTTTTTCGTTTTCTGGATACGAACTTTGCCAATGATATTTTGAGGGATATGTGTTGCAGTGTTGACACGGACCAGTGCCTGCTCGCTCTGCGAAGCAGAATCGACAGCAGGCAATATTGAAGATACTGTTCCAGGAAGACTGGTACCATCGGGCAAGGAAATCAGTAAATTTTGCCCCGGCTGTACATACTGACGTAACTCGAAAGGTACATTCAAAATAAAACCAAAACTTTTCGTATCCGTCAATACCGCCAGTTGCTCGCCATCCTGCACATAATCCCCCGGTTGGTGATTCAACTCCTGTACATAGCCGCTCACCGCTGCGCGTATCGTGAGCACGCCTGTAACACGAAATGAAGAATCCAGGGCGTTGATAGTATTTCCCAGCGCCTCTGACTCTTTCGTCTTTATCAGGAATGCTACCTGCCCCGACTTCACCATTTGTCCTGGCTGTATATTCACGGCTTTCAGGTATCCGCTGGTTATGGCCTTTATAGTATTTAATTGCAAATAAGTGGAGGTAGCATTCAGTTCGATATAATCGGATAGCGTATCCAGGGAGATGGTGGTTACTTCCACCGGTGTCTGAATATCAGCGGGAGTTGCTTCGTCTTGCGCATCGCTCCCGGTTGATTGGCAACCGGCCAAAAAGATAAGCAGCTGAAGATATAAAATCGTAATAATTTTTTTCATGCTTTATCTTTTTATTGCCTGTTCCAGTAGTTAAGTTGGCTGATAATTTTCAGGCGGCTTACACTATTCTGAGTGAGCAGGTTTTTAGCGGTCAAGTAATTATTGATAGCAGTTATATAGTCTTTCATAGCGATATCACCGGACTGCAACATTTTATTATTTGCTTTTATCAGCGTATATGCATAGCTGATCTGGTGGTTGATTTTCGCTTCCAATCCATCGATCGACCGGAGCTGCTGCCTCAGCTGTGCTACCTGCTGATGATATTGCGCCAGGAAAAAATCCCGGTTGCTTTGCCTTGTCTTTTCCTGCAAGGCGGTTTTGCTGTATTTCATGCGGCGTTGATGGCCGTCGTAGATAGGCACCGTGAGGTTGACGCCTGCACTAAAACCGAAATTTTTATAGGGAGTGGTCTGTAGACTTGAATTATAACCGGCGTCCGTATACACACCCAGTTTCGGCTTATATTCAAAACCAATCAATGCCTTCTGGTTTTCGAGGCGAAGACTGTCTGTGGTATATCTCCGGTAAAAGACAGATTGATTGATATCATATGAAGTGCTATCGGTGATATCGGGCTTTTGCAACGATTGTACGGTGGTATCCGTGATCCCGCAGAGATAGTTGATGGTCAGGTAGTCCGTATTGTAAAGAAAGATGGACTGTTGGTAGATCAATTCCTGCTGTTGCAGGGTAACATAGAAAGTCAGGTAATCGGTCTGCTTGTACGCGCCTGATTGTGTCAATTTCCTGAGAATGGAATCTTCCTGCTGCATCAGGTCATATACTTCTCTATTAAAAGCCACGGTAAGCTGATCGCCGTATGCCGTTATATACTGATCGGTGATGACCCGGAACAGGTCCTGTTCTGCAAGTTGTATGGTATCTGCCAATGCCTGGGTTTGCAAATGGAATGACCGGTATTGCTCGGCCATGTTTTTTCTCCCAATAATCGAATGACTCGCCTGCACAATGGCCGTGACATTCGCGATATTAGTGATAGCCTCGTCATAGCCGTATCCCCGGATCACCGGCGCATAGCTGTTATTGTTTATAAAGCCAACCTGTGTTTGTGAGGTTGCTCGCAATAGCTGGCTGTCAATTTTATTTGACAGTGACTGATTTTCGAAATCCTTCAGATAAGGGTTATTCTGTTTGCCCTGCTCAAGAAAATAGGAGAGAGAACGTTGCTGCGCTGCCGCTCCGCAGGAAAATGATAAAAAAATCAATAAGATGACGAATATTTTCATTTTCCCGGGAGATTTAAAAGGCCGGAAGGATTGCTTCCGGCTCTAAAATATCAGTCTTTTGCTTCTTTTACAAAATTTCCTTCTGCGTCAAACAGCACATCCTTCCCATTCACTTCTGCTTCAAACAGTATTTTCCCATCACTTTTTTCGATTTTGGCAGCCTCTTTCACTTTTGCGCCTTTGTAATGTTGCAACAGGTAAGTACGGATCTTTTCAGACAGCTCGCTGACAGGAATGTCTGTTTCTGTTTCAGTAATCAGGCCCTGCGCCGTGATCACCTGCGACATGCTTTTCCCGACTTTTTTAAAATTTACTTCATAATCACCATTCTCTTTTTCCCAGGTTCCCGTGACACCTGGAGACTTACTACTGAAAGCCTGTTTAACGGCAGCCGGAACGGCCGACTCTTTTAATTTTTGTCCACAAGCGCTAAGAGAAAGCGCTGTTCCGGCGAGGACAAAAAGAAATGTCTTTTTCATAATTGATTATTTTAATGAGTCACAAACCTATTTTTTGATTCTGCGGTAAAACTGAATCTTCAAGTTATTTATGAAAACGATATACCAGGGAAAGGCCTGCACCACCTGACTGGTAGAAAGGACTTACCAGGGTGGCGGACTCTTTTTTTCCAGCAAACAGCTTTTTTATTTTCGGATAAAGCCAGTAGGCACATTTGGTAGATAGTATGCCAAACCCCGCTCCGGCAATGACGTCATTAACCCAGTGCTTGTTATTATACAATCGCAGGTAGCCGGTCGTAATAGCCGCCGCATATCCCGCTACGCCATACCAGGGTGAGACATTTTTGTATTCCTGCCTGAGAAATTCCGCAGCCAGGAAAGCTTCCGCCGTATGGCCTGAAGGAAATGAAGTGTAGGAAGATCCGTCCGGCCGCAATTCCTTCGAAAATTTCTTAAGTGGAAAGACCGTTGAATTCATGATCATATTGGATAAGACGTAGAGCATGCTCTGATCAAACAATTTATGTTTCCCCTTGATACCGATTAGGTTTAACCCGTAAACAGCCACTGCCGGCGACCATTGCAGGTAAGTGTCAAAATTGATCCTTTTATGTGCGTGTTCAGACCAGACCTCTTCCTTTATTTCTCTATTGAAATGTAAAAGCTGCTTGTCGTGGAGCGTAAGTACGCCGTAGCCAATCAGCGTAGCGGGAATGATGCAGGATTTAACAGGGAAACCTGGCTTTACAGTACGGATGTTCTGCAGAGGTATTCCCGGTAAACTATCCGTTGCCTGGCCATACAGAACAGGCCGCAATAATGTACAACAAACCAGGATGACAAAAAGTACTTTATTTGATTTCATTGGGATTTAAAGGAGCATAAACTTACCGGCCAATCCTGAGTAGAATCTGAAGGAATTCACTTAGAAGGTTACCTGGAAGCTATGCAGGCCTTCCCGGAATTCGTACTGGAGTCTATAGCCGTTTACTTCGCAAATTGTCCGGCAAATGGCCAGTCCGAGACCCAAGCTATTAAGGTCCGAGCTGTCTTTCTGAAACCTTGCAAAAAATTTATCGCTGTTGAGAGCGGTTGCGCGACCGGTATTGCGAACGAGGATGGAATTGGTGCCTTGTAAAAGGATTTCAATGCTGCCATTGTCATGATTGTGACGGATAGCATTACTAAGAAGATTTGAGAATAAGATATCGATCAGGGTAGGATCTGCCTGTATGGTTACATCGTGTTGCAGGTGAAAATGGGTAGTGATATGTTTTTGATCTGCCTGTGGCTGGTACAATTCAACCAGTCGACCAAGGATTGCCGTTATTGACAACGGTTGTTTTTCATAGAACTGCTGGTTTTCTATACGTGTAAGCAGTAACAGATTTTTATTGAGGTGGTTCATCCGTTGGCTGGCATCAGCAAGATCGCTAATCAGTATGGCCTGTTCGGGTGTTAGCGGCGTCGTCTGCATTAGCAGTTCCAGTTTGCCCTGGAAAATGGCCAACGGCGTTTGTATTTCATGCGATGCATTCTCAGTGAAGGCTTTCTGTGACTGAAAAGTCTGCTGGCTACGAGCCACCAGCGACTGCAGGGAGGCATGAAGATCGTTGAACTCATCTATTTTAGTTGAGGGAAAGGGGATGGGTTCATTTTTTTCAATTTCGTACCTCCGCAATTCGCCGATGGTTGTATAAAAAGGAGTCCATAGCCGCCGGGAACTTAAACGGTTGATGATGATCATACCCGAGACGATGAGTGCCAGGATGATGATAATCACCATGATTATGTTTTCGATAAGATCTTCTCCATCTATAAGCGATCTTTTGAACTGTACCTGGTACCTTTTGCCATGTAGCGACAACTGACTTTTAAGGACCCGGTAAGGTATGTTTTCATTGGAAATGCTGTCGTAAAGGATCGTTGTATAGAATTGATCTTTGTCTTTGGCAGTCACACCATTAATGGGACTAATCCCGTCGAAGCCATATATTGATAATGGAGACACTGAAGAATCTTTCCTCATGCGGATCATTAACTCCTGCTTGTGAACAAGCAGGCTTTCATCCACATCTTCCCGGACTATGCTTTGAACGGAAAGGTAAAGTACAGGAATGGCGATCAATAATGTAACAGTTGCCAGGAGGAGGTGTGATCGTGTTGAGCGGGCCAGTAATTTCATATCTCGAATTTATAACCCATACCATATACTGACCTGATTCTATCCATCGCACCGGCCTGGCCAAGTTTCCGTTTAAGGTTTTTGATATGAGTGTAAATAAAATCAAAATTGTCGAATAGGTCCACGTTGTCATCGGAAAGATGCTCTGCAATGGCATTTTTAGAGACAACCCGGTTTTTGTTCGTCGCCAGATAAATCAGGAGATCGTATTCTTTGCGCGTGAGGTCGACATTTTTCCGGTTTACAATAACGGTTTTTGCCGCTGTATCAATCAGGGTCTCTTCGATAGTAATCAGGGATTGACCTTGGAACCGCCGGCGTCGAATGACGGCCGCGATGCGTGCACTCAGTTCTGAAAGGTGGAAAGGTTTGGGAAGATAATCGTCCGCACCCAGATTTAATCCTACGATCCGGTCATCGATTGAGTTTTTGGCAGAAATGATGATCACGCCATCGGTTTTCTTGCTTGCTTTCAGTTCCCGCAATACATTCAGACCATTGCCGTCGGGTAATGAAATATCAAGGAGGATGCAGTCGTAATCGAATGATTCGGTCTTAACTATGGCTGTTTTATAGTCCGAAGCCGTTTCGCAGGTATAGCTCTCTCCTTTCAGATAGCTGAACATATTCCTGCTCAGTTCCGGTTCATCTTCGATGATCAGAATTTTCATTTAACCCACAAAACAAGGCCGAAATTCTGAAGAAAAACTGAAAATCTATGGAAACTTCAAAATTGACTCAGAATAAGACACGTAATTTGTTGCGGTAATGACATCGGATACCCAAGATATCCCAGGTCCGTAGAGTCCTTAAATTCAATTAAAATTCACATGAAAATAATCACTAAGATCTTCCTGCTTTTGTTGTTAAGCAGTACAATCAGCAGTAAAATATTCAGCCAGGCCGGTTCAAAATTTCATGTTATAAAGTCCCTGCCGATAGGAGGTGCTGGTGGTTGGGACTACCTGGCCATGGATCCAGCCGGAAAAAGGCTGTACATTTCTCATGGGACACAGGTAAATATCATTGATAAAAATAGTGGCGACTCGCTGGGGGTAATTCCCAACACGACCGGTGTACACGGTATCGCTTTTATTCCGTCTGAAAATAAAGGCTATACCAGCAATGGAAGGCTGAATAATATTACCGTTTTTGAGCTTTCAACCGGAAACGTACTATCCCAGATTGCTACCGGCGAGAACCCGGATGCTATCCTCTATGAGCCATTTTCAAAAACAATCATCACCTGCAACGGACGGAGCAAAAATCTCTCCGTGATCGACCCTGTTGCCAATGCCGTTATTTCGACGATCGATGTAGGAGGAAAGCCGGAGACTGCAGTAAGTAATGGCGCGGGCAAACTGTTTGTGAACATCGAAGACAAGAACGAGATAGTGGAAGTTGATATGATCAAAAGGGAAGTAACCGGTCATTGGTCTCTCGACGGAGCCGAAGGGCCAACGGGCTTATGTATCGACAACAAGACACACCGGTTATTTGCAGGCTGTGATAAGCAACTCGTGGTGATTAACGCGGACAACGGAAAGGTGGTCAGTAAATTGCCAATAGGCGATGGATGCGATGGCGTAGCATTTGACAATAGCACTCAGACTATTTTTACTTCCAATGGAGAAGGAACAATGACCGTGATAAAGGAACAGTCTGCCGATAAGTATAAGATAGAAGATAATGTCGTTACAAAAAAGGGAGGACGTACCATCACCATTGATGAAGCCAACCATACATTGTATATTCCAACCGCCTCCTTTGGAACTCCGGAAGCCGAAGGTAAGAGACCGCCTGTTATCCCGGGTACTTTTATGGTAATGGTCATCTCAAAATGAACGGCATTGACTGATCAGGTGCAGGGAACTTACCACCTGCGTTCGTAACAATCAGGCATTTCATTTTACCAACTTCTCTACCGCATTGACATAGGCTGCGCCAATCGGGATCTCGGTGTCCTTTATCCAGACACTGTTTTTGTCAATCTTGGTCACCCGTTCCCTGGCAACAATATACGAGCGATGAACGCGTACGAAGGCGGAGGATGGCAGTAATGTTTCCACCTCGCTCATGGTAAGGCGCGAAGTGATCTTTTGTTTTGCCGTTACAAACTGCATATAATTGCCACTACTCTCGACATATAAAATATCGTTGAGTTCTATCCTTAGCTGTTCATAGCCGCTTTTTATGAATACAGATGATGGGATTGATGGCGATGACGTGCTTCTATGTCGTAATTCATATTGTTCGTGAGCCTTATTACAGGCCTTCAGGAATCTTGCCAGGGAAAAGGGTTTTAATAAGTAATCGATCGCGTCCAGTTCAAAGCTTTGCACAGCGTGTTCACTATAGGCCGTTGTAAATATGACCATGGGGGGATTGGTCAGCGATCTCAGAAAGTCAATTCCGGAGAGATCCGGCATTTTTATATCCAGGAATAAAAGGTCAGTCTTTTCCCGCTGCAGGTAGGTCATTGCTTCAAATGCATTGGTAAAACACGCGTTCAACTCAATAAAGGAAGCCTTGGCGGACAATTGCCTGATCACCTCCAACGCCATCGGCTCGTCATCCAGGGCAACTGCTTTGAGCATTTACTTTACTTTTTTTAAAGTTACCCGAATACCTCTTGGGTTTACGGTAGTGACCTCTTTGACCTGGCCATTTTCATCCATGATGAACTCGAAAATGCCCGCCTCCTCGTTATGATCCATGACCTTAAAATTATTGTTTTTCATCGGGAAAAATTCATGCAATCTATCAGGGCCTTCTATTCCGAAAAGATGACCGTTGATCAAAGCGACCTCAAACGTGTGGTCCCCGTCGGCTAGATATGTTCCGGCATAAATTTTCAACTGTTCTTCACTTAGCTGAAGCGGTTGCTCCGGTAGCGTATAGGGCCGTTGATAAAGAATGGCCAGTACTTTGTTAGCGACCAATTGCAGGGCAGGCCCGGCTGACTCATTATTTAATAGGATGATGAATATATCATCCTCAGGAATGCGAATCATTTTCGACTCGAATCCAAACATTCGGCCGGCATGTCCTACAATTTTTTTATCGTAAATGGTATCCAGTTCCCAACCATAACCGTATGGCCCTTTAAACGGCTGATAAGCCTGTTCCTGCAAAGCTTTGCTCAGGATATTACCGGACTGGAGCGCCTGGTGCCATCTATACAGATCATTCACCGTTGAATAGATCTCCCCGCCACCAATATATTCTGATGAATCACTTGGCGGACCAACCGTGTATTTCGCTGCCGAAAAATCCCAATAACCGGTCGACTTGTCCGGGTTCTTCAAACCGGTGAAATCAAACCCGCTGTGAGTCATGTTTAGAGGCTTGAATATCCAATTCCTCACAACAGTTTCGTAAGATTGACCTGTTATTTTTTGAATGATGTAGGCCAGTAGCATATAATTGGAATTACTGTAACTGAATTTTTCACCCGGCAAAAAAAGTAAGACATGGTTCCTTAATGAATCCGTTACGTTTTTTTCATTCGTAGGCAACGACAATTGGTTCCAAAAGTTATTTATTTCCGTATAGTTGAAAATACCGGAGGTGTGAGTCAACAGATTTTTTATGGTAATGCTATCTCCTCCGGGAAGCCCTGCATAATATTTGCTCAATTTCTCAGTCAATGCCAGTTTCTTTTGTTCTATTAACTTCAAAATAATAGTCGCAGTAAACTCCTTTGTGATCGAGCCGACCTGGAAAATCGTATTGGCGTCATTGACGGACTTATCCTGTACATTTTTATAGCCATAGCCTTTTTGGAGCAGGACTTTTCCATGCCGGGCGACTAACACCGAACCGTTAAATGCATTCAGGCTTGCGTAGACGGCCACCGCGCTATCGAGTTTTTCCGTGATCATTTCCTGCGAATGCGTCGATTGTATGAGCGTGGCAGGCAAGAGAATCAGGAGCAATATTTTTTTCATATTTATTTAATGTTTATTTAGGTAGTATGACCAGTTGAACAGAGAATTCTTTTTCGTCGCCGGTAACAGAAATACGGTGCCTGCCTGGATAAATCAGTTTCAGCCGGTCCATGACATTCTTTAAGCCAATGCCCGAGGTTTCCTTTTCAGGATCGTGTTCCTGGACGGGATGCATGCTATTACGTACTTTGAAAACGATCTCTTTATCCGTGCAATCGAGGCTGATCTTTATCCAGGAACTTTCTTTCAGGCTGATGCCGTGCTTAAACGCATTTTCAACGAGTGGGATGAGCAGCATAGGAGCAATGGTATGATTGCAATTGTGTTCATTGATGTTCTCTTCAATGATAATCGAAGGAGAGGATTGTGTACGTAATTTTTGAAGAGAAATATAATTTTTCAGGTATTCAATCTCCTTATCCATTCGAATGAAGTCAAGGTTGTTCTCATGCAACATGAAGCGCATCATATCCCCGAGTTTTTGAATGCCTTCGGCTGTGCGGTCCGCGTGTTCCTGCAAGGCAGTCCCATATAGTGTATTGAGTGAATTGAAGAGGAAATGAGGATTGATCTGGGAACGCAGGAATTGCAGGTCGGCAGTGGACTTAACCAGCGCTTTTTCTATACCGCGGAACTGTAGTATTTTATCCTTTCTTTGCTGGAAGTACAACCAGGTAACCGGAGTAACCGCAAATAATTGAATGCCCCAGGTCCCAAGGATGCCTGCCCGGAAACCTTCAAAAAAGGGGAAAAGTAATGAAGTTAGTGTAGCCAGAAATGTAGATATCAATAAGCGCACGATGATATGTGAACCGAAAAAGGGATGACGCTCCGTTAATGGGAACAACCAGTAAGTATTGCTGAGGAAAACCAGGAATATGGGGATGATGATCGTGAAATAGCCGGATATAAGATCTCCGTCGTGTGTAACTCGAAATACCGCAGCGAAGATGGGTATCGATAGATAGATAACGAGAAATGCGGTAACCTGGTTGCAAACAAGCACAAGATACGCCTTCTTAATGCCACCTCTTTCAATGAGCGCGATGGTGATTTCACGTACGGCCGCGTATAACGCATACAACAATACAATATTTAACGAGAGGCGAAAGCCACTTGACAGATCCAGCAAGGGCATGGGGTGACTACCATTACCGGGAAAAAATGTAAAGCCCGGGTAGATGAAATAACATTCATTTTGCAGATAGGCAGCGATATTGAACCCGATCCCCAATATCAAAATGATTAAACTCACAGGTATGATAAACCATAAATACTTCCTGAAGTCTTTCGTGATCAACGGTTTTCTCACTGCCGGGCCAGTCTGCATTTCCGCAGAGTTGACCAATGCATTTTTTTTATCTCTGAATAAACGTGGGATCGTGACCCGGTTGATAAACAGATAGGAAAGATAGAGAAGTACGCCCATTCCGATGTCAGGCAGCACAACGTTTCGGTATAAATTAAAATCCACCAGGCGGGCGGTGAAACATGCTCTGTAGGTAGACTCTATTTGCAGTGACGTAAAATGATACAACCGCCAGAAATAGCCGGAAAGAAGGATCAGTCCCACGAGTGTGGCTAATGTCAATTCATGTTCTCTCCATCTTATTTTCATAATGCCCCTATTTGAACACAAGGTTAGGACAACAGCCAGGGAGTTTCCGGGGAATGGGATAAAGCGATCAAAAATGTGACGAAATGATGCTGGCGAGGGCTAAATCAAAACTGAACGAGGAGGGGTGGATCGTCTATTTTTTGGTAGCCAGTGTGGAAAATTGCAATTATTGCGTCTAAACCCAATTAAATTGGGTTTATGTTTAAAAATCACCTGAAGATCGCCTGGCGTTCGATTATTCACAATAAGTTAAATACTTCGATCAATATAGTGGGGCTTTCATTAGGACTATGCGCGTGTATTGTTATTTACACAATTTGTACCTACGAATTTAGTTTCGATACGTTTCACAAGGGAGGCGACCGGATTTACCGTGTGATGGGGAATGTAACCGAAAACACCGGGGTAAAATCAAATTTTGGACGCGTTCCAATAGCGGTTTCACAAAACGGGCGTATGGAGTTATCCGGCGTAGATATTGTAGCCGGTCTGATACCATATAACGCAGGCGTCACTATTCCGAATTCTGCTGGCCCGGCAGCCAAACATTTTGACAGTAGAGTTGGGGACTCCCGTTTTATAACCACCGCCTTTACTGAACCAGGATACTTTGATATTTTCAAATACCGATGGTTGGCAGGAGATCCGGCCACGGCATTACCCGAACCTTTCAAAGTCGTGTTGACGGAAAGCAAAGCGCGTCAATATTTTGGTAGCCGGTCCCTCGATGATATTATTGGCAGGCAGGTAATTTATGGCGACTCGATCGTCGCAACCGTATCAGGAATCATAAGAGATTGGGACGGAAATACTGATCTCGCGTTCACTGATTTTATTTCTTTCAATACCATTCAAAGTAGTTTCTTAAAGAATACTATTCATCCGGATTCGTGGACAGCCGGCGACATGCCGATGTGGACCTTCGTAAAAGTTGCTACCGGGACGCCGCCCGACCAGGTAACCGCACAACTGAACCAGCTGGTAAACACACACGCCGGTTCTGAGGTAAAATTGGCTTTATGGCTGGAACCTTTGTCGGATATTCATTTTAATGACGACATGATCGAAAATTCGATACGGACGGCAAATAAGCCGGTTTTGTACGGTTTGATAGCTATTGCCTTGTTTATCTTAGTTCTCGCCATCATAAATTTTGTGAACCTGTCCACCGCCCAGTCTGTCCAGCGCGCTAAAGAAATGGGAGTAAGAAAAGTATTAGGAGGAAGTCGTACGAGCCTCATACTCCAAATCCTAACAGAAACGCTGGTGCTGGTATTTTGCGCCATCGCGTTAGCTGTGGTACTGGTAAAGCCCGCATTGAAGGCGTTTGAATCATTTATACCGCCTGGCATTACATTTCATTTGTTGCAACCTTCAACGATCATTTTCTTATTACTTGTCCTTTTGGTCACATCAATCCTGGCGGGATTTTATCCTGCAAGTGTATTATCCTCTTATTTACCGGTACTTAGTTTGAAAGGATTAAGTAGTGAAAAGGGCGGTAAAAAATGGATGTTGCGTAAGGGGCTGATTGTTTTTCAATTTGCCGTATCGTTTGTTTTTATCATCAGCAGCATCATAGTTTCCAAACAGCTTGAATATACACGCAGTCAGGATCCGGGATTCGTTTCGGACTCGATTGTAACAATTGAAACACCTGGTGAAGATAGCCTGGCCAAATTATCGGTGCTGACACGGCAGGTTAAACAGATACCAGGAGTGGAAGCAGCGGCCTTGCAATGGCTGTCGCCTATGACCGACAATGGAAGAATTACGCAAATAAAATTTGCTAATGAAGACCCAAAGCAAATGGAAATAGGACAGGTCGTGGGGAACGAGGATTTTATACCATTGTATCAAATAAGGTTGTTAGCAGGCAGGAACCTGGTTCATGCGGATAGCGTGAAGGAATTTATTATCAATGAAAGTTTGTCGAGACTTATGGGAAATAAGCAGCCAGAAGATGCCCTTAGTAAGATGTTATATTGGAGAAACAGGGCATATCCGATTGTTGGGGTAGTCAGCGATTTTCACTCAAGTTCGTTTCATGATCCTATCAGGCCCCTATGCATTATTAATAGACCGGACCGGGAAAGAAACCTTGTCGTCAGGATTAATAGTAAGAAGGCACACGAAGGAGATATAAAGGCGATAATTTCACAGGTAGCGAAGGTCTGGAAGAACTTATATCCGTCACAGACTTTTAAATTCGAATTTTACGACGAATCATTGGCGTTGTTGTATCAAAAGGATCAGCAGTCGGCTTTTTTGATTTCAACTGCCATGTATATAACGATCCTGATTTCCTGCATAGGTCTTTTTGGTCTTGCTTTGTTTACTGCTCAAAGAAGAGCAAAGGAGATCAGTATCCGTAAAATATTGGGTGCCGGGGTTGCCAATATTACTTTTATGCTGAGTAAGGATTTCATAGTATTGGTGCTGGTGTCGCTTTTATTCGCATCTCCGGTAGGATGGTTTCTTATGAATCAATGGTTGCGGGGCTTTGCATATCGTATCAATATAGGTTGGGAAGTATTTGCATTGGCGACGGTTTTTATGATGTTTATTGTCTTTGCAACAATAAGTTTCCAGGCGATTAAGGCAGCGGTGGCCAATCCAATTAAGAACTTGCGGGCGGAATAGGGCAGATTGACAAAGAATGTCATCTACTAACGGAATTAATTGTTCCGATAGGTATGATCTGCCCATGTCAGCGAAAAAAAGGCGAATATCTTTATTGGCATTTTGCCGAAAGACCGAATCCATAATCATAGTTGCTTGAAGACCGCAGTCATTTATGATCTTTCTTTCAAAAAGACGAATATTACAGCAACGACGTAAGCCATGCAATATTCTCTTCTTTCCCATTGTTCAGCCTGGCCTGGCAATAGGCAGTATAATATGTGTGCTTTTTGAGCATGACGATCGAGCGTTGAGCCCAGTTGGGGAATGTTGAATCGGTCTGCAACTCCAATTCCCTTTTCACCAGGGCATCCGTCCGTTTAAAATCTGAGGTGCCAAAATGGTAGGTATCGGCGTCGCAGATGATTTTGTCGATCATAGTTAGGGGCTCGACTGATCTTTTCGTAGCCAGGATTGCCTGAGCAATTTGTAACACTACGCGCCCAGGCACATCCTTTTCGACCAGGTATTCCGTCATTCTCCGCATTCCTTCCTCCTCATGATGAATTGGCCGGGTAAAGAGATAGCCGACATCATGAAACAAGGCCGCCGTCGTAAGAATGAAGAATTGCCCGGCCGATAGGCTGTAATACTGGCCGATCTCATTCGAACGCTTCCCGACCTCCAGGGTATGAGCCAGGTTATGATATAGCAGGACTTTGTTGTCGTTGGTTTGAAATAAGGTAGTGACATGCTCCCTGACCTCCGTTAATAACCGGGCGTATTCCATAGTCTAACGGTAGGAAACAAAACTGGAGGAATTCTGAACGACAGGGATTGATTTTCCGGCGTCATGAAATGAACTGGAGGAGATGGTTCGTGAGACACGGATCAGGGCGTAGTGGCTTCGTTGTTGAACATTGCGTACTGAATATTTATCTCAGCTAGTTAAATCGGAATGAAATATTCAATACGCAATATTCTCCAAAGGGGTCCGTTGGACAATGCTCAGGGGTGTCCGAAAACCGGAGAAATTAATTGATGGGAAGTGCCCGTCAAGCTTATTGTTTTATGGAAGCGGCCTTGCCTGATAGCGGCTATTACAAAATGAATTGAATTCTCTAAAACGTAAATTTCATTTCATTCAATCTTGTACTGCACCGTCCCAGCGCCTTCCAAGTTCGGTGCAACAGGAAATTCCTTGACGGCCTTCGGATCTCCATCTACCAGGATAGACAGGGTAAAGGACTTTAGGTAGGGAGAGTAATTATCGATATCTGTCTTCAGCTTGGCTGTGAACGGTAGTTTTACATTCAACTTCTTGGAGGAGAATAAATTTCCTCAAAAAAGATGTTTTGCAGACAAAAAAAGAGCGGAGTTGAATTTTCAAAAAATTTACTTTTCGTCTTGATACAAAAAGTAACAAAAAAATCAAGGCAAAACAAGGAGAATTTTACTTGCGGTAGAGTCTGCCTATTTTGCCTTATGAATTTCAAAAGTTCTGCTCTTCGTCGTTATGATTTTCTTTCAAATTATGAAGTAGCTTAGCTCTTTAACAACCCGTAGCTGCTAATATCAATTTCTCGTGGAGTTGTGATTTGCTTTCAAATTATGAAGTAGCTTAGCTCTTTAACAACGCAGTAAACGCACTCACCAAAGTGAAGGTGGTTGTGATTTGCTTTCAAATTATGAAGTAGCTTAGCTCTTTAACAACCAATGGCATCATAATACCTACCCGCACCTAGTTGTGATTTGCTTTCAAATTATGAAGTAGCTTAGCTCTTTAACAACTGTCCTTTCTGTGGTAAGAAGATGGAGCCTGTTGTGATTTGCTTTCAAATTATGAAGTAGCTTAGCTCTTTAACAACGAATTAATATAACACCTCTACTCGTAAAATGTTGTGATTTGCTTTCAAATTATGAAGTAGCTTAGCTCTTTAACAACCCGGTATAGGCTTAAGAGTATGCCCACGGCGGTTGTGATTTGCTTTCAAATTATGAAGTAGCTTAGCTCTTTAACAACTTTACTGAAATTGGTGCACTCGAGCGATGCGTTGTGATTTGCTTTCAAATTATGAAGTAGCTTAGCTCTTTAACAACTCAGCGTCCTGGGTTACCTGCTACATAAGTGTTGTGATTTGCTTTCAAATTATGAAGTAGCTTAGCTCTTTAACAACTTTCATACACGCCGCTGGCAGTAAGAAATCGTTGTGATTTGCTTTCAAATTATGAAGTAGCTTAGCTCTTTAACAACTCATGGTAACAGAGGATGAGGTGGCGATGGTTGTGATTTGCTTTCAAATTATGAAGTAGCTTAGCTCTTTAACAACTTTTACTTTTTTAAATACAACCCTTCATGTGTTGTGATTTGCTTTCAAATTATGAAGTAGCTTAGCTCTTTAACAACGCTACAGCCAGAATAAAGGCCGCGCCAATTGTTGTGATTTGCTTTCAAATTATGAAGTAGCTTAGCTCTTTAACAACACCATTGATGTCCGGGGAAAGCGTAGAACTGTTGTGATTTGCTTTCAAATTATGAAGTAGCTTAGCTCTTTAACAACAACAATCACCCATTTGTTAAGCTATCCATTGTTGTGATTTGCTTTCAAATTATGAAGTAGCTTAGCTCTTTAACAACTATGCGAATATGGGAAGTAAAAGACGGCATGTTGTGATTTGCTTTCAAATTATGAAGTAGCTTAGCTCTTTAACAACAAAACCGTGGAAAGGCCTCGTTTTGCAGGGTTGTGATTTGCTTTCAAATTATGAAGTAGCTTAGCTCTTTAACAACTGGGATTCTTTGCAGCCAACACCTGGACAGTTGTGATTTGCTTTCAAATTATGAAGTAGCTTAGCTCTTTAACAACTCTCATGTTCCTGTTGTTTAGTGGGGGTGTGTTGTGATTTGCTTTCAAATTATGAAGTAGCTTAGCTCTTTAACAACTGCTCTCCATCGCTCTTATCCTTGCTGGTTGTTGTGATTTGCTTTCAAATTATGAAGTAGCTTAGCTCTTTAACAACAGATGGTGAACAATCCCTTACTGATCCAGGGTTGTGATTTGCTTTCAAATTATGAAGTAGCTTAGCTCTTTAACAACCGGCGGGTGAACAATGCTTAGGGTTAAACAGTTGTGATTTGCTTTCAAATTATGAAGTAGCTTAGCTCTTTAACAACTTACCCCTTTGTTGGTGTGATAGGCTCCCTGTTGTGATTTGCTTTCAAATTATGAAGTAGCTTAGCTCTTTAACAACCCTAACGGAAGGCTTACGAAGATGGACGCCGTTGTGATTTGCTTTCAAATTATGAAGTAGCTTAGCTCTTTAACAACTAGAGAAGCACACACGACCGTTGGCTTACGGTTGTGATTTGCTTTCAAATTATGAAGTAGCTTAGCTCTTTAACAACATCACCGCGCCCGTTGCCTTATTGGTTATTGTTGTGATTTGCTTTCAAATTATGAAGTAGCTTAGCTCTTTAACAACATAACCTCGGAAAGTTCGGGTACCGTATTGGTTGTGATTTGCTTTCAAATTATGAAGTAGCTTAGCTCTTTAACAACATAACGGCGCGACGGAAGCAATGCGAATTGGTTGTGATTTGCTTTCAAATTATGAAGTAGCTTAGCTCTTTAACAACGTGCCCCCACGAACGTCATCTACGCCACTAGTTGTGATTTGCTTTCAAATTATGAAGTAGCTTAGCTCTTTAACAACCGGGCAAGGCTAGGCCATAACAGGCTACCCGTTGTGATTTGCTTTCAAATTATGAAGTAGCTTAGCTCTTTAACAACGACCTGTGCCAAATCTACGGTATAAATATAGTTGTGATTTGCTTTCAAATTATGAAGTAGCTTAGCTCTTTAACAACGCATTCGTGGATGCATCCGTAGACAAATCAGTTGTGATTTGCTTTCAAATTATGAAGTAGCTTAGCTCTTTAACAACATAAATCGTTTAATAGCCTTCAACAGCATAGTTGTGATTTGCTTTCAAATTATGAAGTAGCTTAGCTCTTTAACAACCTAAAGCAACTTACCCAGGTATCGATACGTGTTGTGATTTGCTTTCAAATTATGAAGTAGCTTAGCTCTTTAACAACCATCAGTTTTTGTCCCGGAATACTTGGACTGTTGTGATTTGCTTTCAAATTATGAAGTAGCTTAGCTCTTTAACAACAGGCTGAACTGGAATCACTCGCCGAAACGTGTTGTGATTTGCTTTCAAATTATGAAGTAGCTTAGCTCTTTAACAACAAAATACTCGCCTGCTATGATAAGTCCGGGGTTGTGATTTGCTTTCAAATTATGAAGTAGCTTAGCTCTTTAACAACCCCAGATCGCGGCGGTCCTTGGCGCAGCTGGTTGTGATTTGCTTTCAAATTATGAAGTAGCTTAGCTCTTTAACAACCTACCGGCGCGGCGAGAAGAACGACAGCTGGTTGTGATTTGCTTTCAAATTATGAAGTAGCTTAGCTCTTTAACAACAAAATCATTGTTCACGTCGAACCCCAACCCGTTGTGATTTGCTTTCAAATTATGAAGTAGCTTAGCTCTTTAACAACACCTCTCCGGACGGTATTAACTGGACTGGGTTGTGATTTGCTTTCAAATTATGAAGTAGCTTAGCTCTTTAACAACTAGTCTATTGGGGGTTCATCAGCCAAGCTGTTGTGATTTGCTTTCAAATTATGAAGTAGCTTAGCTCTTTAACAACGAATGCAGGTTCGATGCCTGTCAGGAGTACGTTGTGATTTGCTTTCAAATTATGAAGTAGCTTAGCTCTTTAACAACATCCTGAACGATGATATATATCTCGGACGTGTTGTGATTTGCTTTCAAATTATGAAGTAGCTTAGCTCTTTAACAACCCGTTGGAGATACGGCAGTATCAGGCGATTGTTGTGATTTGCTTTCAAATTATGAAGTAGCTTAGCTCTTTAACAACTAAACCGTTTAATCGCCTTCAGCAACATAGTTGTGATTTGCTTTCAAATTATGAAGTAGCTTAGCTCTTTAACAACAATCATCACCGACAAAGGAAACATGACACGTTGTGATTTGCTTTCAAATTATGAAGTAGCTTAGCTCTTTAACAACCCCTTGCTGTCATGGTCGCCAATAGAAACCGTTGTGATTTGCTTTCAAATTATGAAGTAGCTTAGCTCTTTAACAACTCAAAAATATTGCTTCATGGTCTGCGCCCTGTTGTGATTTGCTTTCAAATTATGAAGTAGCTTAGCTCTTTAACAACTAATTATTTTGCGACACTTCGCTAAACAGTGTTGTGATTTGCTTTCAAATTATGAAGTAGCTTAGCTCTTTAACAACAAGCCACGCTGGAGGTAGATCTTGCTAAAGGTTGTGATTTGCTTTCAAATTATGAAGTAGCTTAGCTCTTTAACAACTCAATGGATCATAGGAGGATGGAGGGAGTTGTTGTGATTTGCTTTCAAATTATGAAGTAGCTTAGCTCTTTAACAACAATCAATGCAACTAGCCCTGCTAAAAGCACGTTGTGATTTGCTTTCAAATTATGAAGTAGCTTAGCTCTTTAACAACTACCCGGTTAGCCGAAGCTAGATCCATACCGTTGTGATTTGCTTTCAAATTATGAAGTAGCTTAGCTCTTTAACAACATGATGAGCGGGATGAGTAAACTGAGACTGGTTGTGATTTGCTTTCAAATTATGAAGTAGCTTAGCTCTTTAACAACCAGCGGCATATGGAGCCTATCAACGATGCCGTTGTGATTTGCTTTCAAATTATGAAGTAGCTTAGCTCTTTAACAACACAAAACGTGTAAAGCGCTGATTTTACGTTAGTTGAGCTAGGTCTTACAATGAAAAAATGGGTCTCCGAGCCCATTTTTTCATTTCTATGAGCCCTGATTTTTTAGAAGAGTTCAAGCTGTTGAGTGGTTTCGGGGGCCTCTACCATTTCCCTGCCCCGGAATATTTCCATCATCCCGAACTGCTTATCGGTGATGCAGATGATCCCGACATGGCCTTTTGGCGGCAGAATGGCCTTTACCCTTTTCACATGCACATCTGCGTTTTCCCGGCTGCTGCAATGGCGTATATACATGCTGAACTGGAACATCGAAAACCCGCTTGCCATGATCTTTTTGCGGAACAGGGCATAGTTTTTCCGGTCCTTTTTGGTATCAGTCGGTAGGTCAAAATGCACTAAAACCCACATGATCCGGTAAGCGTTAAGGCGTTCATACATTGGATTTATATTAGAGGGCGGGATAAGTGATCTTCCTGGCCTTCCCTTCAAAGCACTTAGCCAGCGAGGCTGTGGTCTTTTGCACGGCATTCATCAGCGGACTCTTCTGGTCGTCAATCATCACATCTATTGCCGGCAGGGTCAATAACTGTTTTTTTGCGGCTGTAGTGATTTCAAAGGCTGGCTCATCTACGTTGATCATGCCGCAAACAAGCATATCCACATAAGGGCGGTATGGTTCCATAATATCGTCGGCAAGACAATAGGCGTTGTACTGGTTCTGGTGATGGATACCCAGCGTGGGAAGCAGCCCTGATCCAACCAGGCTTCTGGCAACCACTGCTCTCAGGATAGCATAGCCGTAATTCAAAAAATTATTAGGAGGCAGACCGTAGCGGTCCCTGCGGAATTGCACAAATTCGGGAAAGACATTTTTCCAGTAATGGGCTGCGGCCCTTGCCTCATGGTTCTCGCTGTCACCACTCTTTACTTCTTT
>Ga0193753_10000531_pt1 | contig 37203 bp, 35 predicted proteins | sample H1c2metaG_FD_144925 | JGI IMG/M metagenome (GOLD analysis project Ga0193753, IMG submission 144925) | Soil microbial communities from a riparian zone of the East river system, Colorado, United States - H1c2 | ecosystem: Environmental > Terrestrial > Soil > Riparian zone | place: USA: East...
CTCACCGTCACCACCGCCGAGTCGTGCACGGGCGGCCTGCTCGCGGCGGCCATCACGTCGGTCCCCGGGAGCTCCGCGGTCTTCCGCGAGGGCATCGTCGCCTACTCGTACGAGGCCAAGTCCGTGCGCCTCGGCGTGAGCCCCGCGCTGCTCGTCGAGCACGGCGCGGTGAGCGAGCCCGTCGTGCGCGCGATGGCCGCCGGCGCCCGCGCGCGGGCCGGAGCGGACTTCGCCCTGGCGATCTCCGGCATCGCGGGCCCCGACGGCGGCACGCCCGAAAAGCCCGTGGGCACCGTGGTCCTCGGCCTGGCCCACGCCGGCGGCGAGCGCGTCGTCACGCGCCTGTGGCTCGGCTCGCGCGACGAGATCCGCCGCCGCTCGGTGACTTTCGCGCTGGAACTCCTGCGCCGCCACCTGCTGGAGGCGCCGTGAGCCGCGCCGCGCTCGTCCGCGCAGGCGGGGGTGACGCGGCGCGGACGGTCGTTGCCCGGTGGCGCGCGGCGCGCGCGTGCGTGCGCGACTCGCGCGATGTCGGTCCGCGCAACGCAGGTTCGCGCGGCGCCGGGTTACGCGGCGGGGAGACGTGCGGCGGGGAGACGTGCGGCGTGCTGCCGGAGGTGCGCGCAACGCTCGTTCTTGCCATCGCGTGCCTCGGCGTGCTTGCCGGGGGGTGCGCGCGGGAGGCACCGGCGCGGCCCAATGTCATCGTGTGGCTCGTCGACACGTTGCGGGCGGATCACCTGCACGCGTATGGCGCGGCGCGGCAGACGTCGCCGACGCTGGACGGGCTGGCCGGCGGCGGCGTGCTCTTCGAGCAGGTGCACGCGCACGCCAACTGGACGCAGCCGTCGGTCGCGTCGATCCTCAGCGGGCGGTATCCGCTGCCGTCGGGCGGCGAGTTCGCGTCGCGCGTGCCGGAGGGTCTGACGCTCGCGGCCGAGTGGTACCGCGATCACGGCTACGCGACGGCCGGGCTCACGACGACGGTGGCGACGGCCGCGCAGTTCGGCTTCGCGCAGGGCTGCGACGACTACGAGGAGCTGGACCTCATGCTCGACGTGCGCGCCCGCACGCAGCGCAGCGCCGCCGTCTACGGCGCGGACGCGCTGGTCGGCGCGGCGTTGAGGTGGATCGACGGGCGCGGGCGGCGGGCCGGCGGCGGGGGCACGGCGGGCGGCGACGGTGCCGACGGGAGCGAGGGGAGCGACGAGCGCGACGGGAACAACGGGAACGTCGGCGGATCCGTTGACGGCGCGGCGCCGTTCTTCCTCTCTCTGCACTCCGTGGATCCGCATGCGCCGTACACCGGGCGCGCGGACGAGCCGCGTTTCGCGGGGGCGTACGGAGGGCCGATCGACGGGTCGGTCGCCAGCCTCGTGAAGGCGGACAAGGGCGGCTACGCGTGGACCGACGCGGACCGGCAGCACGTCGTGGACCTGTACGACGAGGACGTGCGCTTCAACGACCGGCAGCTCGGCGTGCTGTGCGCGGAGCTCGAGCGGCGCGGGTTGCTGCAGGACACGCTGCTCGTGATCGTCGCCGACCACGGCGAGGAGTTTTGGGAGCACGGCCGGCTGGGCCACGGCCACGAGAGCCTGCACGCAGAACTCACGCACATCCCGCTCGTGATGAGCTGGCCGGCGGGCCTGCCCGCCGGGCGGCGCGTCGCGGGACTCGCGCGGGCGATCGACATCCTGCCGACGCTCGCGGAGCTGTGCGGGCTGCCGCCGGTGCCGGGAGTGGACGGCCGGTCGCTGGTCGGGGTCGTGCGCGGGGAGAACGGGGAGGACGGGGTGTCGGGGAGTGCGCGCGGAGAGACGGAGGGCGACGTGCCGGCGGCGATCGCGCGCGGGGAGGCGGCGGGCGACGACGGGACGCCCGCGGTCGCGGGCGGGGAGACTGCGGACGACGACGGGACGCCTGCGATCGCGCGCGGGGAGACGGCGGGAGAGGGGGCGCCCGCGCCCGCGCCCGCGCCACGGGTCGCCGCGGCGGCGCCGGATCCGGCGGAGGTGCTGCGCGATGCGGTGTTCATCGATCGCGTGAAGGAGGGCGCGCCGATGCAGGCGGTGCGCACCGCGCGGTGGCTGCTGCAGGCCGGAGACGGGCGGAGTGCCGAGCTCTTCGATCTGCGCGCGGATCGGGGCGAGTGGCGGGACGTGTCGGCGGAGCAGCCGGCGGTGGCGGCGGCGCTCGGGGCTGCGCTGGCGGAGTGGCGGCGCGCGCGCGACGCGGCGGCGGCGCCGCTGCTGTCGGGGCGGGAGCTCGAGGTCGACGAGGACACGCGGTCGCGGCTGGAGGCGCTGGGTTATGTCGGGCCGGAGGGGCGCTGACGAGGGGGGCGAGGGGCGGTGCGCGCGGGGCATGGGCACGCCGAGGCGGGGGGAACTGACGACGGACACTCCTGGCGAGCGGCGCGCGGGGGACAGTGGATCCAGGGACATGAGCGGTCAGCTTGACGACTGATTCAAAGCGAATGGGCAACGTTGAAGGGAGATGGACGGAGAGCCGGCCGGACTGGGTTGCATGGGGCGGCGGAAGGGCACATGGAGAAGGTGTCCGCCCGCCGGACGGCAAGCGGCCTGCTCGAAACCCGCGCAGGCGGTCGACTAGGATGCCGCCCCGCGCGCCGGCCGACTGGCACCGCGCCGAGAGTCCCCGGTGGTGTAATTGGCAACACATCAGATTTTGGTTCTGATTTTCCAGGTTCGAGTCCTGGCCGGGGAACCACCAGAGGCGTGGGGGAGGGAGCGAGGGCAGCGGCACCGCCACCGGAAGCTTCATCGAGCCTCCTGCAGCGGAGCACCGACGGGTGCAAGCGGCGCAACCATCGCCGCTTATGCCAGCGTGCCTGCGACGCCTCGTGTACGTAATCTCACGCCTAGAAGCCGCATTCGCGCACCACCTCCGGCGAGGCCATTCTGCGCGCCTGTTGGCCCTCGGACTCTGAGAGAGAGAGAGGGGCAAGACGAGAGGTTGGTACTAGGAGAATCAGCCTGAAGTCTCTGACTGGTCCCAGCTTGCTGTCGTCGCCGTCAGCGAGGAGAGACTTCGTTGCCTCTGGCTCGGCCAGGTGAATTCTCACACAGCCACACGCATTCCACGATCGCGCACCACAGCTGTTTACCTGGTCGGGTCGTAGGCCTTGCTCTTGACCAGCCTCCTGCCGTACGGTCAACAAGTTCCGCTGGACGGTTTGGTGGCGGGGGAAGTAGTCAACGGGAAAGTCACATGAGTGCCGCGCTTGCCATTCTGACGCTCGCGAGGGAGCAGAGGCCTTGGCTACAAGACGTGCTCCGCCGCCTCGCGCTCAGGTCTAGCCTAAGCGAGACCGACCATGCGGAGATCCTAGCACTCTGCGTCGGTGAGCACGGTCTGTCGGCATTCATTGCAGCTCCCGCCTGCGAGCCGCTAGGTGAGCCGCACATGACGCCCTCGCCTGCGGATGTCCCAAAGATAGTCCTCAACGGGCTCAGCGATGTAAAAAAACGCCAATCGCCTTGCGGCGAACCAGTCACTCCGGTTCGCCATCGACGGGATTACACTGGTGTATGGCGATAATGGAAGCGGTAAGAGCGGCTACTGCCGAATCCTAAAGAGCCTCTGTCGCGTTCGGGACGGTGCCGATGAGCCGATTGAGGCCGACGTATTTACTAGGACACGCGGAGGACCGGCGGAAGTAAAGGTTCGGTTCACCGTCGGTAGCGGCGACGCCACGGAAGCCACGTGGCGGGCCGGCACGCCCTCGCCGGGGCATCTGCGCCGCATTTCAGTATTTGATTCGAGGGCAGCACCCCTCTACGTAAACAAGGACAACCGCGTCGAGTTCCTCCCGTTTGGCCTCGACCTACTGCCCCGACTTGGAGACGTCTGCCAAGAGATTGCGCGGCGTATCGACCGCGAGATGGCGGCGTTGCGAACGCAGTACGCGAGTCCAGTCGTTGGTTTCAACCACGCGACGGATGCTGGCATCGCGGTCGCGAAGCTGATCTTGCTCACACCCACTATCGGTCTTCCAAGCGAGGCATCCCTCCGAAGTATGGGTAGTTGGGATGACTCTCATATCGCGGCGCTTGCCCAGCGCGAGCGCGATGTCTTGCGAGATCCGCTTGCGACTGCGGCGCTCTGCGATCGCGCAGCATTGGCTGCGGAAACGATGAATACCCTCGTCGTCAACGCTCTCAACGTCCTGTCAGATGGCGCACTCGCGATACTCCGAAATACGGTTGCTCAGGCAAAGGCTGCACGAGCGGCAGTCGCACTCGTGGCGCAGGAGTCGTTTCGCGAAGAGCCGCTCTCGGGCGTCGGGACCGCCGCGTGGCACCAGCTGTTCGAGCACGCCCGCCAGTACAGCACAGTGGCTTATCCCGGGCAAGAATTTCCGGTTACGGAGGCTGGGGCGCGCTGCTTGCTCTGCCATCAGGAACTTGAACCTGAAGCAAGTCGGCGACTTCAGCGATTCGACGAATTCGTCCAAAGCGCTGCGGAAGAACACGCGCGACAGTGCGAGGCGACGCTCCAGGAAGCCGTAAATGGCATTGAGGCGCTCGCATTGGGAGATTCTACCCTACAGACCGCCGCGCTCTTCGGCTTCGAAGGGGCCGACGACATGCTTGCAGTGGGCACAGCGGCCGTCCTTGAAGCCCTTAGGGTGCGACAGCCGGCAGCGCTCGCTTACGCGGCAGGTCAGTTGGTGAGTCTTGACGTTGTCCCGTTGCCGGACTTCTTACCAGCCCGCCTCACGGTGACGGCTGTGGGCTACCGCGAGCGAGCGACAGGGCTTCGGGCTTCGGCTGCCGATCCGGCGATCCGCGTAGACATGATCGCTCAGCGCGACCAACTTCTTGACCGGAGGCAGCTCTCGCGATCTCTCGATCATCTGGTTGCGAGGCGGGCGGCCCTTGATCGCCTCCATCGGCTTCAGCAGGCCAGAAACACCTGCGATACGACGGCCATCTCCCGAGCCGGGACCGAACTTCGGAGGCAGTTCATCACCGATGAGTTCAAGAAGCGCTTCAAGGATGAGGTCGCTGATCTCGGCATCGCGTACCTTCCGCTCAAGGTCGGCGATCGAAGCGAGAGAGGGACGAATTACGTTGGCGTCACACTCGATGCGGTCCGAGAGGTAAAGAACGACACCATCTTGAGCGAGGGAGAGCGGAAGGCGCTTGCCCTAGCCTGCTTCTTAGCGGAGGTAGGAGGAGATCCAAATCTCAGCGGCCTTATCTTCGACGACCCCGTTTCATCACTCGATCATAGGCACCGCCACCTAGTGGCAAGCCGCTTGGTGAAGGAAGCTAAGAAAGGCCGCCAAGTCATCGTCTTCACCCACGATTTGGTCTTCTATCACGAGATGACTGAGGCTGCAGCCTCCGCGGTGCCTCCCGTTCCCGTCGCGAGCCATGAAATACGTCATACGCAGCAGCATGGGTTCGGAACCGTCTTCGAAAATGAGCAGCCTTGGATCAGCAAGAAGGCGAGGGCCCGCCTCCCACTTCTGGAGCAGCACATTGCCAGAGTGCGGGGGATCCCGGATCGAACCAGCGACGACTATCGACACGGTGTAAAGGCTTACTACACAGATCTGCGTGAGGCGTGGGAGCGCCTAGTCGAAGGAGATCTGTTGAGCGATGTCGTCGGCCGCTTCCAGTCAGATGTGAAGACACAGACGCTGAAGCGCGTCGTCGTAAATGATGACGACTACCGACTTGTGTACTTCGCGATGAAGCGAGCATCCCGCTGGTCGGGCCATGATCGGGCCGCAGCGACGCAGACTGCACCGCCCAGCCCCGAGGAAATGAGCGCCGATCTTGCCACACTGGTCGCATTCCTCAGAAAGGTGAAGGATCGGAGCGTAAGGACAGCGGCTGTTAGGGAGGCTCTCGAAGAACCACCAGCCGGAAATCTCGCCTAACTGAATGTTTGGCTCGGGCGTTCCTCACACGAGGCAAGGCGGCTACTCGTGACGACGACGTGGATGCCCGAGCGATCTGGCAAGGCACTTGGAAGCTGGCGAAGCAATGAGGCGGGCGGCGATCCCGATGGAGAGCACGTGCCTGCCCGTGCCCGATCGACGGTCCTTGGGCTGGACATCGACCACCGCGCCCGGAGAATGTGCGGCAATACTTCCGCAGAGGCGGTTCCCCAATCGAGGTAGTCATGGAGGAGTCCGGGCCCGACCGTCTCGCAGTATCTTTGGACCGAGTTAGGAAGTGGGCGGCAAGTGAGGGGGTGGTGCTGGTGTTCGGTACTGCCGAAGATCAGGAAAGCTACCCGGTCATCACGAGTGATGATGAGGGAGCGGACCCGTTGCTGGCATTCCTTGAGGCGATCAAGGCGGCGCGAACGTCGGTGCTGGTGGTGACGACGCTCCGCTTGGACTCCTCCCACGTAGAGGAGGCGCTGGACCTTCTTGAGTCGCTGGAAATCGGCGCTGCGGAGCGGAGGGATGCAGCAAGTCGCATCGAGCGTTGCAAGGCATACTTCGGGCAGGTCGCGTTGTTGGAGATTCGTGCGTGCATCGCAGCTCCGCCAATATTCATCGACTTCAACAGGCAGGCTGAGTGGTATGACGTCGTCTTTGACACCGAGGAGACGTTCGCAGGGGATGACGCCGCTGCCGCGAGCGGGCCCGACATCGAACGTCTGACCGAGCTGGCGCACAAGGTGGCCTCCGCTCCAGACTTCTTTCGCCTGCGTAACAAGGCCGAGCGGCGGTACTTCGCTGAGCGCGTTCTCAAGTCGCATGATGGCATCAGCGCATGGGAGACGCGCGAGATCGCCGATCGCGCGAGTACGGTGTTCAAGACGGAAATCCTGCCAGCGGTCACGGCCGATGTCGGACGCCTAGTTACGGAGGGCAAGTCACCATCCGAGATCGCCAGCGCTCTCGCAATTCAACCCGGCTTCGTGGACTCGATTCTCCCAGCCATTCGTCGGCGCACCAGTCCGAAGTCGACGTCGTAACTAGTTTCAGCTGTCGGCAGGCGATGGCGCCTGAGCGAGGCATTTTGCGCCCGAGGGCAAGTAACGCGGACGGCTCAGCGATTATTTATCTTAGAGCCCAAATTCTGGCAGCTCATCGAGACTTGACTGATGGCATTGTAGGTCATTCAAGTCGTAGCGCCTTATTACGGCTTGCACAATCTGCAAGTACCAGGCGGGCGCTCGGGGTGCGACGTAGATTGCCGATATCATGTCCCGAAGAGTCACCGGCATTTCACGGCCGAGGATCCCTGGAGGGGCGCCCGCATCAAGTGCTCTGCCACCACTGCGGCTTGAGGACTCGACCGAGCGAAGCTCCTGACGAATTGCCCTAATCTCAGACTCGTAAGAGAACGCGAGACGCTTGTAACAGAGGGGACCCATTAGGTCATTTAAATGGGGATGGGTCGCCCTATAGTCGATATAGATAACTCGACGGACTCCCTGAGATACGAGAACGTCGCCTTCCCGGGTTTCTAGTTCGGGAATCGCAGCCCGGAGGCGATCCACAGTGCTTTTCACGGCGATGGCATTTCGTCCACCATAAATCGCCCAGAGTGCGGCTGACTCAGCCTCCGCCAGATGCCAGCAACTGACATATGACCACCGAGGCGCAAGGGTCCAGTAGCGGCGATGGTCGTCCCTAAACTCGGTACCCTGCTGAACTCGAAATGCGTCAAGGCTACCTTGGGTGAAAGATCCCTCGAACGGATCTCCAAGGCGGTCGCCTCGACAGAGATGGAGCGACCGGCGCTCAAGCAGCGAGAGCATCTTCGCCAGGTCCATGTACCGCCAGATTGGGGTTGATCCCGGTGGTAGCTCTTCATGCGGCTGCTTTTCTGAGGTCACAGGAAGTGAAACACTCGGTAGTTCTCGAGGTGACTCATGTATTCGGTGGACATTCCATGTCCTAGAGCGTAGTCAGAGCGGGAGCCGTCCCTAAGCGATTCAGACGAAGGGCCTTGGCTATCCTTGATCATCGGCGAACGATTCCCCCGTCGCCATCGCGTGTGAAGCCCGACCCGCCTCCGCCGCGGTACGGGCTGCCACCCGCCCCCGATGACGGACCGCCGAGATCACGGCCCATGGTGCCGCGCTCGGGATCCGCACGCGTGGTGTAGTTCGTGACATCGCGAGTAGTATACGGCGCGACAGGTTGTACGGTCGAATTGTTCTCTGCGGGCCGAGATGGCAGATCGGCTCCGCGATGCACGATTTCGTGCGAGAACAGTGCGCCGGAAACCTCTGTAAGGGCATCTTGCATCTCTGCGCGGTCTCGAGTTGGAATATTGATATAGTCGAAGCTTGGGCGCACGATATGCAGGCCGATTCCTTCATCGTTCGCAGCTGCGATCGCGCCTGCCGTGAACTCGACCGAGGCGATGAGCAACGCCTTGTGCGCGGCGACCCTCTGCCGTACTTGCTGAAGGAGCAGCACATCACCTTGTTCGATCTTCCCAGACGCACGCCATTTCGCATTGGCGATGTGTTTGTAGAGCGCGACACCGTTCTCGACCTCCCAATATAAGTCGATTTGGTGCGTATAGCTGGGCGACTCGAGACGCTGCGGGTTTGGAATCCGAGGCGAGGTAATGCTTTCCAACGGTAGTGCAAACGACACGGCGATGAATCTTCGACAGAGTTCCTCGTAAAGCTTGCTGTCCATTGTCATCAACCTCCCGCTGCTGCTGTTGCTAATTTCAGCGAATATAGCGCCGGCCCACGTTCGTGTCGAGCGTTCCGGATCGACTGGCCTGCCTCAGAGTACCCATGGCGTTGGCCCACCCAGTTCGGCTCCCATCCAGCAAGGAGATGGTCACCGTCTTGTCGGCCGGATAGCGGTGCATATTCCGCAGCTTCGCGCAAGAGTTCGCGAACGTGTTCATCGAGTCGGAGAGGTTCGCGATCCTGGCTTGGGCGGCCAACGAGACGCTGCGACGGTATCTCGGAGCCGCCGCGACGCAGGCGCCAGCTCTGTCGCCCGACCAGGCATTCGTCGAGTGGTTGAGGCGCTGGAACAGGCCAGCGGACTCCGGGTCCCGCCAGGCTTGGTCGATCGGTCCCTCTGGCTGGCCGTCCTGAATCGGCGCTGGTTCGGGGACCGGGACGCGGCGTCGAACGCGGTCGCGGGGACGGCGCCATAGTTGCTACGGTGGTAGCACATATGGACGAGTCGATAGAATTGGTGAAATGGCTTAACAATCGCCGTGTGAGGATGCAGCGGCACGCTCCCTTCCCGCATTTCCGGCGCGACGGCCAGTGCTAACGCGGCTCGCAAGATGGACTCAATTCGGCGCCGACCGCTTCGCGACCGGTCACCAACGTAGCGACTTGCCGTTCGCGGTAAGATCGCCCCATGCATAACGTAGATTTTACATGCAATTTATTCGCATTAAGCCAGCGCCGCTTGGAAGCAGCCGGCAATTCGCGCTAAGCGCCGTATTGTCATGCCATGTAAGGACTTATAGCCGGTCGTCCTTGCTGTAAGTCCCCGCCGTGACTACACGTCGAGCATGCGCATAAGGCTTCTTCCACCACTTACTTCATCCCCCGCGCCTCCCGCCGAGGTGCACGGAGAATGATCTATGAATACCAAGGCCAAAGTCCTCCTGCTGCTACTGGGCGCGATGCCTGCGATGGGATTCGCGCCGGTCGGTCTCTGGGAGACCGGCTGGGGTGAAGCCCACAGTTTCATGACGACAGACCATTCTGGTGCCGGCGACCAGGAGTACCTGGTCGAAGATGGGCGCATCCATGACACCGCCCATGACGGGAACACCACCGCCGTGGTCGGACCTGGCTTCACCCTCACCGTCTATGAAGGCAAGAACGGCACCGGTTTCGGTGAGACGCTGAAGGAGCGGGTTTATCGTGACCTTGACCAGGCTCATTTTATTCGTAACGGACAGACGTTGAACTGGAACGACCGTGTCCACAGTTACAAGGTGACCCATGTCGATCATGGTGACAAGAACTGCTTCCAAGCGGACTGCATCTTGAACAATGAGAACCACCTTACTGCCAATTTCCGAACTTATGACGAAGCGTCGGATTGGCTCACGGCTCATCAGAAAAGCGCACATTCGTCCGGTGTCTTGTCCAAACGGATTCAGCACAACTACTGACCCGGCCAAACGTTGTGGCGAGGAGGCTGTCTCCTCCTCGCCACAACGTCTGCCTGCTAACGCCACCCCAGGTTAACGAGCAGGAGGGCCATCAGCAGCAGGACTTCACGTGCGTGATCTTGGAGAACCTGCGCGCGGCCGGCGTGCAGAACACAAAGAAGGGCGAGCGACTGAAGTTCGATTCGCTTGAGCCGTGGGCAGGCTCGTGGAGCCAAGCGTAGAGGACGTTCGCGGGAGCGGACGGCAACGTGCGTCGCGTTGCCGTCGCCATCGGCCCCGAGCACGGCACCGTTGGCCCTGGACTGATGAAGGACGCGGCCAAGGAGGCGGTGCAGGGCGTTGGCTTTGACATGCTCATCGTATGCGGATTCGCGTTCGACGCGCACGTCGCCGAAGAAGCCAATCGGTATGGCAAGCTCACGGTGCTTCCTGCCAAGATGAATCCGGACCTGGCGATGGGGGACGACCTGCTCAAGGAAAACCGGCACGGGAAACCTCTTCACGGTCTTCGGCGATCCGGATGTGGACATCCGAAAGGGCAACGATGGAGTGATCAAGGTCGAGCTGCGGGGCGTGGATGTCTACGACCTTACGACGGGCGAGGTTCGGTCGGGCTCGGCGTCCACAGACGATGTCGCCTGCTGCCGGTTCATCGACACGGACTACAACGGCGAGAGCTTTTTCGTGCGGCACGCTTACTTCACGGGTGCAACGGAGCCGTACGATAAGCAGAAGCGGGCGCTGTGGGCAGAGGTGGACGAGGTGGCGTGGTCGAGCCTCTACAGCACTACTAGCCGGCCGTTCCCTCGACCTGCATCGGGCAAGTTCGCCGTGAAGGTCTCGGTCTTGTCGAGGACCACCTTGTCGAACGTCTTCGTCTTGCGCTCGACGGCCGCGCGGTCGCCGATGAGCCGCGCGTAGAAGAAGTCGGCAGTCATCACGTCGAGGCGCTCGACCACGTCGGCTGGGTGCGGCATGCCACGGATCTCCGAGAGCACGAGGGCTGTGCGGTGTTTCCTGAGTATGGGCAGCAGCTCCTCATGCAGGAAATCCCGGTTGCGGACCTCGACGGCGAGCCGGCCGGTGGTGGGCAGCGCCGCGAGGAACGGATCAAGCCGCTCCAGGAACTCCCCGAGGTCGCGGAAGATCGTCTTCGGCAGCCACGGGAGTTGGAGAACGACCAGCCCGGCCTTGGTCTCGAGCCCGGCCAGCGCGGCGTACTACCCCTGCACGGCACCGCCGAACTCGTCGACCCGGAGGATGCGCCCCGCATCCAACTCCCGCGCGTCGTCCCCGAGGAACGCCGTCCGCGGCAGCTTGGTGGACATCACGAACGCCTCCGGCGTCGCTGCGTGCCAGTTCCGTACCCGGTCGGCCGGTGGGCAGGCGTAGTACGTGCTGTCCGCCTCGACCGAGTCGAACTGCGTCCCGTAGTGCGCGAGGTAATCCCCGGGCTTCGTGCCGGCCGGGTAGAACGGGCCGACCCAGCTCTTCTCGGACCAGGAGCAGGTGCCGTAGCGGATGGTGGCCATCGCGGAAGGGTACCGGAGGGCGGAGCAGGCGTCAGGGCGGGGGGCGCCAGATGACCAGCCCCGAGCCACTCGCCATCCGTCGGTGGTGTGTAGATACCCTGCGCCGCTTGCCGCTGGCCCCGGAACATGCTGATTGCTAGAGAGGAAGACTGCCCCATGGCGAATCACGTCGAAACTGAGCCACGCGTATCGGAGATCTGGACGACTCGGTCGCGACTGCGAGGCACATCTGCATTCGGATGCTGCGGTCCCGCGAGGTAGGATCGCTGCCATGCCTAGCTCATCCGCAGCGCCAGTTCGAATCAGGGTGACCATTGAACGCGCAAGACAGCATGACGCTGCCTGAAGTCGTCGAAACCGTCGGCGACCGGGCATGGTCGTCCGTGCAGGCCAAGCTCGCCACAGTCGACTGGAGCTTCGCGACCCGCGGTCCGGCTCCGGCCATAGAAGCCATCCATCCCTACCCTGCGAAGTTCATTGGTGACATTCCACGGGCCTTGTTGAAGGTCCTCCCCCTCCCTGCGGGCACCGTCGTTTTCGATCCCTTCGCAGGTAGTGGCACAACGCTAGTAGAGGCTCAACGTCAGGGGATCCATTCCTTAGGTGTTGACTTAAATCCTATCGCGTGCTTGATCGCTAGAGTGAAGACTTCTCCGATGCCTATAATGTTGTGCGAAACCGCAAGACGCATATGTGCCGTTGCACGTGAGAATACGGCGCCGCGCCGCTGGGAAATCCCAAACGTTAACCACTGGTTTAAGCAAGATGTGCAGGTGGCAGTCGCTGCCTTGCTGCACGAGATTAACGAACTGCCATTTGGTCACCCTCATGACGCATTGTGCCTCGCCTTGTCATCCATTCTTGTGCGAATCTCCAACCAAGAGAGCGATACGCGATATGCCGCAGTTGAAAAGTCTGTCGCGAGAGAGGATGTCTTCGTCAACTTTATGAATGCCGTGGTCCGACTGCACAGCGCCCTGCAATCGCGCCATTGGAGCCTATCTACGGCGCGTGTGATCGAAGCAAATACGCTTACGCTCGACCCGACCGACCTGCAAGAATCTGTGGGACTTGTCATTACATCGCCCCCTTATCCCAACGCATACGAGTACTGGCTGTATCACAAGTACAGGATGTGGTGGCTTGGGTTTGACCCACTAGCCGTAAAGGCACAGGAAATAGGCGCACGCGCACATTTCTTCAAGCGTGCACACCACACAGAGAATAATTTCTGGCAACAGATGCGATCAACGTTCTCGCTTATTGACAAGGTGTTGGTGCGGGATGGCTACGCATGCTTCCTGATTGGCCGTTCAAAAATCCATGGTCGCATCGTCGATAACGCGGACATCGTTCAGGCGGTCGCCGCCGAATATGGATTCGGTCCGGCTGCACGCTTTGATAGGGTGATTTCATCCAATCGGAAGTCATTCAATCTGTCCCACGCTAATATCAAGACTGAGACGATGCTTGTCCTTGAGCGGCACACGGCCTAATACGATGAAGCTCATGTGGCATTCCTATCGGTACTATCCATACGAAATGAACTTGGCGCGGCGTGAGCTCAGTACGCTGCTCCCAACTGCGAAACCCGCCGAGAACAAGTATGGAATTCGACTTTACGGAAGCGTCGATCGACGAATTGCTGATCGCCTAGTGTACTTTGCTTCATTAGAGGATGGCGAGACATCTGAGCTCACCATGCAGGCCAGGTTGGAGCGGGCAGGCGCCAACGGCGGAAACAGGCAATCAACACGATATTCCGCACATGGGATTCATGAATATAAGGGAAAATTCAACCCGCAGGTAGTACGGGCGATTCTGAATATCCTTGATATTCCGATTGGAGCGCGAGTCATCGATCCGTTCTGCGGATCCGGCACGTCGCTGCTGGAGTGCGCGCACCTTGGAATGCGTGCAGTGGGAACCGACATTAACCCGTTTGCCGTGTTTGTTGCCAACGCGAAGCTCACCGCAATTGGCCGCCCGGCGGTGGAGCTTCGCAATGCATTGGAAGCCGCGGTCAAGCGATGCAGGACGATACGTCCTCCGAAGAAAGGCAACGCTCGCCGCGACTATCTCTCGGCGTGGTTCGACGGTGATGTGCTGACGGAAATCGAGAAAATGCGTATTGCGATCGATGGAGGTGGGACGGTCGATTCAGCTCCGCTGCTGGCCATTGCCAGCAATCTACTGCGCGATTACTCGCTACAAGACCCCAATGACCTGCGTATTCGTCGGCGGAAATCGCCATTGCCCGAGAAGCCATTTCATGCCGCCTTTTACGATGCGGCTTTGCAGTTCTGTGCCAAGCTAGCGGACGCGCAAGCGGTCTTGCGTCGGCCCTTGTCTAACAGTAGAGCTGTCCTACTCGACAGTCGCGACTTGGGCACCAAGCGGCTGGGCGGTGCCGCTGGGAAGTTTGATTGTGCACTTACGAGTCCGCCCTACGCGACCGCTCTGCCCTACATCGATACCCAGCGACTGAGCCTCGTTTGGCTGGGTCTCGTTTCGCCGGCGGATATTCTTCCGCTCGAATCGCGGCTTGTCGGAAGCAGAGAGGTTCGTGGCGAATCCAAGAGTCTGCTACTACGAGACCTCCAGACCAATGAAGCACGCTTGCCTGTACGGCAGGCACGATACTGCACGGCATTGCAGTCGGCATTGTCTGAGGCCGACGGGTTTCGTCGCCAGGCCGTGCCGCTCTTGCTCTACCGCTACTTCGCCGGCATGGCGCAAGTGTTTCGCGCACTCCGGCCACTCATGCACGACGGTGCCCCCTTCGCGCTGATTGTGGGAAGCAACCACACCGTGCTCAGTGGCCGACGCTTTGATATTGACACGCCGAAGCACTTGGCAGAGATTGCGGCATGCAGCGGGTGGGAACATGTGGAAACTGTGCCGTTGCAGACGTATCAGCGATATGGTTACCACATGAGCAATGCAGTGACTGGCGAAGGACTGGTCATTGTCAGGGCCGCATGAACGAATTGACGCTTCATCCCAATGTGTATGCAACCGGCGCGAGCAAGGGCCTGGTTCATCTCCTCGAACGCGTGTGGGTGCGTGAACACACGCCAGGCGATGGCGCGATGTTCGTGGTCTCTGGGTTTGGCAACTACAACGGTGGCGTGCGCTTCTTCGAGACATTTCGGCAGCACAAGGCGCGTGGCGGCAACCTAGTTGCTGTGTTCGCGGGGAGTACGAGTGCCCGACTCACGAGCAAGCAGGTCGTCCATGAAATGCTCGTCTGCGGTGCCGACGTTCACATCATTAGTCGTAAGAGGCTAGTACACGCAAAGTGTTATGGGACACACAGCTCACACGGGAATTCATTAGTGGTGACTTCCGGCAACTTCACCGGCCCCGGAATGTCGCAGAACGTCGAGATGTCGGTGCTGCTTGAGCCGGCCTCAACCGAGGCCATGGGGTTCTCGTGGGATGATCTCTTAAGCAACATGCTTGTCCAAAAATGGGATTACTACCAGCCCACCCTTGCCGATTTGACGGCCCCCGCCTGGCAGTTGCTTTACGACGAACAAGCGTCCGACATTGTGCTCGACGAGACCGAAGCCGTGACGATGGTTCTTCGATTGAGTCATGCCGACACAGCGCGGATCAATGCGGCACGAGGCTCACCAGCTTCATTGGGCACGCAGTACTTCTGGTTGAGCAAGGACTGCTACGGCTTTTTTCCGCCGCTGACGATCCGCAATGTGCGAGGTCACAAGACGACGTACTCGTGCCTAATTAACATGAACTTTGTAGACTTGGGAAACGTCCGCGACACCTGCCGAGTTACCTTTGAAGCAGAAAATAACCTCGATTTCCGCCTTGGCACTGGTCCACTTCGTTGTACCAACCTGGCGAGTGAAGGTGACGTTGCCGCGATCTCGCGGGTGGGCGAGAAAGACTATGAACTGCGAGTGTATCGACAAGGCACGCCTCAATATGTGCAACTAATGCCGTACGCCGTTCACTTCATCGGTCACCAAGGAAAAAAGTACGGATATCTCGCCAACTTTAGATTCAGCGCCATTGCTGGCACTTGCGTTGGTGCTTGAAGCAAATGAAGGATCCACACGTTGTATCGCTTCACTACGAGCTTGTAGTGCCAGTAAATATCGAGTTCATCGCGCCATCTCCTGTGGTGGTGCAACGGCAAGAGTTTGCATGTCGCCTTTCAATGGACGGGCTATTGGTCGAGATGGGCTATCACTGTGCGGACGAAAGCGCGGCTCGAGGCATTGTTGATCCATATCTGAGAGCGTGGGAACTCTATGCGGAGGTCCAATACTGTTCGCCGATTCTCAGGTTTGGATTTCTTAGAGCCGAGATGATCGACCGAGATCCGCGCAGATCTCATAGTATTAGTGGCGCAGTAGAATGTGCAATGGCGTGCTCAGCGCGCATAGTAGGTCACGTATCAGCTTTTCCAGAACCGTCCAACAGATGCGTTTACAGTCCCGATGTTAGAGCAATCTGGGAGCGATATCAGGACTATCGAGCTGGTAGGGAGAAGCTTGCGAGCATGGCGTACTTCGCGCTTACGCGTATCGAGCAGTGCGCTGGCGGTAGGAAGGATGCCTCGCGGAAATACTCGATTTCTAGAGGCTTGCTCGATCGATTGGCAATACTCTCGTCCAAAGTGGGTGGTGACAAGTCAGTCCGTAAGAATAGTGCTAGCAGTAGTGGCGTTCCGCATACCGAAGAGGAGGTTGCGTGGATCGAGTCGTGTATCCGACGAGTAGCCCATCAGGTAGCGATGCATGATGCTGATCCACTACGTCCTCTACCGTTGCTAACTGCTAGCGACTTGATATAAAGCAATGAAAGCGGTGGCTCTACGGGGAAGCTTGAGGCGCTGCCTGGTTGGCGGAAGAGCCAAGACTCGGGTCGGAGGGTTCGTCCGAGTCGTCTATGGCCGCATTGCCGACGAGTCGCGACAATAGCGCGGTGACGGCCATTACCCTTACGGGTCGCCCTCTTCGCTGTGGGGTTCGCGACAGCCTTGCCGCCGCCAGCCAGGTATTGCCCGCGCTCAATCCGCTTGAAGTGGTTGTCCCTCCAGAGCGCGTTGGCGACCATCATCCCGAAGTTCAGTGATGACGACCTGTAGCCTACCTTCTTCGCCGCGGCGCCGGCCTCGGCGGCGGACACTGTCCATCCCGCACGCACGCCCTTGAGGATCGCCTTGACAAGGCCCAGGGTTTTCTTGTTCTTTGACCCCTTCGATCGGCCCACCCTACCGGCTTGTTCTTGCTGCCCTTCGGGCGGCCGGGGCGCGACGGGCACGAGCGACGAGAGTGTTCTTCACCAACGTGCATCGCCCCGAGGCCCATCTCGAGGAGGTTACGCTCCATCGCGGCTAGGGCCTTCGCCAGCCGGCTGTGCCTCTTCTGAAGCTTGACCGCGCCCTTCTTGCGGCGGGCGAGTTCGCGGCGGAGATTGGTAGTGGTGAGTCTCCTTACGAACATCGCTAATCCTTACGTGGCGTGGTGGCGGAGAGTCCTTATTGCAGACCTATGGCGAGCCTGTTAGGGAGGCTGCTGTCTTCGAGAAAAGAATCAACTCCGGCGGAGCTCACGATGGCGACCGTGCGAACGAATTTCGGGAACAGCGCCGAAGAAGGCTCCGTCGGTCGGGAGGCGGACGTCAATGAGTGGATGATGTCCGGAGACTGATGGTATTGGAAGTATACGACCTGCTTTTGTACGAACGAGGCATCGGCAATTTGTATTTCGCCAGTAGCCAAGTCTGATGCGCCAATGTCAGCACTACTTACCCACAGTCGAGCGGTGGTAAAGACTACCGGGAAGAAGGACGCGCGACTGGCGTTTCTCATGACGTCCTCGTTACTAGCGAGCCAGTCGATGAATCCATTCATTCCGCGTAGGACCTGCGTAACGGCCGTGTTTATCTGTCCCGTTGCCGCTCCGTCATTGTCGCCGGTCGTGCTGCGATTTTTTAGTTCCAGGGCGACGTGGTAGAGGTCAGCCGTACGAGACAGCTCGACGATGTGACTGCGAACAATCGATGGGTCGTTGTCACATCGATTTGCTTCAGCCACTGAACCGAGTTCCGAGTTGTCGCGGGTCACATAGGGTGCGCGAACGAAGCACCAGTCAGAGAAGCGGGGGTTGGCTCGCTTGCACTCAGCCACGAGGTATATACGGTGGTCTGCGTGTCGGAGCAACAGATCGATGTGCGTGGCCGTGCTTTGGCATCGGACTGGAAACTCGCACGCCTCTAACACCCACACCGACTTTCGAGCGATACGAAGGTCATGGGCCCGACGGCTTACGGCATACTGGAACCCAAATCCCTTCCTGTCCAGCGCATCCTTAAAGGCCGCCTTCAGGAGGTCGCTCTCTGGTTGTGGTGGGGGGGCGTCCATCGCGGCTCGCTCGTTAATCTTTGACGATCAAACCCTAGCACGGCGAGTTATCGCATAGCAACGTGCACCGCAATTCTCGTTACGAGGTCGCACTGATTCTCGCAGCGCAGGTTGAAAGTCTAGCTTGCTGTAACTCGTTGCCTTAGCTCGCGCACGCTCTCCGGCCGTGCTGTCCGCCTCGACCGAATCGAACCGCGTATCGTAGTGCGCGAGGTAGTCGCGGGCTTGGTGCGGTCGGGTAGAAGGGGCCTACACAGCCCTTTCCTGACCAGGAACACGTACCAAAGCGGGGGTAGGCATGCTGGCGGCATGGCGTGCCGGGCGATGCTCGTCCAACTGTCATGGAGGTGCCGGCTACGCATGGCCTCGCGCTTCTCTGCCGGTGCCGGCATTGCCTACACTTCAGGACGTGAATATCCCGTGGGGCGACTCTCGCTGCATCCTGTGTTGTCGTGTGGCGCGTCTCACCGACGAGTACATTATCCCCGACTACCTCGGCGGCCGGCTCGCGGTGCCGTTCCTCTGCGGTTCGTGCAACAGTCTGCTGGGCCAGAAGGTCGACCCCTCGGCCGCGAAGGACCCGTACGTGCGCGAAGCGGTGCTTCGCCTCGGCGCCATCGGTGAACCGTTCAAATCTCAGGTATTGGACGGCATGCCGTGGCTCGCGAGAACGACAGGAGGGCCTCGCAAAATGCTGTTCACCCGCAAGCGCGGGATCGACATGCTGCCGTATCGCGACGAGGCCGGCGCACTGAACATGCCCACCGTCGACGCGAAGGCCACTATTGTGCGGATGCTGGCGAAGGCTGGAGCAACCGTCCTTGAGATCGCCGCTGCCTTGGACGCCTTCGAGGCGGCGCCAAACGACTGCCATGTCGAACTCGGCTACGGCGACGTCGTGTTCAAGAGTCAGACGCTCGCCGTTACCCCGGTATTTGAAGGCCCACAGATGGACGACCTGCTGGCGCTGAAGGTCGCCTATGAGTTCATGGCGCTGCATCTCGAGGAGCGAGTCTTCAACGCTTGCTTCGACCCGATCCGGGAGGCCCTACTCACCGGCGACCGAACTCGAGCATCTGGCGCCGCAGTCGTGTCCCGGCTCTTGGCCGACCAGCAGGATCCCGTCCACGGCTTGGCGCTCGAACAAGCGGCCCCCTCGGCTGGCGGCCACGCCGTCGTCCACATTCGATTCTTCGGAAGACCGACGTGGCGAGTCGCCTTTCCTCGGCTGCGGTACTCCGGCCAGCGGGTGGTCGCGACTCAGGACCTTGTGACGGGGGAAGTGCATCTCGGGCGGGCTACATAAGTCGTGCTCGCGGAGGCGCGGCCCGCTATCCAGCAGAGAGGGCCGCGCGCTGTTCGACCCACGACAACAGCCGGGCGATGGGACGCAGGCTCCTTTCGCTGGTGACGAGCTCGCCCATGATCAACGCCTCCTGAATGTCCGCCGCGAGGTGCAGCAGGTTCATGATGTAGCCGACATTGACCGCAGTCATGCCGAGCAACTCGGCGGCGTGGGCGTGGTCGCGGATCAGGCCCGTGTCGATCTGGCGCTGGATGAGCGTCGCCAGCGCGAGGGATCGCGCAGTGCGGCTCGTTGCGGCGTCGATTGTGGCCGGGGCGGCCTCAGCCTTCGCCACCGGCGCGGGCGGCACGATCTTCACGTTCTTTCTTGGCCGGTCGGCTTGCGGGCCGAAGACCACGGGGAAGGTCACGGTCACGTCGGTCATGGGGTCTCCTCGGGATGCGCGAGTCGGCGGATGCCGTCCCCGCGGAAGGCAATCGTCAGCTCGCTCTTCGGGGCGTTGAAGGTCACGGTCTTGATCAGCAGCGTGAGGATCCGGGCCTGCTCGGCGGGGAGCAGTGCCTCCCAGCCAGGATCGAAGTGCGCGAGGGCGGCGCGGAGGTCGGTCTCGTCGAGCGAGGCGGAGCCGGTGCCGAGGCGCTGGAGTTCCGCGGCGCGGGCGGCGATGGTCGCCAGCGCGACGTCCACCTCGGCCAGGCGCGGCTCGAGCTGCTTCGGCTGCGCGCCGTCCCGGCGGAGCGCGTCCCGCAGGCCGTCGCGCTCCTTGGAGAGCCGTTCGCCGTCGGCGCGGAGTTGTCGGCGCTCGATCTCATGCGCGGCGTCATCGGCCGCCAGTTGCTTCCTGCACGCGGCCGTGGTCCTCGCGAGCATCGCCGGGTCACGCCCGATGACGCGCAGTCGCTCGACCACGGCGCCCAGCATCTGCCGCGCCGGCACGCGGCTGCCCGGACACGCGGCGATGCCTTGCTTCTGCACCTTGACGCACACGAAGCTCGACCAGCGCCGGGTCCCGCGGCCTGTCGTCGTGTGCGACATCGCGTTCCCGCAGACGCCGCAGCGCACCATGCCCTTCAACGGCACCGTCCAGGTTCGCCGTGGCCGGTCGCGCCCCGGCGCGCCGTGCTCGGCCAACATCGCCTGCACCGCGGCCCACGTCGGCTCGTCGATGATCGCTGCGTGCTCGCCCGGCACGGCCACGTCGTCGGCGTTGATGCGGCCCACGACGATCGGGTTGCTGAGCAGCGACCGCAGCGCGTTCTTGCCCATCGGGCCGCCCTGCACGCGGTCGCCGCGGCGGGTGATGAAGGACTTGTTGCTGATCGTGCGGCGGCGGCACTCGTTCGCGACCGCCAGCAGGGAGCGATGGCGCAGGTACAGGTCGAACAGCTCCCGGACGAGTGCGGCCTCCGCCTCGTTGATCACCAGCTTTTTGGCCACCACGTCGTAACCCAGCACGGGCCGGCCGCCGGTCCATATGCCGCGCAGGCGCGAGGCTAGAACCTTGTCGCGGACGCGCTCGGCCGTGACCTCGCGCTCGAGCTGCGCGACCTGGATCAGGATCCCCAGCGCGAACCGGCCCATGGGCGTGGTCGTGTCGAAGTGCTCGGTGATCGACACGAACTTCACGTCGTGCTGCTCGAAGAACTGCAGCAACTGGATGAAGTCCGCCTGATTGCGGCTCACGCGGTCGAGGCGGTAGACGACCAGCGCATCGACCGCGCCGGCCTTGATGTCGGCCAGCAGGCGCTGGAAGGACGGCCGCGCCGTCGTGGCCCCGCTGATGCCGAGGTCGTTGTAGCTGGTGGGCAGGGCGACCCAGCCCTCGCCGCGGTGCGCGCCGATGTATTTCTCGACGGCGTCGCGCTGCGCCTCGATGCTCCCGAACTCCCCGCCGTTGCCCTTGTCCACGCTCTTGCGGCAGTAGACGGCGCAGCGGACGACGGGTGGCGCGGACCCGGGCGCGCCCTTGCCTGCGCCACCGCGCTCGCGCCGTGACGCGCGGCGGTGCGCCGAGGTCGTGGTCATGCCGCGCCCTTCGGCTCGGCCTCGGGTCCGGCGCTCTGTTCGGCCCTCGGTTCCGATCTCGACTTCGGCCGCGCCGCCTGTCTCGTCTCGCGCAGCCCGAAAAACGCCGGTCCGTTCCAGCCTGTGCCGGTGATTGCGCGGGCCACGCCGGAGAGAGATCTGTAGGTCTTGCCGCCGTACTCGAAGCCCGAGTCCAGCACCGTGACGCGCAGCTCGCGGTCGTGCCACGTCCGGATGATCGTGGTGCCCGGCGTGGGCGCGTCGGGTGGCCGGGGACGCGCGCTGGTCGTGCGCGCGGGCCTGGCCGGCGCGTTGGGGAGACGGACCTCAGCGACGAGCTGTTCGAGCCGGGCCTTGGCCTTCGCGGAAAGGCCGCCGTAGTGCCGGCGCTGGAGTTCCCACGCCAGCTTGCGCCACAGCATCACGCGGTTGCGGAAGCGGGGCGGCTTGCCGAACAGCTCCACATGCCTCGCCGTGAGTGCGGACAGGTCGAGCGTCTGGAGCGCGAGAACCTGCTCCTCGATGGTGGCGGTGGCCGTCATCGCAGCGTCCCCGGCGCCCCCGACAATCCGGACATCCCCGGTGCGATCACGCGCCTCGGGCGGCAGGGGCAGCTCGGCACCTCGCAGCGGAGCGCGGCCTCGCCGCCGATCTCCTCGAGGTCGGCGGCCATCCGGTCCAGCACGTCGCCGGTGATCTCGATCACCGGGCGGCCGTCGAGCGCCATGCCGGTGTACCGCGCGGTCATCCCGGCGTGCCGGCCGCAAGTGATGGAGCCGTTGTCCCCGATGTAGAGCGCGTCGTCGCGCAACACGGGGCGGAGGTCGGTGCGAATGGTGTTCTTGGTGACCATCAGCGCCATCCCTTCGCGGCCATGTCCCGCAGCTCGCGCCGGAGGCGACGCAGGTCCACGAGCGCAGCCGCGAGGCGGGCTCGCGCCGCGTGGTCGGTCCATGCGCCGGACTCCCGCTCGGCGGCCCGGGCGGCGGCGTGTGCCGTGGCGGCAAACCCGATCGCGCCCTCGATGGAGCGCATGGCCTTGGCCGCTTCCCGTGCCCGGTCGCCACGGTGCATCGGAAGGGTTGTGGTGATGGCGCGCTTCATGCGACCTCGACCCACCGCATCGCGGTCTGTAGGAGGTGGTCGTAGTTGCCTGCCGTGGCCTCGGCGAAGAAGGCATCGCGCTCGATCTTGTCGATGCCGGCGCGCTTCAGCGCGACGTTCACCGCGCCGAGGACGGCGAAGGCGTTGCCGTCGGTGCCGGTGAGCGTCACGCGGACCTGCGGATACTTCGGCGTGGTCATTGGGTCGCCCCCGCGCCGTTCCCCGATGTGGCCTTTCGCATCGCCGCGAGGATGTCGGCGACGCCGACCATGTAGTGGTGTCCCTCGCGTTCGACGATCACCTGTCGGGCCTTGGCTCGCGGCTTCAGCCCGATGACGGCGTAGGTCTGGCCGTCGGGGAGCTGGACCAGCTCTCCGCGGGCGATGTGTCCGAGGCCGACAAGCGCGGCGTGCCGATCGAAGTCGAGCGCCGCCGTGTCGGCGACGGGCGCGCCGTCGTCGAGCGCCCCAGCGACCTCGGCGCGGATGCGCGCGAAGGTCGGGCCGAAGGTCAGCTTGCAGGAGCGGAGGTCCATCCCGTGGCGTGCGGCTACGGACCTGATTGCCACCTGAAGGTCGCGATTGAGGAGCGCCGCCTTGGCCTTGTCGATCGGCAACATCACGCACCGCCCTTCGCCGACGGGGCGAGGTCGCGTAGCGCAGCCGCGACGTGGTTGAGCGTGCCGGCGAAGCCCCAGTTGCGCTGGTCGATATCCTCGGCGGCGTCGAGTTCGTCCAGATGTGCGACCAGCGCGGTGATCGCGTCGGCGACCTTGGTGCGGGCCGCGAGGTACTCGGCATGCGCGCCCGTCGCGTGCTGCCCGCAGGTCTCGCACGCCACCGGCTTGCCCGAGACGCGCCCGAGGCGCGCGCGCTGCTCGGGCGGCATCATCGTCCAGCTGTCCGCCCACCACGAGGCGCTGCCGGGAAGCGGGAGGTGGTCACGGCAGCGGAGGTTGCCGCCGTCGCTCCACCATAGAGAGGTGTCGTTCTTCGTTCTCGAGGTCATCGCCGTGCTCCGGTCGCCGCCGCGCCGCGCGTATCGCGGGCGTTCGCCGACGGACACACGAGGGCTCTGACCCGGCTAACCACGCAAGGGGATTCCTCTCCGGTTTCCGGCCCTCGCGCCGCCGCGCAGCGACCGTGCCCGCGCAGTCGTTCACGCCTCGACACGAGGCGCGCCAGGAATCTCGCCAACTTCCGGAGGAAGGAGTTGCGCTCGCAACGCCGCGTGCAACTGGCGCTCGATCTCGCGCCGCACCGCCGTGGACGTCGGGCGTGCGAAGGGCCGGCGATGACCGCGACCGTCTGTGCGCTCGGGGTACTGCACTTCGATGCGACCCGCGCGGGTGCAGCGCACGGTCAGGCCATCGAGGCGCAGGGCCTCGTTCACTTCAATGGAAATGTAGGCGAGCAGTCCAGAGGCGAACTCGTCCGGCGTGGGACTGGTGAAGCGAACCAGCTTGATGCGCAAGTCGGCGCGCTCGGCATGAGTCCGCGTGGGCGTGGAACCAGGGCCCGCGATGTGGATAGGAACTTCGGAAAGGGATGAGTGACTGAGGACCATGGGAACGATCTCCTGTGCGCCACCACGGCGTACAGCGGGAAGACTCCCATCTCTAATGAGTCGATGCAGTTACGCCGGAATCGCGTCCAGCAGCAGGCTCGTCACTCGAAATAGCCTGCCATTGAAGTGATTTCTGACGATCTCGCTCCGTTACCAAGTCCGTTACCAAGTGGCGGTGCGGCTCACGGAGACGTCGCCGGGAGCACCACGATGCGGCTCCGCATGAACTCCGGGATCGTGTAGATGCCCTCGTTCGCAAGATCGAGAGTGCTGCCGCGCGACTTTCCCGGGAGGAGCAGCGGTCGGATCGACGGGATGTGATGCGCCAGTGCCTTCGGCCCGCGCCCGACGACATCGTTGCGAGTCACGATGCCCGATGATCCCGTCCTGGACAGCTTCTGCAGAATCTCGACGTGGCGCGGGCGCAGTCTCGCCTCGATGAGCAGGCCTGCGTGGGTCACGCGCGCGATGTTGCCGCGCACCTCGATCCGCGGAGCGAGCGCGTTCCGAAGCGCCTCGACCTGGCGTCGAATCCATTCGACGACCAGCAGCACCTGGGCCATCACGACCCGATGACGAGTGCGCATCTGAATGGCGAACTCCGGCCACCGCTTGCGCATGGTCCGCAGATCGGAGCCGACCTCTCCAACAAAGGCTGCTGCGTAGTACTCGAGCGAACGGAGGCCACAAACGCTGGAGATACACGAGGGTGGCTCGCCCAGAACGTCGCGTGGAAACGTGATATCGCCGTTCGTGCTGATCTCGAAGAGGTGGAACAGACTCTGCTCGGGATAACCGGGCCGGCGATTGGTGCAGTTGACGAACGGACTGACCTGCGATGCCCACTGGATCGCAGCGGCAATCACCTTTCGTCCTTCGGCGAGAGACATCGGCGCCGTGCCGAACATCGGGAAGGGCTGCAGGACCGCCCGGTAGAGGCCTTCGTTCACGTCGATGACGGGCCTGATGCACTCGGGCATGAACTTGTCGAAGTCGGAGGTGGTCATCGCGCTTACCTTCAAGGCAACAATGTGGAGTCAGAACTGGATCGAGCTTAGCGGCCGGGCGAGCAATCTGGCGCATTCCGGGTCGAACCGGCTGAACATCCGTACCCGCGCCTCGTACTCGGCTTCGGGATCCCACGTGATGTCTGGGTGGACAACCCTGCGGGACTCCTGCCGCTGCCACGCGGCGAGCGCCGTGGCGATCACGCAGTCGTCGTGACCTCCGGACGGCGCGTTGCTGCGGACGTGGCCGTTGTCGGTGATCGAGTACTCGAAGCCCTCGAGCTCGTCGATGCCGATGGGCCACAGCTCGGGCTTCGGCAGCGCGATGGTGCCCTTCTCGAGCATCATCGCGAGGTTGTCGATGAGCGCGGACTTGCTCTTCATCGTGAAGGGGTAGGCCTCCGCGTCGCAGCCCGCGTGGCGCAGCGCCTCGTACACCGGCTCCCCCGCGCCGGTGCTGTCCACGAGAATGCGGGCATGGTTGTAGCGGGTGCAGGCGGTCTCGATGCGCTGCACCTGCACTGACCAGTCCACGCGGTTGAAGCGCTCGACCGCGACGACGCGGGCGTCCTTGTCGATGATTACGAGCACCGTGAAGTCCTCGACCTTTGCGAGGTCGAGGCCAGCCCAGTAGTTCTCGCCCTGTTTGGGCGGCTGCCAGGTCGCGGTGGCGCACTCGCGCACCTTGCGGAACACCGCGCCGCTGCCCTCGACGAAGCGCGCTCCATACTCTTGGGCAAAGACGCGCTCGGGGAGCCGGCCGCGCTCAGCCTCGATCGCGGCGCGGTCGAGTAGCGGGTTCTCCCAGGAGGGGGAGTTCCAGCTCTCGTAGTCCGGGTCCTCTCCCTGCCCGCGACGGAACATCTCGTAGAACCACCCTCGGCCGCGCGGCGTGGAGATGAGCAGCGCCCAGCCGTGCTTGTCGAGCAGGCGCTGCGAGAGATGCGATTCCCAGATCGCGGGTTTGAGCCGGCTGGCTTCATCGACGATCAACCAGTCGAGTCCCTCACCCAGCAGCGAGGTCGGATTGTCGGCGGACTTGGCGCGGATCTCCGAGTAGCCGCCGGCCATGTTGCGCAGGACGATGCGCCGGTCTCCCTCGCGCATCGAGACGACGCGGTGCCGGAGGTGCAGCGCGATGGCCAGCTCCATCTCGCGAAACACCTTGTCGGCCAGGTCGTAGGTCGGGGCGACGATCCAGCCGACGGAGCGCTGGGCCGGCGCCATCGCTGCCGCGAGGCCTTCCATCGCGGCGCAGCGAGTCTTGCCCCAGCGCACGCCGCAGGCGACGACGCGGCGGCTGGCCTTGGACTTGTGGATCGCGAGCTGGCCGGGATGGGGGCGGTACTTCAGGTCGGTGAAGAAGGCAGCCTTGTTCACGGTGCCACCGCGCCGTCCTCGTCGTCGGCTTCTTCATCGAGGCCGTCGGACGATGAGGCCGGAGGTGCCGGCGATTCCGGGGGCGCACCCCAGCCGTCGCTCTCGTCGTCGGAGGGTCCCATCCAGCGCTGGTACTCGCGCTTGATGACCTCCTCGACGCTGACCGCGGTGCGCTCGCTCGGCTCGCCGAGGATCACCCGCTCGTGCTTGATGGCGATGTCGAGCGCGCGCACGGCGTCCATCGCCGAGTCGAGCGGATAGGACTGCAGCGTCTGCAGGGCCTTGGCCTGGATCACGCGCAGCGTCTTGATGTGCCTCGCGTTGACGGCCTCGATGCCCTCGGCCAGCTTGTCGTCGAGGCGCGAGCGGGCCTCGGCCTCGATCTTGGCGAGGCGTTCCTGCCAGTGCTCCTTGGCGGCGAGGCGCGTGATCGTGCGCTTGTCCACCTTGAGGCGACCGGCGAGGGACTCGTAGCTGCGCTCGGGCCCCATGGTCATGTACTGCGCGAAGGCGTCGTCGGGGAGGCGTCCCATGATCAGACCTCCCCGGCCGGCGAGGGTACGGCGGACGGTGCGGTCGCTGCGGCCTGCTGCCGTTCGCGGGCGACTTCTTCGAAGCTCTGGCCCGTCGCCTGCAGGATGGCCTGCTTGCTCGTGGCGGTCTGCCAGCGCGTGAGGATCACGTCGCAGTAGGGGGCGTCGAGTTCCATCAGGTGCGCGTGGCGTTCGGTGGCCTCGCAGGCGATGAGGGTGCTGCCGCTGCCGCCGAACAGGTCGAGCACGTTCTCGCCGCGACGCGAGCTGTAGAGGATGGCGCGGCTGGCCAGCTCGACGGGCTTCTCGGTGAGGTGCACCATCGACTGCGGGTTGACCTTCTTCACCGACCACACGTCGGTCGCGTTGTTCGGGCCGAAGAAGTGGTGCCCGGCGCCCGTCCGCCAGCCGTAGAAGCACCACTCGTGGTTGCCCATGTAGTCCTTCCGGGTCAGGACCGGGTGCTCCTTAATCCAGATGATGGCCTGGGCGAAGTACAACTCGTTCGCCTTCAGGACGGGCGGGTAGTTGCCGCAGTTCGCATAGCCGCCCCAGATGTAGAACGACCGCCCCGGCATGAGCACGCGGGCCACGTTCCCGAACCACGCCTGCAGCATGGCTTCGTAGGAGGCCTCATCGATGAAGTCGTTGGCGAGCGGCCGGTCCTTTGCGCGCATCCGCGAGGTCGTGCCGGAGGCTTTCTCCGGGTGCCGGGCGAGGTCCAACTTCTGGTGGTGGGTCGCCTTGAAGCTGGAGTTGCCGGCGGCGATGGCGTTGTTGGAGCGTGGCTCGACGCGGACGTTGTAGGGCGGATCGGTGTTGACCAGGTGCACGGGCGAGCCGTCGAGGAGGCGGTCCACGTCCGCGGGCGAGCTGCTGTCGCCGCAGAGCAGGCGGTGGGAGCCGAGCACCCAGAGGTCGCCGGGCCGGGTCACGGCGTCCTCGGGTGGCTCGGGGATCGCGTCAAGGCCGGCGTCCCCGAAGTTGCCAAGGTCCGCCTGCAGCTCGTCGAGCAGGTTGTCGATGTCGATGCTGCTGTAGCCAATACCGCCGAGCGAGTCCTCGGCGCGGAGCTGCTCGAGCAGCTTGGTCAGGGCGCCGTTGTCCCACTCGGCCAGCTCGGCCGTGCGGTTCAGTGCGATGCCGAGGGCTGTCGCGTCGAGGCCGGTGACCTCGAGTTCGACGATGTCGCACTCGCGCCAGCCGAGTTCGCGCATCGCGAGCAGCCTGCCGTTGCCGGCGATGACGAGGCCGGTGCCGGCCTGCACGACGAGCGGTTCGGCCTGGCCGAACCGCTGCAGGCTGGCCTTGATGGCGTCGAGGTTGAGCGGGCCGTGCAGGCGCGCGTTGGCGGGATCGTTGTGCAGCAGGTCCAGCGAAACGCGCTGGACTCTGAGCGTCTGCGGGGTGGTGGTGCGGAAAGCGGCAGCTTGAGAATCGGGCGGGATGTCCATCATCAACTCCGACTCGGGCGAAGCCCGAGGGGATACACGCGGATCGTGGAGTTGATGGCGGCTACGGGCCGCCCGTGGACTTCTGCGTGCCAGCGAAGTTTGTAAGCAAGGGGGGGCCTGGAATCAATGGGCCACCCAGAATTCGCGTATTAGGATGCATGTCGGATACGCGGTCGGTGCAGTCAGTCATCCGCGGGATTCGCGATTGCTCGGCGCGCGCACTGCATATCGCGCGTGCTGCCTTCGCCCAGTAGTGGCGGGCTCAGTGTCACGAAAGCAAGTCTCGGAAGTCTAAGAAACCTCGACTACCGAGCTTGTTGATAAGCTGCCTTGCTAGGTCCACGACTCGCTGGTCCGGATGCCGTAGTGCATTCTCGAAAAGCGGACGTCCCTCCTCGCGCCAGCCCCAGAAGTGCGACTCTTCGGTATCGTTGTCGATTAGGTAACCGATGCACAGCAGCGCGTCGAGGGGATAGGTCGGAAACATGTCAGTGAGGCGTTGGACGACGGCGTGCTCATGGTGCGGAAAGATGCCGAGCTGCAAGAGTCGCTTAAGAAGCGCGAGGGCCGTTACCGGATCGAGCTGACCGGAGGCGAACCACGCACCGTATCCCTCAGCTTCTCGCTTGTGGGTTCGAACGTCTTGTTCGATGACGCCCGCGCGACGATCCCACACACGTTCCAATCGCTGACGCACATCATTCTGTAGGGGCTGTCCAGCTGATTGAAGCCATCGCCCAACTGTATCGATCGCGTGCGCCTGATTATCATCAGGATATAGTTGGTAGAAGCGCTGCAAGAGCCCGTCAGCGGAGTCAAGATCGATCCAGCCATGCCAGTAGGCTGCCATGAGGTGGTTCGCGACAGCTTCTCGAGAGTCGCGACGGCCCGCAGCGATTGGAACGACGAGAGCCGCATCGACTGCTCGTGAGTACTGCGGCATGAGGAGATTGAAGAGTACCTGCTGCGGGTTCGTGCTTGTGACGTAGGCATCCCAGGCAACATCACGAAACAAGGCGGCTTCCGGTTCGCTCGGGAATAGTCGCGTGAGTGCACCACGAAGCCAAGGCATGTCCAGGTACGCGAGTAGGCGGATAGAGAGCCCATACGCAGCGCGGGTGGTTGGCGACCGATCCCTTCCGAGGTCGAGGTGTGCGTCGAGCACTTCACGGACCTCTGGGAAAGGTGTGAAGTCATTGATTGGCGGGCTTGGGGACGCCTGCTGGAGCAACCGGCGCAGCCACAGGGCGTACTGAAGGACCACGTGGATGGACTCGCCACGCGTCGTGTTGAGTGAGCGAGATACGTAATCAATGGAAGCGGAGTCGGCCTCATCATCATGCTGGGGACGAGGATCGTCGGTGAGGGAACGCAGGATCGCCCAGATCCTAGCGCGATGGCTCAAGTTGAGTCCTGAGGACTCCTTCTGTAACCCGAGTCGGAGGAGTCGCAAGATCGATACGTTGGAATAGTCAAGGCGCTCGCTGACATGCGGCTCGGCAACAGTCTGCCGCGCACGAATCGAATGCAGTAGCTCAAGAATTGATTCCCAAGCAAAAGTCGTTCCTCGGTCGACAGCATCTCGGAGGCCGTCAACAACTGCATGGAGATATTCGGGCCGCAAAGCAGAGAATCGGTCTGCGTCAACTGCGATTCGTTCCGGCTCCGCTGCGACGACGCCTCGGAGGGTGCCGACGAGCCCATCGATCGTCGGGCCGTCCCAAGCTGGCGTTGACGGCTGCCAAGACGCAAGGAACGCGACAAGTTCATCTGTTGGGAGGCTGCGCAGGTCATCGACCGTTCGAGGGCTATCACCGCCGCCCGCGCGAGTGCGCCAGTAGGACAGGAAATCTGGATGCTCCAACTCACCGAACTGGGCCACCAACTGTTCGTATCGAGGAATCCAGGCGGGCGGCAGGGAGTCTCTGATTGCCGTAAGCCGTCTCAGCCGCCAGTGTTGATTGTGGCGCTCATTCTCCTCAGCCGTGTACGGCGTGCCATCGAGCTTCGTCATGGCATCGTCGGTTGGCCTGGCCTCAACGGATCGCAAATAAACCGCCCGGGCCTCTTCCGAGACAAGCGCGAAGCAGGTGCGTGCGAGAAGTGAATACTCGTGGTGAAGGCGTGGATCATCGGCAACGGCTTGATCAATTAACCGAGCTGAGACGAGATCTAGGCGAGCTTGGCCGCGCGTCCGCAGCAAGTGGAGACTAAGACGCTTGAAGACGGAGCCGCTTTGCGCCTCTAGAACTCGGACCATCGATTCGAGAGCGCCCGGATCGGACTCCACCAGTTGATCGGTGGAGTTCCGGACCGCTTCGACAAGAACAGCGCGAATGTCGTGCCTCCCCCCGTTCTGCTCGTGGTCCTCGATTGCGGGCCGCCACGCCGAAGAGTAGTCCTCGATGACAGAGTCATCAGTGTCTGATTCCGAAGCAGCAACGCGGATAGCCTTGGCAAGCAGCTGAATCAACAGGTCGGTGGCGCGCCTGCCGGCCGCGCTGGTTAATGGCCCGACAACCACAGCCAGAGCTTCGCCGTAGTCGTGCGCATCAATGTTGGCTTGGGGGCCAGCCGTCCTTGATTCCGGTGCTGCAGGTCGAATTTCAAGAAAGTCCCGCGCGATGTCCAAAGATGCGTCGGAAAAGCCTCCGTTGCTAAGATGAACAACAAGCCTGGCTACTTTGTCATCAATGAGCATCAAGTATGGCGTGGACGAATCTGCGGCCAGTCGTGGAGCGAGCGTGGCCGCCTTCGCCGCTGGAAGGGCGAGCGCGACATCGAGAACGTCGGCACGTACACTAAGATTGTCGGTGGGCGGGATCGCGAGCGCGATTGTCAACACCTCATCCTGTGCCGCCTGCTCTGTTGTCATGCGAGCTAGAAAGCGAGACTCCGGCCATGGCGGGAACCAGACACCGCCCTGTTCGTTTCGTTCAGGAGGGGGCGGAGCACTAAAAAAGCCAGCTGTCGACAACCGCGACAACCACTTCCAACTGCGAAGCCGATCGAAGAAGTAGCTTCTGAAAGCTACATTGTTCGGCAGGTTCTGCTGAAGCTGCTCAATGGTTGCACCAGAGGGGACATCATGAGCCAGGAGTCCATCTGCCACCCGATGCCAGTCTAGAGTGCGCGTCTCCATGGCCTCAAGAACGACGTCGAGCATCATCTGGAATGTGGTCCACGCCTCGTCGATCTCCTGCATCGGCCGAGGTCGGTTCAAGTTGTCTCGATGTGCGAGCCCGTGAAGCCCCTTCCCTATGCCTCTGGTGCTGAACGCCAGCCATGCTGCTCCAGCTGTAGACTCCGGTGCGATACCCAGTGTCTGGAGGAATGCCATGACCTTGGCGCGATGCTTCGCTTCTGGATCGACCGGAGATGTAGTCGCCGGGACAATCGGTTCAATCAGGTCCTGAAGCCCGCTCTCTATCTCGCGGCAACAGTGGCCTACCAGGTGCGAAGTTGATGCAAAGAGCGTTGGGTCAGCGGCTAGTTGGCAGGCGTCCCGGAAGAAGTCCGCAAGTCCTTGGGCAACGCGCTGGAGTTTTCGGTAAATGTTCGCCTGACGGGGGTCCGTGAAGCGATAGGGCTGCGGAACGTTCGGTATGGGAACCATTAAGATGAATACCGTCGCGGTCTAACAATTGCATGCGATACGTGGCCTGTTCGCCAGCTGGCAAGCAATGTGGGGGCGTCCGCTGAGTGGCGGTTGGCCCCCAATGGTTCCAATCGGCAGGAACGTGCACCTGGGTAAGCACCTGATCGCGTACAAATTAGAATCATTCCAGAAGCCTCTTTGTTATCTTCGCCTGGGAGTCTTCCCAACCTGCCTCGCGGTCGTATGACGCTGCGATCCCTTCGAGGATGCTTCCGACGTAAGGATACTCGAAGTGAAGGTGCTCTGCCCAAGCACGGTACTTCGCAGCGAGCTCTCGCTCCTGAGCTCCACCTTCACCTCGCATGACAACACCGCGCGAGTTCTTGACACCGATGTAGAACCCCTTGCTGATCTCCGGCGATGCAATGTCTTCCATTACTTGGCACACTGTTTCGCAAGGCCACATGCCGTTGGCACGTGGCGGCGCCTTGGCGAGTAGCTGTCCGAGGCAGTGGTCACCGACTTCTGTGCGGGCATGGTCGCGACACAAGCGGCGAACCTCAGTGATCCATCCCGCCAGGCTTGCGGCATTTGTCAGCCCGTTTTCATCAGTGCCGGGAATCCGCCCAATCCGGTCAAGAAGGCGGTACGCCGCCATGGCGACGGCCGACTTCTGGTCCGGATCCTCGATCCTCCATTCTGGAGGATCTTCGCCGTCGTCGTTCCGCTTGAAGGCGAGGGCTACGGCCTGCACAAAAACCGCCGGTGACTCGGCGATCTGGCTCTCGATATTTGGAATGCCGTGCTCGCTATCATCGAGCGCCTCGATGAACAGGAATTCGAGCTGCGCCATTTCATCGCGTGTAACTCCTGCCCTGCCGTCGAGCGAGTCCAGCGCTTCCGAGATGTAGTAGCCGTCAAGCTTGAAATGACCGGCCGGCTCCGCGTTGACAGTTGCGACGTCTCTCAGGAGCCGCTTAAGGCGGGAGGTCTCAATGTCTTCGACTTGCATGTGCACCTCATTGAATGCAGCGCGAGGCCGTCTCGCATCGAGCAGTCGGTCTATGAGTTCAGTTAGTTCGGCGGAAGGGTGCTGGCCCCAGGTCGGGAGCACGTCCCTCCAGTAGGCGGCACGAACGTCCTCCCCGTACTCGTCGAGTAGCCGCCATGTCTGGGTGTGGAATGGCGCGCACACAAGCAGACGGGTCTGCTCAGACGTGGAAAGCTCATTCGCTGCGGTTCGGAGCAAGCCGGTCCGGACATTCTCCTCGACTCCGAGTAGGAAGCCCTGGATACACCACTCTCCCTTGCGTTGAAGGTCAGCGGTCAGCGACAAGCAACTCCGAATAAAGTCGATCCGTGGCGCAACATCGGCTATGCATGTGAGGGCATAGCGGCCGACGATGCCAGCGGCATCGCTTTCGGAGAGCAGTTGGCGCACGCCGTCAAAGCCACGCGTTGCCCATATCTCAGCCATCGCCTCTCGGCGCAACAGGTCGATACGCTCTTCGCGCCTACGATAGTCGAAGCCTTCGTCGTCGAGTTCGTCGGGGGATTCCTGGACCCATTGTTCGGCGAACAACCAGCTGTGCCGAAGGACGGGGTCAAGCGGTTGAAGGCTTGCGTAGGCCGCACGTGCTCTGTTGCGACTCGGCTCTCCGAGCTTCATGCGACGCCCACGACGGGTAAGCGCAAAGCGCCGGATGCGCTCGCGCAAGGAAGCCTTGGATGCCTCGTTGGCAGTTTGTGCCCATTGGTCGATGAGATCCCAGACCTCTGTCTGGTCTTCGTCTGCCATGCTGCGCAGTCGCTCAACCAGATCGCCGAGTGTTCTCTCATCGTGGATCGGCCAGCCAATCAATAGGTCGAGCGACCTTCTGGCGAATGCATGGATTTCTTTCGGCGGCACGCCTCGGCCCACGCCCGAGGCGTCGCTCCGCCACCGGGGCCGATAGCTGTAATGCCCCATCTGCGTTCCAGACTTGATCTGGTCGAGAGCAACGTTCCAGGCTGCGTCGGGATAGTCCTTTGCCAGCGCTTCCAGCGTCGTGATCCGCTGCCCCACCGAGGCCGCAGTCTGCGGGATCCATGCCCGGAAAATCGCCTTCAGAGTGGCATCTGGCTTGTTAAGCCAGTTGTCGTCGATCTTCGGCCGAGAGAGCTCAGCAAGGATGCGTACGACGCGAAGGAGGGTTTGCGGCTTCCAAGCGAGACACTCGAGTGCCCAGAGCAGCCCCGTACGTGAAGGTGACACCCCGAATGCACCGCGTTCGACCGGCTTGAGAAGCCCGAACAGGACGGGAGTTCCATGCCGGAGGTCATCTTCGATGATTCGCAGGAACTCATCGGGAGCGGCTTCAGCGTACCGTGGCAGGTCGCGATCCTGGGAGACGAGCTTATCGAGCGTAAACGGTGTCAGGAGCCTGCAAATCAGTTGCGATACTCGGCCTCCTACATCAATGCCGAGGCGATCCTGAAATAGGTCGTTGCCCTGCACCGACAAGATGACAAGCGTTTCACAGATGCCTTCGCGCAACGCCCCGGAATGATCGCGCTTCTTTCCATAGAGAGCAGCCGCCCAGCGGTCCTTCTCCGGAAGTGCGAGTGCAGGATCGGACTCCGACAGGACATATTCGGCAGCGACGAAGAAACGGTCGAGGTCGGCCGGCGTAATCGTCCTCGCTACCGCAAAAAGCGCATCGACCTTTGAGGCTACGCCGCGGTGTCGCCCGGCGGACCAAACCGGACTGTCTTCGTAACGGAGGAGTACTGCGACCTCGTCTTCGATCGCTTCGTACTCGCGATCAGCGAGATAGGATACGATTTCTCGGTCCGCCTCCGTCTCGGCATGCCAGGTGCCGACCAGCGCCATCGGCACCAATGTCTTGGCTGTGCTGTCGTCACCAGCCCACGATGGCGTCTGAATAGCTGGGATCCGTGAGAGGCGGCGCCGCAGAATTGTCGGCGAACGCCCGGACTCCCTCGAAAGGTGGTCAATGTCGTGGTCGTGAAGTCCCATGGTAGTCAGGGCCTTCCGAAAGGCGTCGTAACTAAGCAGGTCGAGCGCGACATCTGCTTTCGTGTCGACAGCGTTGCGCGGACGGAAGGCGATGCAGTGAAGACGCCGGTGGGCATCGGCGAGTTCTCGTTCGGTGTCCGCAGACAGGACGATCGGGATGAAGGGAACGGAAGAGGCAATGAGCTTTCTCAGAGTTGCCGCGGAACTGAACACGACGGCGCGGTCTCTGAACTGGTGAAACTCGTCATCGCCAAACAGGCATGCGAGAAATGCGAGCGCTTCGTCCCTCGAGTCCGCCGCGACGACGAAGGGGCGTTCGCTCGGCTTATCGAGCCATGACTTGAAAGTCAGCCGGTGCGCTGCGATTGACGGGGCGAAGATTTCGGCGGAGAGCGCGGGCTCGCTGGTGTTTGCCCATCGGCGCCAAGCCTGCTCTAGTGTCTCGTAGCCATCAATTGGCAACGCAAGCTGTTCAGCAAGCCAGATTTGCGCCGGCACTGACTGCTCCAGCCATTGCTCCAAGTCGCTCGCGTCGTAGGCCCGTACAGCCTTCCAGTCGCCGGCTGTGTTCTTGCGCTCCGCCCATTCGGTCTTGCCGGGCCAGTTGCGCGGCGTCACGAAGATGAACGTCCCGTTCGCTCGGTCGGCGGCATCAACGGAAGCTAGCCGCGCCTTGTAGTCGTGTTCCGCCTTCGTGCCCGGTCTCTGGTCGGTGCCGAACTCCCAGTAGGATTTCCCCCCCGGAACCCACGGAGTGGCGGCGCCGGTCTCGACCATACCGTCGCGACCTTTGCGCTGGGAGTTATCGAAACCGGGGAAGTCGACTTGGCGAAGGTCGCTACCAGTTGAATGCACCAGCTTCCGGAGTAGGACGGGAAGGGAGGCTCGGGCATCGAGATGACTCTCGGCCCACGCTTCGAGTTGCCTGGCCTTGATGATCAGGAAGCTTGGAACAAAGGCGCGAACGGCTACTTCCTTTTCGCCGGCGAGCTGCCGCACCCGATCATAGGCGGCCTGCATGTCGAGCAGCCGCTGGCGGTTGGCGCCGAATGCCTTCTCCAAACGCACCGCCATTTCGGGGGAGAGGGCGGCTCTGCCGTTCAGGAAGTTCGATAGAGCCGGTCGGCCAATACCGAGCCGGTCGGCGGCATCTTTCACGGACATACCAGTCGGAATTACGTTTACCCGCACGTATGTCCCGGGATGTATCAGTTGCTCTGGTATGGAATCCATGGCGAGATCTCCGAGGCCGTGGGTGGTGTAGCGTGTAACGCAACGCTAGTCAATGACGAGATCTCGGCCTTCTGATAGAAGCAGGCGATCCAACCGGGGACGACCAGCCGAGCCTGATTCGCCGAAGTTCGGCACGACTAGCGATCCGTTCAACGGTGGCTCAGGAGCGCGCCTAGCGCTCGGAGACTTCGCTCAGCCTCATGAATTGCCTCCGGCAAAGCGCTCCCTGCACTCTCGCTACCCTGAGCGTCCGCCGCGGCAAGCCTCGCCTCCGTCGGGGACGTGTGGTAGTCGATACGGGGACGCCTCGGGGACCAGGCGGGACACCTGCATCAGTCGCCGATGAGCTCGATGGGGGCCGAGGTGAGCAGCATCACGGCTCAACTGGGGGCCTCGGCCATGCCGGCGAGTATCTGGCAGCAAGGCAGCCGGAGACGGTTCACGCGAGCAAGAGACGCGGTCTGAAAGAGGTGAGCTTCGCGGCGGCCACGTTGCCGAGGGTCACGACGTCGCTCCCACGGGACGGCATCGAGGCCGTCGCTGCGCCGCGGCTGCAACCAGCCTCAAATGTCCCCGACCGGCACGTGGGTTCGGGCCCGACGCGAGGATAAACGGACGCAAGTGATTCACAATCAAGCTATTGCGATTTCCGGTGGATGCGATGTCCCCTCTCCGTTCGCCAATTTCGGGGACGGATTGGGGGCGAAACAGAGACATTTCCTCTCGGGTAACTCTCCGACTGTCGGAGAGGAAGCCAAGAGTCCAGCTCCCTCTGGCGGTCCCTACGGGAACCACCGAGCGTGGCGGCAGCAAGCCGAGGGGACGGGGCGCGTCGTGGCCGCCCGGGAGCCGCACTAGCGGCTGAAATGGGATGCTCACAAGTCGCGCGCCAGGCGCCGGTTAGCACACTACGCCGGTGACGCACCACGCTGCCGCGACT
>Ga0193753_10000532_pt1 | contig 37165 bp, 29 predicted proteins | sample H1c2metaG_FD_144925 | JGI IMG/M metagenome (GOLD analysis project Ga0193753, IMG submission 144925) | Soil microbial communities from a riparian zone of the East river system, Colorado, United States - H1c2 | ecosystem: Environmental > Terrestrial > Soil > Riparian zone | place: USA: East...
CGATGACGACCCGCTGCGGTTGCGGATCAGCGTTCCAGAGCCTGGAATCCCGTACGCGAAGGAAGGAACGGTCGTTAAGTTCCGCACGCTCGTGATGCCGGATCGCGACTTCGCGGCCACGATCAAATACGTCGGCCGCGAAGTGCGACCGACGACGCGCGACGTGATCGACGAGGCGATCGTCGACAACAAAGCGCAGCTGCTGCTCCCGGGCACGTTCGTCACGGTGCAACTGCCGGTCGGCACCGTGAATCTGCCGGTCGTTCCGAAGAACGCCGTCGTCAAACTCGACGACGGCCAGACCGTGTTCGTAGTTGTCAACGGGCGGGTCGAGCAGCGAGCGGTACAGACGACGGTGGAAGTGAACGGCGGAGTCGCCGCGGCGGAAGGCGTCAAGAAGGGCGACCGGGTCGTGGTCAATCCGCCGCCCAATCTCAAAGACGGCACGCGCGTAGAGTGAGGTGACAGATGCAATGGCTCGCTTCACTGTGCGTTCGACAACCGGTACTCACGTGGGTGCTGATGCTCGCCACGGTCGTGGTCGGCAGCGTCGGTTACACGTCGCTCGGCGTCGATCAGTTTCCGAAGATCGACATTCCGTTGATCTTGGTGTCGACGACGTTGCCGGGTGCAGCGCCCGAGGTCGTCGAGACCGGCATCACGGATAAGATCGAAGCCGCCGTCAACACGATCAGCGGCATCGATGAGCTGCGGTCGACTTCGAGTGACGGCGTCTCGCTCGTAAGTATCGCGTTCACGTTGGATAAAGACATCGATGTGGCCGCGCAGGAAGTTCGCGATCACTTGAATACTGCGATCCCCGAGCTGCCTCGCGGTGTCGATCAGCCGGTGGTCACGAAAATCGATCCGGATGCCGCGCCGATCGTGCTCGTCACGTTGCGCGGCAAGGGTTCGGTTCGAGAAGTCACCGAGCTGGCCGACAAGCGCGTGCGGCGCTTGGTGGAAAGCATCAACGGCGTTGGCCAGGTGACGATCCTCGGCGGGCGCAAGCGTCAGATCAACGTCTGGCTCGATCCCGTGAAGCTGGCAGCGGCGGGCTTGACGGCGGCGAACGTGCAAACGGCGCTCGCTGCGCAAAACCTCACTGTTCCCGGTGGTACGGTCGACACCGGACCACGCCGGATGTCGGTGCGCGTCGAAGGCCGCGTTGCGTCGATCGCCGACCTCGAACAGATCGTGGTCAGGGAGGACAAGGATCACCCTACTCGTCTGCTCGACTTGGCATCGGTCGACGATGGTGCAGAGGAACTGGCGTCGTACGCGTCGGAAGACGGCGAATCCACCGTCGTACTCTCGATCCGCAAGCAGTCGGGGCAGAACACCGTAGCCGTGGTCGATGCGATTCGCGATCGTTTGACTACGATCGAGAAGAGTTTGCCCCCTGGAAGCAAGCTGAACGTCGTTCGCGACAACTCGCAGGTCATTCGGACAAGCTTGAATGCGGTGAAAGAGCACTTGGTGCTCGGTGCCATTCTTGCGGCGCTGATCGTGCTCATCTTCCTCGGCGACGTGCGCAGCACTTTTATTGCCGCGCTTTCCATCCCGATTTCGATCATCGGTACGTTTGCGTTGATGTGGGCGGTCGGGTTCACGCTGAACATGATCACGCTGCTCGCGCTCGCACTTGCGGTCGGCATCGTGATCGACGACGCGATCGTCGTGCTCGAGAACATCACGCGTTTCGTGCAGGAGAAAAAGAAGAAGCCGTTTGTGGCTGCGGTCCTCGCGACGAAGGACATCGGCTTGGCGGTCCTCGCGACGACGCTCTCGTTGCTCGCGGTGTTCTTGCCTGTCGCGTTCATGAGCGGAATCATCGGCCGGTTCTTTCAGAGCTTCGGCCTTACGATGGCGTTTGCGATCGCGGTCTCGCTCCTCGTCAGCTTTTCGCTCACGCCGATGCTCGCAGCGCGCCTCCTGCCGCCGCCTGACCCTGAGGGTGAGACCCACCGTGGGTTTCTCGAGCGGCTCGTGGACCGCTTCTATTTACCGATCGAGAGCCTCTACATCCGCGTGCTGAAGTGGGTGATGGGTCATCGTTGGGTGATCGTCGTCGCTTCTCTCGTGACGCTCGGTTCGTGTTTTCCGATCGCGGCGGCCGTGCCGAAAGGGTTTCAGCCGGACAACGACCTCGCCGAGTTCGAGGTGACTGTGCGTGCTCCGGAAGGTGCATCGCTGCTCGAGACTCGGTTGATCAGCGAGCGTATTGCGACGGAGGTCCGCGCGTTGCCGACGGTCGAGCATACGTTGCTCACGATCGGTGGCGATCAGCAGAAGACCCAAAACCTCGCGAACATCTACGTCCGCCTCATCGATCCGAGAGAGCGCAAGCAGACTCAGCTGCAGGTCATGGATCAGGTGCGGCGCGAGATCGTGGCGCATCAGCGCAAAGACCTACGAATCCAGGTGTCTTTGTCCGCGCAAATTAGTACCGGCCAATCGAGCGCGTCGGTGCAGTACACGATTTACGGACCGGATCTGGAGAAGCTCGAGCTGTACACCGGTCAGATTCTCGAGCGCTTTCGCAAAGTGCCGGGCGCTGTCGACGTCGATTCGAACCTGATCGTGGGTACACCCGAGGTCAAAGTGCGCGTCGATCGCGAACGCGCGGCGAACTTGGGTGTCGATGTGGCGACGGTCGCGAATACGCTGCAGCTCTTGATCGGTGGGCTGAAGGTTTCCACCTATCAGGAGGGTGCGGAGGAGTATGAGATTCGCGCGCGTGCGGCGATCGACTATCGCACGGATCTCGGTGCGCTCTCGCTGATGACTGTGCCGACGGCGAGTGGTGGTTCGGTGCCGCTCGCGTCGATAGTCAGGCTCGAGCAGAGTCGCGGCCCGTCGCAGATCAATCGTTTGGCGCGGCAGCGTCAGGTCAATATCACGGCGAACGTTGCGCCGGGTGTGGGCAACAGCACGGTGTCGGATGCGTTGGAGAAGATCATCAAAGACCTGCACATGCCGCCGGAGTATCGAGCGGTGCCTGCGGGCTTGACGCGTGAGCAGGGTCGTGTCGTGTCGGCGTTTGCGGTCGCGATTGGTCTCACGGCCGTGTTCATGTACTTGGTGTTGGCGGCGCAGTTTGGGTCGTGGCTGCATCCGGTCACGATCATGTTGGCGTTGCCGCTAACGATTCCGTTTGCGTTCATGTCCTTGTGGCTCTTCAACCAGGAGCTCTCGGTCATGTCGGCGTTGGGAATCATCGTGTTGTTTGGTGTGGTGAAGAAGAATGCGATTCTGCAGGTCGACCATACGAATCATTTGATTGCGCAGGGTCGGCCCAGGTTAGAGGCGATATTGGAGGCGAATCGAGATCGGTTGAGGCCGATTTTGATGACGACGTTGGCGTTCGTCGCGGGAATGATTCCGTTGATATTCTCGCGAGGAATCGGTGCGGGGATGAACCGTTCGATTGCCGGCGTAGTGGTAGGTGGTCAGAGCATGTCGTTGTTGTTGACGTTGTTGGCGACGCCGGTGGCCTATTCGTTCTTCGACGACATCACGAAGTGGTGGCGGCGGAGGCACGAGAAGAAGGCGATCGACCGTGGGGAGTCAGATCTATTGGCAGGTCGTCTGGGTACAACGACAAGTATCCCGCCGGAGCCGAGAGCGGCGGAGTGAGTCAGCAGTCAGTTGCTGGCGCATGATCGAATGTCGTTGCCGCCCGTAACACAATGCATTTGGCTTGGGCACGAGCCGCTCGAGCTGCAAAGGATCTCACAGGCGCTGTTGAGTGTGCACTCGGTCGTGTATCCAGGAAATGGAACACAGTCCGAGTTCGCGGTGCAGAAGAACTTCGTGCATATGTTCGCTGTGCCAACCAAGCAGCTCAGGCCCGACGACGTGCACTCGTCGTTCGCGTGGCATTCCAGATAGATGCGTCGCTTACATGCGTTCGTGCAGGTGGCAAGGCTCCAGGCTGATCCAGCTCCAGGATCGCACTGCTCGTCCGATTCGACTGTGCCGTTTCCGCATTTAGGAACGCATTGACCGCCGACGCACGATTCGGTCGCATCGCATCCTTCGCTCGGCGTGCAGGTGACGCATTGCGTGTTCTGACAAACGGGAGTTCCGGATCGGGATGCGCAGTCAGCCGAGCTAATGCATCCGACGCACTTGCCTGCTTGGCACACGCCAGACCCCGAGCTGATCTGACATGCCGCTCGCTCCGCCGCGGCGCGTGTCGCGCATTGACCGCTGGTTCCACAGTATCCGACCTGGCAACCTGACGACTGTTGCGAACACTCCGAGTCAGCGACACAGGTAACGCATTTGCCTTGGTAGCAGCGCATGCCCGCCTGACACTGCGCGTCATCATCAGAGTTTCCATCGCAATCGTTGTCGATGCCGTCGCATGTTTCTGCGACAGGCTTCACGTCACCGGTGCACACGGTGGGCCATTTGCCGTTTGCACATGTCGCAGTTCCCTGCTTGCACGGCGGGGTGGAGTTTCCGCACGGGCGCTTTTCTCCGTCTGTGCAATCGCAACCTTCGTTGCCGACGCCGTCACAATTCTCGTCCTGCTCATTCGCATCGCAAACTTCGGTCGCCGGACCGACCGCTCCGACGCACTTCGATGCGTCGTCCCAGCGTCCTTCATGACACGCGAGAACGCCGGCCTTGCACGAGCCCATCTTATTTCCACATTCCTTAGTTAGCTCTTCATCGATCTTTCCATCGCAGTCGTTGTCCACGTTGTCGCAAGTTTCGGGAGCCTCAACGCAGGTCGGTCCGGCACCTGCGGCGCCGTTCATGGCTTCACCCGCGGCGCCGCCCATGCTTGCACCGGCAGCGCCGCTCATAGCTGCGCCCGCAGCCCCGCTCATGTCTCCGCCAACTGTTCCGGACACTCCAGCGACCGCGGTGTTCGACCCCATGCCAGCGGAGCCGTTCCCCGCGTTCTCACCGGCCGAGCTGCCGGCTGCCGGAGCGACAGGAGTGGAGCTCGATCCGGCCGAGGCGGATCCGAGGCCACCAGCCCCACTCGTCGACGACCCACTGCTGTTTCCCGCAGCGCCACTAGGAGGCGAAGCGCTGCCGCCCTGCCCTGCACCATCCGTGATCGGAGCACCCGTCGCCGGATCCGTCGGAGCGCCTTCCACGCCGCTCTGCATCATGTCGGGAACGCAATGCCCGGACTTCTCGACCGACCCGGATGGGCACTCTGCCGCATCACAGGCGACCGCAGCGCATACCGATAGTGCGACGGACCAGACGCTGACGCGCCGCGAGTGAACGACAGTTGTCACGTCTACCCCCAGTGAATGTAAGGTGCAGAGAAGCCGAGCGAGACACTCGGCTCCTCACCACATCAGTCGTCGACTCGTTACGGCATGCAGCAGCCGCTGGCGGCAGCCTGGCCGATGCAGTTGTCTTTCATCACTGACCAGACCGCATCGGCTATCTTGCCTTCGCCGACGTCGTTCGCGTGCAGACCATCCGAGAAGAAGTATTCCGGGTGACCCATGAAGATCTCTACCGTCGGCACCATGAACACGTGGAACGTGTCCGTTGTCGCCGCCTTCGCGACCGCTTCGAGCATCGGATACGTATAGTCGCTGATCGAGATGCCGGTTTCGCCACTGGTAAGCGGCCCACCCGGAATGTGCGGGTACCAGAAGTAGATTACGTCCGAGACGCCCTCCATCTTCATGCTCGCAAACATTTCCTTCGCCACGTCTAGCGAGGCTTGCACGACTTGCATGCATTCGGCCTGCTTCTCCGAACCCTCGGGGCGGCACTGCGGGTTGTTGATCAACACGTCGTTACCACCACCGGTCATCACGATGACCTTGATCGGCTTCATCGACTTGTTGTCGGACCACTGCGCTTGAATCGCAGCCGGCGGCGCAGCCAACGTGGTTCCGGCTACGGCCAAGTTGCGATAACTATCGTTGGACATGAGCGCCATGTCCTTCTTCGCGCGATCCGCAACCAACGTCGCAAGCGGCGAGTGCGCCACGAAGTAGTCGCTGTACGAATCGCCGATGAACCAGACCTCTTTGCCCGCTGCAACACACGGACGCTTGAACGCCGGCGCCGCCATTCCCGCCGCGCCGCCGCTGCCAGCTGCTGCACCCGCCACACCCGTACCGCCGCTGCCAGCTGCTGCACCCGCCACACCGGTACCGGCAACCGCACTCATTCCGGCACTACCGACAGTCGAACCCGCGGCGCCGCTGCCAGCTGCGGACGATCCAGCGACTCCCACCGTCCCCGCCGCGCCCGTTCCAGCCACGCCGAGAGTTCCCGCAGCTCCACCCGGAACCGCCAACGTACCGCTCGCTCCAGCGACCGGAGCCGCTACGCCTGCAGCTCCCAGCGGCGGCATTCCCGCGGTCGGACCGACCGGGCTCATCATCTGAGGATCAGGACTGTCCGAACAACCTACGAGCCAAACAACTGCGAACCATCGCAAGCCATGTCGAATCGGCATCTGTGCGCTGACCTCAATGAAATGAACGTCTACGCGCGCTCATGACATGGATGTATGAACGCATCAAGACACTTCATGACTCAGAGCGTCACCTGCGTGCGCCGCAAATGATCTGACGAACCGTGTGCGCAACCGCAACTGTATGCGCCAGGATCGCGCCAACACGGCGCCCATGAATAGGCGTCAACTGTGCTTCGAGCACGAGTCAGGGTGCGATGCCAACTTCACTGTTGCGCGCATCGCGCCACTCGTTGAACGACTGGCGCACTCGACACAATGCAGCGTAAGCAACCGGCAACACCATTAGCGTGACAGCGGCGGCAGTGAACGTTCCAGCGACGACGACCACAGCGATCGGCCGCTGCGTCTCACTACCGATCGCGTGAGAAAGCGCAGCCGGCAGTAGACCAAGCGACGCGAGCAACGCGGTCATCAACACGGCGCGCAAACGCTCGCGCGTGCCTGCCACGACACCGACTTCGATCGAATCACCTGCAGCGAGCCGCGACCGAATCGCCGACACGACGAGCACGCCGTTCAACACGGCTTGACCGAGCAACGCGATGAAGCCAACGGCTGCAGATACCGACAGCGGCATGTGCGCGACCGCCAAGCCGACCACTCCGCCGAGCAACGCGAGCGGAAGCGACCCGATGATGATCAGCGAGTCGAACAACGTCCCGAACGTCGAGAAGAGCAGCAGGAACGTCAACAACAACGCAATCGGCAACACGAGCTTCAACCGTGCCATCGCACGCTGCTGGTTTTCGAACTCACCGCCCCACGCCATCTCGTAGCCGGTCGGCATCGGAACCGACTTCGCGACGTGCGCCTGCGCTTCCGCAACGAACGAACCGAGATCGCGACCGCGGACGTTCATCCGCACGCCGACGTAACGCTTGCCGTTCTCGCGCGTGATCGCAGCACGACCCGTACCGAGTTCGACGTCAGCGACGGCCGACATCGGGATGACCGACCCGTCCTTCAGCGGCAACCGCATCGAACGAATCGACTGGGGATCAGAGCGACTCGCCGGCGGCAAACGCACGCTGATGTCAAATCGCCGCTGCCCTTCCCAGAGCTCCGACGCGACGTGCCCGTTCAAGCCCGTCTCGAGATAGTCCTGCACGTCGGCCATGTCCAAGTCGTAGCGCGCGAGCGCTTCACGGTTCAGGTGGACGACGATCTGCGGCGACTCGCTCGCCTTCACGACACCGACGTCCGCCGCACCGGGTACGGCGGCGATCACGTCACGCGTCTTGTCTGCCGCTGCTTGCAGCTGCGCTAGATCGTCGCCGTAGATCTTCACCGCGATCTGACCGAACTGACCCGAGATGTTCTCCGCCACGTTGTCGCGGATCGGCTGCGAGAAGTTGTAGTCGATACCCGGCACATCGGAGAGGTTGCGGGCCATCTCCCCGGTGAGCTCGTCGAGAGTCGTCATCTGCGGTCGCCACTCCGCGAGCGGCTTCAGCTTCACGAAAATCTCGAGGTTGTTGGGCAACGTCGCATCCGTGCCATCTTCCGGGCGTCCGAGCTGAGACAACACTTCGACCACTTCCGGGCTCTGCCGGATCTTCTTCTTCAGCGTCGGAGTGAGCTTGCGCGCCTGATCGAGCGAGATGTTGTCGGGCAACGTGAACGTGATGTAGAGCGCGCCCTCGTTCAACGCCGGCAAAAACTCCGAGCCCATGCGCGGCAGCAAGATACCAGTCGCGCCGAGCAAACATAGGCTCGCAAGCGCGACGGCGTGTCCGTTCCGCATCGCCCAGCGCAACATCGGGTCGAAGCCTTTTTGCGCCCAGATGAGCAACGGCGACACGCGCTGCAGCCGCGGGCGGCGCAAGGCAAAGTAGACGAGCGCCGGTACGAGCGTGAAGCTGACGAGCAGCGCTCCGAGCAGCGCGCTCACGACCGTGTGCGCGAGTGGCGCAAAGATTCGGCCTTCCACGCGCTGGAGCGAGAAGATCGGCAGATACGCCGCAATGATGATCAACAGCGAGAACAACGTCGGCCGCGCGACTTCCTTGGCCGTTGCGATCACCTTGTCCGCGAGCTCACTCTTGCTCTGGGGACGATCGAGCGCAGCTTTGTCGTGCGGCGCGAGCTTCTCGTACAAATGCTCGACGAGGATCACCGCGCCATCGACGATGATTCCGAAGTCGACCGCACCCATCGACAGCAGGTTCGCGCTCATGCCGCGACTCTTCAGATAGATGAAGCTCGCAGCAAGTGAGAGCGGAATCGCGCTCGCCACGATCAGCGATGCACGCACCGAGAGCATGAACGCAAACAGCACGAGCGTGACTAAGATCGCACCCTCGAGCAGGTTGTGAAACACGGTGTGAAGTGTGGTCTCGACGAGCGTCGTTCGATCGTAGAACGCGTTCATCTTGACGCCCTTCGGCAGCGCCACGCTGTTCACGTGGTCGATCTTCTCGCGCAGCCCTTCGAGCACGACCGAAGGGTTTTGCCCGCGACGCATCAACACGATGCCTTCGACGACATCTTCGTTGTCGCCGCGCGTAACCACGCCCTGACGTGGCAGCCAGCCCTCGTTCACTTGCGCGACGTTTTTGATCAGCACTGGCACGCCTTCGTGCATGCCGACGCGAACCTGCCCAATCTCGTCGAGCGTGCCGAGAATGCCGAGACTTCGAATGATGAACGCTTCGGAGCCACGCGCGACGTAGCCGCCGGTCGCGTTTGCGCTCGCTTTCGAGAGCGCTTCGAACACGTCCTGCAAACCCACGCCGAGTCGCGCGAGCTTCGTTGGATCCGGCTGCACGTGGATCTCACGTTGCAAGCCACCGTACGACACGACGTCCGCGACACCTTGCACTTGCAATAGCTGCGGCCGCACGACCCAGTCCTGCAGCGTGCGCAACGTCATCGGGTCGGTTTGAGCGCCGTCGAGCGTGTAGCGGTAAACCTCACCGATCGGCGTCGCGAGCGGTCCGAGCTCGGGGTGCACACCTTCCGGCAGCTCCACACCGTTTAGGCGTTCTGTCACTTGCTGGCGCGCGAGCAGCGGTTCGACACCGTCGTCGAACGTCAGCGTCGCGAGCGACAGACCAAACAATGAGATACTGCGCAGACGTGTCAGACCCGGTGTTCCGTTCAGCTCGCGCTCGATCGGCATCGACACGCGCCGCTCCACCTCCTCGGTGGGCTGGCCCGCAAACAAGGTGATGACCTGGACTTGCGTGTCGGTCGGATCGGGAAACGCCTCGATCGTCAGATTCTTATAGGAAAACCAGCCCCACACGGCGAGCACGGCTGCAAGCAAGAACGGAAACAGCCGCGTTCGAACCGAGAGCTGTAGCAACTGTTCCACGAAAGTCTCCCGTGTACGCGCTTCAGTGCGCGAGCTCGATTTGGTTGTCGAGCAAGATGCCGCCCTGTTCGACGACCGATTCACCGATCGTCAGGCCGCTGAGGATCACGGCGCGGCCATCGCGCACGGGACCGGCGAGAACATTGCGCCGGACGAACTGCCCGGGCGATGTCTGCACGTAGGCGTATTGCGTCGCGCCGTCAGACACGAGCGTCGTCGCAGCAACTTCGACTGCATTCTCCGGCAACGCAATCCGGAAGCGCATTTCTGCAAATTGGTTCGGCTTCAAGCGCCCATCCAAGTTCGGCAAACGTACTTTGATCGGCACGCTGTGGCGCTCGGGGTCGACGACCGCCGATACGGAATCGACGACCGCGTCGAGCTTGAAGTCCGGATTCGCCGGTGTGGTGATGCGCGCAGCCGTGCCGGGCACGACCGTCGATACATCGCTGTCGAACACGTCCGCGACGACCCACACGTCCGAGACGTCGGCGATCTGGATCAGCGTGCCGTCCTGCGAAACCTCTTGCGACGGCAAGAGATTCTTTTCGACGACCACGCCGTCCCGCGGCGCTTTCACCGTGAACTCGTTGTCGTTCGATGCGGCGATCCGCAGCGCTTGAAGCTTCGACTTGGCAGCTGCTTGCGAGAGCTCCGCTTCACGCTTCTGTGCAGCGGCAGCGAGCTCCTCTTTGCCCGGCATCAAGCGCTCGGTGACCATGTCGTGCACGCGCTGATACGACGCGTTCGCGACCTCGACGTCGACGTTTGCTTTCATCAGATCGGCCTGCAGCGTCGTGAGGTCGGGGCTGCTCACAGTGAACAGCGAATCGCCCTTCTTCACGCGCTGGCCGAGCTCGACGAATACTGCTGCGACGCGCCCGGACAACGGCGAACCGATTCGAGCGGCGTGCGCTTCATCGATTCGCACGCGCGCCGGCACCGGCTCACCGAAGGTGGCACGCGCAGCGGTGACCTTTGCAACCTTCAAAGCATTCCATTGCGGAGCACCCTGACTCAACGTCAGCTCGTGCTCGCCGATCTTCATGCCTGCCGGCGGCTGCACCTGCACCGGAGGATCCGGTCGCCACATCGTGGCGGCGAGCAGCACCGCACCGCCGCCGAGAGCGGCAAGCACGAGACCGATGATCTTCGTGGGAGGTCCGCCGTGGACTACGTTGTGGGTCGCGCTGGGTTCAGACGCCATGATTCACCTCTGGAGCAGCGCGGCGTCGAGCCCGAGCGCCTGCCGTAGTTCATTGTTAGTCGAGAAAAGCTCGAAGCGCAGATCGAGACTCTGCAAACGCAGTCCGATCGCATCCCTGCGAGCGAGCACGAGATCAGTAATGTCGAGCTGGCCTTCGATGAGGCCGTGCTCTTCCGCGCGCAACACCGCATCCACGCGCGGCAATGCGTCGCTTTCGATTTTTGCGAGCGCGGCGGCGAGTGCTTGCTGGCGCGTCTGCAACGAGGTTACCGAGGATTTGGCTCGCGCGAGCGCGCTTTCACGCTGGTTCGTGAGGCTCGATGCCCGCGCGAGCGCCGCACTCTTCGCGTGTTCGCCTTGATCGAACACCGGAATCGGCGCGGAGACCGTCAGCCCGAGCGTGTGCGCCTGATCGCCGGACACCGTGAACGTGTCGCGCGTATAGCCGAGACGAAACGTGAGATCCGGAACCGCGCGACGTCCTGCGAGCGTCGCGTCTTTCTCTGCCGCTTGCGCTTGGTACGAGAGCTGCGCAATGTCCGGGCGCTGTTCGAGTGCAGGAACTTGCGGCGCGATGTCGGCTCGAGAAAGCACGCTCACATCCACGTCGTCGATCACACAACGCGAGCGCAGTGCGGTGTCACATAGCGTCTGAGCCGCATCCGCTTCGGCGTGTGCGCGCAAGGTGTCACTCTCCACACCGCCCAAATCGATCAGCAGGCGATCGTAGTCGACACCGCTCAGCGCTTGATGGTCGAGCCGACCTTTCGCCACGTCGGCAGCCGCGCGCGCTTGCGTCAACGACTGATCGAGCTCGTTTGCACGCGCCTTCGCGTACAGCAAGCGACCGAGGGCGAGCCGTGCATCGGCGACCCGTTCACCGAGCGTGGTAGCGACGCCACGCTCAGCGGCGTAGGCACGCATCGCCGCTGCATCACCACGCGGACCGCGCTTGCCGAGTTCCACCAACTCGCTCACACCCACCCCGTAGATGAGCATTTTGCTGAGTGGTAGATCCCGCGGGTTACTGTGACCGAGCGCGAGATTCGACACACCGAGGTCTACATTGGGATTGGGAAGGACCTGACTGTCGCGATAGTCCGCACGTGCAGCGGTGAGCTCGTCTTTTGCCGCCGACACTTCGAACGATCGATCCGACATCCAGGTTGCGAGTGCACGATCGTCGCGCAGTAGCGCGTTCACCTTTGCATCAGGTGGAGCGCTTGCGTCCGAAGTTCGCGCAACGTCGGCAGCTTTCGGTACATCTGCCGCCTGAACGACTGCGACCATGAGCGACGACGACGCAAGGACGATTCCAAGTCTAAAAACTAGTCTGCGTGACCGCATAAAGAACCGAGCCGATCGGCGACTTACAAACAAACCCATGGCCGCGGCGCTGACAGAACCGTAAGCCGGGGCGATTTCTTCCTGCCCTAACGTGTGAAAGCCACGAATTCTTTACGTCATCATGACGTTGAAAATCGCAACGCAGCTCTCAGCTGCAACGTTTTGCAACACCTTACCACTGCTGCAGCTGCGGTGGGTACAACCAATCGGCGCATGCGTGCAAGCAGTTTGATGCTCGTCTGAATCGTGTCGCGTGCGCGTGCAACGACCGTAACACGATCGTGATCGAAGCGAGCTCTCTCGCGTCTGCGCTTCGAACCGCGACTGCAGCCATCAGCTGCGGGCGTCGATCGGCTAGCGCGAGGCTAGCGTGCGTGCTCGCACACAGTCGCGGTGCGCGCGACCGCACGCAGCCGTGGGCGAGCAAAGCGGAGCTGCGCGCCCACCACGGATTCAGTCCGGCTGCGCGGAAAAACGCCCGATTTTCGCCTGCGCCGGCGTTCCTTGACAGGGTAGGTGTGGTCACGTAGTCCTTCCACCCGCTCCGACGGGAGGTCGCGTTTCTAGCCACCGAGCGGCCTGCTCGACAGGAATCGAACGTGTTTCGCTTTGCAGTCACTGCTTGCTTGCTCGCGGCGTGTAGCTCCCAGCCTGCGGCTCGCAGCGCGAGCGCTGGCTGTCGTGAGCGGGTGGTCAGTCTGCACGATGTGACGACCGAAGCCGTGCTGCGCTACGACGCGCAGCCATGTTTAGTCGGTGTCGCGGAGCCGACCGATCTCGCGACCGAGCTTTCCGCGCAGCTGACTGGCATCCCGCGCGTGGAGAGTACGGAAAGCATCCTAGCGACGCGTCCCACTCAGGTGTTGGCGCTCGCGACGGTCGCGGAACATCTGCCGGAGTTGTTCCGAGAGTTGGATCGGCGTGGCATCGGCTGGACCGCCCCGCGCCTCGAACGATTGTCGGACGTCACCAGCTTGGCCGCGGATTTGGGCAAACGTGTCGACCGCGAAGCCGCGAGTCGGGTGTTTACCGAGAAATTAACTAGCGCCCGCAGTCAGGCGAGCGGAGGAAAGCGGCCACGCGTGTTCGTGTTCGATTGCTGCGCGCCTCCGTTTACCGCGGGCCGGCGAGCCGTGATCACCGATCTGCTGGCGCACGCAGGCGCGGACAACGTGTTCGCAGACGTAGATGACGACTGGTTTCACGCGAGCTGGGAGGCAGCGATTCAACGTCGACCCGACCTCGTGCTGATCGACGACTACGGCAACTCGAGCGCGTTGGCGAAAAAGCGACAGGCACTCGCGCAAATCGCACCCTTGGCGAAGCTGCCGGTGATCGTGTTGCCGCTGCGAGATGCACTCGGAACGATTCGGAGTGCCGAGGTGATTCTGAAACTCACTTCGGCGATCGCGGGGAGCTCGGGATGAAAGCGATCGCGTTCTCGCTCGCGCTGTGCGTCGTGATGTTCGTCGTCGCGATCTGCGTCGGTGGGAGTGGAGTCGGGTTTCCGGACGACGCTTGGTTGCAGCGCACGCGCAGTTTGCGTGCACTGACGGCGCTCGTGACTGGAATGGGCCTCTCGCTCGGCGGCGTCTGGTCGCAGGCGTTGTTTCGCAATGAGCTCGTCGAACCGTTCCTGCTCGGACTCTCCGGTGGTGCCGCTGCAGGCGCGGTGATCTCGCTGTGGCTTTTTCCGGGTGTTTCGCCAGCGCTCGGTGCAGCTGCGGGCGCGCTCGGAGCTGCGCTCGTGGTGCGCGCGCTCGCGTGGCAAAGCGAGGCGGCGTTGCTGCTGACGGGTGTCGCAGTCGGCTCGATGACGGGTAGTTTGGCGGGTCTCGTGCTCACGACGGCGCGGCAAGAGCAGCTGCTGCGACCCGCGACGCATTGGTTGTGGGGTGGGTTTGCGGATCCGAATCCGCAGCTGTTGGCTGCCGGTGCAGCGAGCTTGATCGCGGGGCTTTCGCTGACCTGGGGTGCGCGCGATCACTTGGACCGATTGCTGCTCGGCGATGAGCTCGCAACCTCGCTCGGAACACCGGTCAAGCTCGTACGCGGAATCGGTTTCGGGTTGATCGCAGTGCTCACGGCGGTGTGCGTGTTGTGCGGCGGGATCGTGGGTTTCGTCGGTTTGCTCGCGCCGCACGTCGCGCGCCGTTGGGTGTCCGGATCGCACGTGGTGATGCCGTTCGTCGCCTGCCTGCTCGGAGGCGCACTACTGGTCGGGAGTGATGCGCTCGCGCGTTCCGCGTTCGCACCAAAAGAAGTGCCGACGGGATTGTTTACGTCGTTGTGTGGCGCACCGTTGTTTCTGTTGGCGCTACGGAAGAGGCTCGCGTGACCGCGGATGTCGCGCGCATGACTGCGGTGCTCGCGTGCTGGCAGCTCGAGGTCGCGCAAGGCGGGCGGACTGTCCTGCGAGATGTCGCGCTCGAAGTGCAGAAGGGCGAAGTAATTGGGCTCGCCGGGCGCAACGGCTCGGGAAAAACAACTCTGTTGAATGTGTTGGCAGGGTTGCGTGAGCCGCTCGGAGGGCACATCGCGTGGTTAGGGCGAGACCGTTTGCCAAGAGGTTTGGAACGCGCGCGGACGTTGGGACTGGTGTTGCAGCACGAGCCCGCGCCGTGGTTGAGCGTGCGCGAGATCTTGCGGCTCGGAGGTGCAGACGCCGGCCGCGTCGCGGCGATCGTGGACTCGCATCGGCTCGACGCGTTGGCGGATCGACGGGTGTCTGAGCTGTCAGGCGGCGAGCGGCAGCGCGTGGCGTTGGCGCGCGCATGTGCGGCGGAGCCCGCGTTGTACCTGTTGGATGAGCCGACCAATCACTTGGATCAAGTCGAACGACGGGAGTTCGAGTCGTGGTTGCGCGCAGCGAGAAAGACCGCAGCAGTGGTGCTGATTACCCACAGCCGTTCGTTGTTGAAGCACACCGATCGCGTGCTGTGGACCGCGAACGGTCAGGTGTTGGATCGGGAGCCGACCTGAGCTGCCTGCGACTAAACCGTCGGACGCCAGTAGTCGCCTTGCAGCGCAGCTGCTAGCTGCAAGGCTTTCCCCAGCCGAAGCCGGCCGCTCTCGCAATCGACTACCACTCGCTCGAGATCCGATGGGAGCGATGCCACGCTTCGTGGCACCTTCACTCGACCGTCCGTCAGCACCAACAAACGCTTGAACACGCCCTGCGCTCTCCAGCGTGTCTGCTTGCACAACGCCTGCACCGCCGCGAGCGCCTCGTTCAAAGGCGTCCCGCCACCACCACCCAACGCTGCAATCGCCCTCGGAATGACCGCTCGGCCTGGATTTGAATCGACCTCTAGGTTCGCTCCCGCGCCACGAAACGAGATGACCGCAAGCCTCGCGCCTACGCTCTTAGCCCTTCGGTCGAGCGCACTGGCAACGCCCTTCGCGATCCCGAGACCCCCACTTCGCAACATCGACGACGAACAATCGACCGCCACAATCCACAGCTGCGAAGCCGGCCTACGTCGCTCTCGATAGCGCAGCTGATCCGGATTCAAACTGCGAGCGAGCGCACCTGGCAGTGACGAGCGGCAGTGGTCGCGCAACGTCGCAAACCAATCTACCGAACCTGCTTGCCTCGCTCGGCCACGCTGCCCGCTTGCAGCGGACAGCTGCGCCGTGCCCTTCCGGATCCTCCCCGGACGGCGGCCTCTCGGCTTACACATCCAAGTCGGCAGGTCCGGCACTGGCGCTGCCCTCACCGGCCGCGCCGGCAGCACTCCGCTCACTGCGTCCGCGGCCGCCCGCGAACTCCCCGCGCCGGCATCCGCACCCGCACCGTCGAGCGACGCGCCACCGCCACCCGACCCCGCTCCACGTCCGCCGCTCGGGGCTGCAGCACCTCCGAGTCCGCCTCCGGACTGCGGCTCATTCCCCGAACCGCGTGGCATCCGATGCGCCAGCGCCAACTCGGCCACCGCATCCACGTCCTCGAGCGTAATCTCCGACCGATCGTTCCACGCCGCATGGGCTCTCGCAGCACGCAACATCGCAAGATCCGCACGCACACCTTCCACGCCCGCCGCGTGACAACGCTCCGTCACGCGCACCAGTGCCGGACCCGACATCGGAATCGCACTCGCACGCTCCCGCGCACCTCGGCAACGCTCGACCAACTCCGCCTGCCGCGCAGCGTAGGCAGCCCGAAACCGCTCGGGATCCCGATCGAACTCGAGACGCCGCATCACGATCTCCGCACGCTCGCCCGGCGGAATCGAACCCTGCGCACTCGCCGACAAACCAAACCTGTCGATCAACTGCGGCCGCAGCTCACCCTCTTCCGGATTCATGCTGCCGATGAGCACGAAGCGCGCCGCGTGGGTATGCGACACCCCGTCTCGCTCCACGACGTTGCGGCCGGTAGCTGCAGCATCGAGCAGCAAGTCCACGAGCGCGTCCGGCAACAAGTTGACCTCGTCGACGTACAACACGCCATCGTGCGCCCGAGCGAGCAACCCCGGCTCGAGCTCGACCCGACCATCCTGCATCGCGCGCGCGAGATTCAACGTCCCAGTCACGCGCTCCTCAGTCGCTCCCAGCGGCAACTCGACGAACGCCCCCGGCACCAGCTCCGCAAGTGCACGCGCCAAGGTCGTCTTTGCAACACCGCGCGGCCCGTGGACCAGCACACCGCCGATCGCCGGATCGATCGCGCACAAGATCAGCGCTCGTTTCAGCGCATCCTGCCCGACGACCGCGCTCCACGGAAACTGCATCACTCAGCTTCCTCGGCATCGAGCAACACTGCCTCGAGCGCATTCCGATGTTCGCCCGGCTCACGCCACAAACCACGCTGCATCGCCTCGAGCAACCGCTCGGTCATCTCGCGCAACGCCGCCGGGTTGTGCTCGGCCAAAAACGCCTGATTTTCAAGATCCAGCACGTACGCGTCACTGACCATCGCGTACTGGTAATCCTCCACGACGTTCGTCAGTGCGCCGTACCCGAACATCAGATCGACTGTCGCCGCCATCTCGGACGCGCCTTTGTATCCGTGCCGGCGCGCGCCCGCGATCCACTTCGGATTCACGACGCGCGCTCGGACGATGCGCGCGAGCTCCTCCCGCAAGCTGCGAACGCGCGGCGCTTCGGGATTCGAGTTGTCGCCGTGATAGAGCGCCACCGGTTGCCCGCGCAGCATTTCGATCGCAGCGCCCATCCCACCTTGAAACTGGTAGTAGTCGTCCGAGTCGAGAATGTCGTGCTCGCGATTGTCTTGGTTGTGCAGGACAGCCTCCACTCCCTTCAGCTGCGCACCGAGCAGCTCGCGCTCCGGACCGCCGCCGTCCGCTTCCGAGTACGCATAACAACCGAAGTCGAGATACAGCTCCGCGAGGTCGCGCCGGTCATGCCAGTTGCCCTGGTCGATCACGCCGCCGATCCCAGTCCCGTACGCGCCCGGCTTACTGCCGAAGATCCGAAATCGCGCCTTGCGCGCTGCGTCGCTCGGCGCAAGCCCGCGCGACACCAACGCTTGCTCATCGCGCAAGACGCGCGCACGAATCGGGTTCACGTGCTCCGGCTCATCGAGCTCCGCGACCGCGCGAACTGCCGCATCGACGAGCCGAATCAACTCGGGAAACGCGTCGCGAAAGAAGCCCGAGATCCGCAACACCACGTCCACGCGCGGCCGCCGCAACACGGATGCCGGCAGGATCTCGGTATCGACGACGCGCGCACTACCCTCCGCCCAGACCGGCCGCACACCGAGCAGCGCGAGCGCTTGCGCGATGTCGTCACCTCCGGTGCGCATCGTCGCAGTGCCCCACACCGATAGCCCGATGCAACGAGGATACTCGCCGTGGTCTTGAACGTGCCGTTGCACGAGCCGCTCCGCCGCGCGCTCCGCGAGCCGATAGGCCGACGGCGTTGGAACCGCCCTCACGTCGACCGAGTAGAAGTTGCGACCGGTCGGAAGAACATCGAGCCGTCCGCGCGATGGAGCTCCACTCGGGCCGGGCTCGACAAATCGCCCATCGAGTCCCGCGAGCAGACCTGCGATCTCGCGGGGTCCACACGCATCCAATGCCGGCGCAAGCTCGCGCTGAATGCGCGCGATGACGGGAGCACAACCTGCCGGCACTTCGACGTTACCCGCCAAAATCTCGCGCGCGAGCAGCTCGAGCCGCTCGCGCGTGTCACCGGCAGTACGCCAAGGTTCATCACTCACGGCTGCGAGGCTCGCGGGCCGAGCTCCCGTCCACGGCGTTGCCGCATCCACGGTCAGCGGATCGATGCCGCCCTCAGCTGCGGGCACCAAAACGGAACGCGCCAACGCTTTCAACAAGCCCTCGTCCGCGCCCGTCCCGGCTCGCGTCGGCAAACGTGCGAGCGCAACCAGCATATCGAGCCGCTGCGTACCAGCCGGTGAACGCCCAAACACGTGTAAGCCGTCGCGAATCTGTGACTCTTTCAACTCGCACAAGTACGCGTCGATCGTCATCAGCAGCGCGTCGTCCTCGGTCACGGCTTCGACACCGCGTTGCGCGCGTCCGCGAGCCGCCTCGAGCTCGCGATCGAGATCCACCGCTTTCGCAGCCGCCAAGATCTCCTTGCGCAACAACGCAGACCGTACCGGATCCAGCGCCAACGCCTGATAGTACTCGTCGACCAACCGCTCGAGGTCCCGCAACGCCCCATAACTCTCGGCGCGCGTGAGCGGTGGCACCAAGTGATCGATGATCACGGCCTGCGCGCGCCGCTTCGCCTGCGTTCCCTCACCCGGATCGTTCACGATGAACGGATACAAGTGCGGCATCGGCCCGAACACTGCATCGGGCCAACAACTACTTCCGAGCGCGACGCTCTTCCCCGGCAACCACTCGAGGTTCCCGTGTTTGCCCACGTGCACGACCGCATGCGCGCGATACACGCGGCGCAACCACGCGTAAAACGCGAGATAACCGTGCGGCGGCACCAAGTCCGGATCGTGGTAAGTCGCCGATACGTCGATCTCGTAGCCGCGCGTCGGCTGAATCCCGACGAACGTCGCTCCCAGCTGCAACCCCGAGACGAGCATCCTACCGTCGCGAAACCGCGGATCGAGCTCGGGCGGCCCCCAACGTTGCTCGACCGCCGCGACGACGTCAGCAGGTAAACTGTCCAAGAACGTGCGGTAGTCTTTGAGCGAAAGGCTCTGCAGCCCCGGCCGCATATCGACAGCCGCGAGCTCGTTCGTGACCTGACCGGTCAACGCGCGCACGAGCGCATCGCCATCCGCAGGCACACCGGTCACCGGGTAGCCCGCAGCCGCGAGCGCGCGCAAGATCTCGATCGTCGACGCAGGCGTATCCAGCCCCACACCGTTTCCGATTCGACCATCGCGCGCCGGATAGTTTGCGAGCACGAGCGCGATTCGCCGCTCGACCGCAGGCGTGCGCGCCAACCTCACCCAGCGCGCAGCGAGCTCGACCACGAACGCAGCGCGATCGGGCTCGACTCGATACTCGACGACGTCCGTCTCCGCGCGCTCACTGCGTCGAAGCCGGCCCTTCCAACTCACGGCGCGCGTAATGATGCGGCCATCCGTCTCGGGCAACACCACGCTCATCGCGAGATCGCGCGGCGACAAGCCGCTGGAGCTCTCGCGCCAGTCGTCGAGATTGCCACCACTCATGATCACTTGCAGCACGGGGCGGTCCAAACCGAGCGCACCCGCGCGCGCACTCGCGGCAAGGCCATCGAAGCTCGAGATCGCGAAGCCAGTCGTGTTCAGCACGATCTCCGCAGCCGTGCGCTGCAACAACGCTTCGACCGCAGCCCGACAGCCCTCATCTTTCAGCGACGAGGTCGAGATCGGAAGCGGATTCATGCCCGACGCCGTCAACTGCGCAATCAGCGCATCGAACGCCGCGAGGTTCCCTGCCTGCAGGTGCGCGCGATAGAAAATCAACGCTGCTACGGGCGCACCGTCACGCCACTCGCGCTGCCAATCCGACAGCTCCGCGAGCCCGATCCGCGGATGGTAAAGCGACACGCGTGGCACGACCCGCGGCGCCGCCGGAATCTCACCGCGGGCGAAGAACCGCGCAGCCAAGAACTGCAGCAGATTGCTCGCGTTCTCCGGCCCGCCCTCGCGCAAGTAGCGCCAGATGCGCTGACAATCGGCCGAGCCCACGGTGCTCAACCGTGCGAGCTCTGGATCAGGCGCGTCGTCGCCGGGCACCAACACGAGCTCGAGTTGGGAGTCACGCGCGTGCTCGACGAGCCGCTCGACGCCGTACGGCCAATAGCTCAGGCCGCCCATCATCGCGACGACGACTACACGTGCGCGCTCGAGCACCGTATCGAAGTACAAGTCGACCGAAGCGTTCGATCGCAGCGCGAGCAAACTCGCAAGCCGCAGCGAAGGGAGCGAGGCATCCGCTCGCTCGCACGCTTCTGCGAGCAGCGCGAGATCCGTATCGGCCGCCGACAAGATCACCACGTCCGCCGGCGTCTGCCCCAGGTCGACGACTCCGTCGCCCGAGGCGTAACCGCCCGGCCGCGTGGCGAGAAGATGCAAAGCTCAGCTCTCGACGGCCGCGAGCAACGTGCGCATCACGCTGTCGCGATCCAGATGCGAGCCGATGACTACGAGCTCGGTCGTGCGCGCCTCGTTCGGCGCCCACGGTCGATCGAAGTAGCTGTCGAATCGCCGCCCTACTCCCTGCACGACGAGCCGCATCGGCTTGTCGCTCACGGCGGCAAAGCCCTTCGCGCGATACACCTCGTGATCGCGCACGACCGCGGCCAACCCGCGCAGCAGCGCCTCGCGATCGAGCGAGCCGAGGCGCAAAACCAGCGTATCGAAGAGCGAGTGGCTGTGCGGTTTCCCGTGCTCGTGGTCCTCGTCGTGATGCGTGTGCCGTCCGTCGATCGTCGACTCGGTCGCGCGCTGCAAACCGAGCACCACGTCGAACGGCAGCTCACCGTATTTCGCGACGACGACCTTCACGCCCGGGCCGAGGTGCGGCGCGATCATCTGCTGCACCCGCGCGAGTCCACCTTCCGGAAGCTCGTCTGCCTTGCTCACGATCACGAGGTCCGCCGCCGTCAGCTGATCCTCGAACAACTCTTGAAGCGGCCGCTCGTGGTCGAGGTTCGGATCGTCGCGACGCTGTTGATCGACCGCCGCAGGATCACTCGCGAACTGCCCCGAGAGCACAGCCGGCCCATCGACCAGCGCGATCACCGCATCGACCGTGCAGGCCGCGCGAATCTGCGGCCACTGAAAAGCCTGCACGAGCGGCTTCGGCAACGCGAGCCCGCTCGTCTCGATCAAGATGTGATCGATCTTGTCGCGCCGCTCCATCAGCGTCTCGAGCACCGGCACGAACTCTTCCTGCACGGTGCAGCACAAACAGCCGTTCGAAAGCTCGTAGAGCGCGCCGGCGCCGCCCTCCGATTCCTCGCAACCGACTCCGCACTGCTTGAGCAGCTCGCCATCGACGCCGACTTCACCGAACTCGTTCACGATCACCGCGAGCCGGCGACCATTCGCGTTTTGCAGCAGGTGCCGCAAGAGCGTCGTCTTTCCACTGCCGAGGAACCCAGTCACGATCGTGGTCGGTAACTTGTTCATACACTTTTCTCGTTGTCGCTGGGAAGTTCGGCAGGCACCGGCGGAAGCCGGCACAAAAAATGACCGCGAACGCCGGCCGGCCACGCCTTGAAAGGCACCGCGCCGGTCTCGCTTTGCGCGTACATCGACGCGTACTCGAGCAGCGCTTCCGCCGCATCGCGCGTGGGATCGAAACCGACGAGCACGTAGCCAGGACGACCGGGCGCGCGCAGGTGCACGGCACAACTGCGCTGACAGGCCCACAAGCAGCGCACGGTCGAGAGCGTGACTTCGTTCCCGACGCCCGCAGCGCGCACCGCGCGCAGTTCCTCGATGAAACGCTCACCCGCAGCCCGGCCTTGGGCATCGCGATCGGCCGGACGACACGTCTCGCACGCGATGAGCGTCGCGCCCATCAGAACTCGATGCCGGCCTGCGCTTTGATGCCAGCGCGGTACGGGTGTTTGATCATCTTCATCTCGGTCACGAGATCCGCCTGGTCGATCATCGCTTCGGTTGCGCCACGGCCGGTCAGCACGACGTGGAGATCACTGCGCTTGTTCGCGAGCGCTTCGAGCACGCGCGACTCCTCGAGCTGATGCAGACGCAGCGCGACGAGCACCTCGTCCAGCACCAACATGCCGAGCCCGGGTCGCGTCATCAGCTCGGACGTGACCTCCCAAGCGCGCTCAGCGGCGCGGCGATCGAGCTCGGCGTCCTGCGTGATCCAATGAAACCCTTCACCCATGCGATGCCACTCGAGCTGCGTGCCGAACCGCTTGAACGCTTCGGTCTCCGCGGTTTCGATCGCACCCTTCACGTACTGCACGACCGCCGCTTGCATGCCGTGTTGCAACGCCCGCAAGAGCATGCCGAACGCGGCAGTGCTCTTGCCCTTACCCGAGCCCGTGAACACGCAGATCAAGCCCTTCTCTTGCGTCGCAGCGGCTTTGCGTTGTTCGTAGCTCTCGCGGATCTTCTCGACTTTGCGTTGGTACGCGTTCGGATCGCTCTCCATCGCAGTCCTCCGGCTTCGGGTGCGCCGCAGAGTGTCAAACCGACTCGGGCTGCGCAAGCTGCGAATCGGGCTGAGCGGTTGCGGAATTTACGCGCCCGGCTTCGCAATTCTTCGCAAGAGATAAGTATCGAAGATCCAGCCGTGCCGGGCCCGGGCGGCCGATCGGGTCCGCTCCAGCTCGGAGCCGACTTCGCGCACCACACCGCGCAAATTCAGCTCGTGCGGCGTTCCGAGGTACGCGCTCCAGTAGATCTCGAATGCGTCCGGATCGAGCGCTTTCCACGCGCCTTCGCCGTCGAGCATCACGACCACGTCGTCGTTGCCTGCTGCGATCGCCGCTGCGAGCCGCCGGCCAGTGGTGATGTGCACCGAACCCCCGACTCGATTGAGCACGATTCGGTGGCTCGCCGCGAGCGCTGACAGACTGCTCACGCCGGGTATCACTGCATAGTCGAACGTAATTCCGCGACCTTGCACCTGATCGAGGATGCGCAGCGTGCTGTCGTAGAGCGCAGGGTCGCCCCAGACCAGAAAGCCACCGCAGCCGTTCTCGCCGAGCTCGCGACCGAGCGCATCGGCCCACAACTCAGCGCGCCGCTCGTGCCACTCTGCCACGCGCGATTCGTAGGACTCGACGGCGGGGTCGCGCAGAGGATCCGCGATCTCCACGATTCGCAACGAGCGTTCGCCGAGATGCCGCTCGCAGATGCGTTTGCGAATCTGGACGAGGTCCGCTTTCGCGGCGCCTTTGTCCATCACGAACAGCACTTCGATGCGCCGCAGCGCCTCCACCGCTTGCACCGTCAGCTGGTCCGGATGACCCGGCCCCATACCGATCACGAGCAGGCGTCTCATTCTCGCGGAGCCTCGGGTCGCACCGCGTGCCTTTACCGCAAATTCGCGAGATTCGCGCGCAAAGCCGGCATTGATTCGCAGAAATTCGGGGCGTATGGTCGGTCGCGCGCGTGGCTTCCAACTGCGAGAGGTGATGGCGCGCGGATGAACCGAGTGACCGGCCAGCGGCGTGGATTTTGCCCGAGCCTGTGGACGCCGATGGAATCGGGCGATGGTCTGCTGGTGCGCGTGCGGCCCGCGCATGGCGCGCGCGGCATCGATGCGGTGCAGTTGCGCGAGCTCGTGCGGCTCGCGAGCACGCACGGCAACGGATTGATCGAGGTGACACGCCGAGCGCGGTTGCAGTTGCGCGGCGTGCGAACCGACTCGCTGATCGCGTTGCAGATGGCGCTCGTGCGGCTCGGCCTCGCGGAGAGTTCGGCAGCGCACGCGTCTGTCGGGCCTGTCGCACGTGTCGCACGTGTCGCACGTGTCGCACGTGTCGCACGTAGCGCAGCGTTGATCGTGAATCCCTATTCGGGCTTGTCGTGGCAGTGCGCGCAGCTCGATCCGATGGCCGAGGACCTCGAACAAGCCCTCGCGGCGAGCCCCGAGTGCGCGAGCTTGTCGGACAAGTTCGGAGTCGTGCTCGACAGCGGTTACGCATTGAACGACATCGCGGCGGACATTCACCTCGATGTGGCTGCAGGCAATCCCGGGCGCGTGAGCGTCCACGTCGCGACTCACACCGGCGCTTGGGCGTGGCTCGGCGAGTGCCGCCCGCTGCATGCGGCAGCGATCGTGGTCGAGCTGTGCCGCGCGCTCTCCGAAGCTGGAAAGAAGCGCCGCATGCGAGATCTCGTGGTTGCGCAAGGCATCGAGCGCCTGCGAGAACGCGTTGCGTCGATGCTGCTCCGAGCTGCCGGGTCGCAGCTGCCAGCGGCAATCTGGACCGCCGTCGGCTTCCACCAAGGCCGCACTCCCTGGCTGGAGCTCGGAGTTGCGTTCGGCTCGGGTGGCCCCGAAGTCTGGCAGTCGATCACGGAGATCGCGTCGCGCCTCGGCACCGGTGAGATTCGCTGTACGCCTTGGCGGAGCGTGATCCTGCCTGGCCTGTCCAAGGCCGATCGCGAGGATGTGGAGATCCTGCAAAATGCAGGGCTGATCATCGATTCGGACGACCCGTTGCTTCGCGCCGTCGCGTGTTCGGGTGCCCCCGCGTGTTCGTCTGCGCAGGGTGAAACGCGTTTGATCGCGCGCGAGCTTGCGCCGCTGTTGGGTTCGAGCGAGTCGCTGCACATCTCGGGTTGCGCGAAGGGTTGCGCGAAGAGCGACGCGGCAGACGTCACACTCGTGCTCGCGCCGGACGGCTGCGCTTTGGGTTTCGACCAGTCGGTCGCAGAAACCAAGTCTGCGGCTGTCATCAGCCTGGCGGCCGCGCGCGAGGAGATCGCACAGCTGCAAGCCCGCAGCGGGATTCAGCAGAAACCGGCACCGCTCGAGCTATCGACTCTACTGCCGGTTCTCACGCTGCCGGAGTCGCCGGCCGTGACCCAAAACAGCATTTCCTCGACACGTGCGCTGGCGCACGAGACCTCGCAGGTTCAAGCTCGCGGCCCCGCGACCCGGCGAGACTAACCAACTAACCGACTGACTTCCGCCCATGGCATCCAAGTACGACTACGAACGAGAAGGAGCCGAAATCTATCGGCGCTCGTTTGCGATCATTCGCGCCGAGGCGGACCTCGCAGGCTTTTCGGAAGCCGAGGAACGCGTCGCGGTGCGGCTCATCCACACGAGCGGCATGGTCGAGCTGGCTCGCGACATCCAGTTCTCGAACGGCTTCGTCGATGCCGCGCGCACTGCCCTGCGCCGTGGAGCTCCGATCCTGTGCGACGCCAAGATGGTCGCGAGCGGTGTCACGCGCGCACGCCTGCCCGCGAACAACGACGTGCTGTGCTTTCTCGATGCACCCGAAGTTCCGACGCTCGCACGCGAACAACGCACGACGCGCAGTGCGGCTGCGCTCACGCTCTGGCGAGATCGCCTCGAAGGCGCGGTCGTCGCGATCGGGAACGCCCCGACCGCGCTGTTTCGCTTGCTCGAGCTGTTCGACACGCTGAAAGAGCGACCCGCAGCCATCATCGGCGTGCCAGTCGGCTTCGTCGGCGCAGCGGAATCCAAAGCGGCGCTCCTCGAGGATCGACGCGTTCCATGTCTGATCGTCCGCGGTCGCAAAGGTGGCAGCGCGATGTGCGCTGCAGCCATCAATGCCCTCGCGAGCGACGAGGAATGAGCACATGACGAGCGGAACTTTGTTTGGCATCGGCGTCGGACCCGGCGATCCCGAGCTGATGACAGTCAAAGCGGTCCGCATCCTTCGCGCAGCGAAGGTCGTCGCGTTCTTCGCGAAACGCGGCAAAGTCGGCAACGCCGAAGCAACCGCGCGCGCGTTCATCGATCCGAACGCGGAGCAACTCGCGCTGTGTTACCCGTACACGACTGAAATTTCGCCGCGCTCGCCCGAATACGTACACGCGATGCGAGCGTTCTACGACGAATCGGCCGCGCGCATCCACGCGCGCCTCGAAGCGGGAGCCGACGTCGCAGTGCTGTGCGAAGGCGATCCGATGTTTTACGGCTCGTACATGTACCTGCACGATCGATTGGCGAGCCAGCATCGCTGCCAAGTGGTGCCCGGGATCACGAGCTTCGCAGGCTGTGCGGCTGGGGCCGGTTTACCGCTCGTTTCGACCGATCGCGCGTTCTCGATCATTCCAGCCACGTTGCCTGAAGAAGAACTCGAATCGAAGCTGCGCCTCGTCGACGCAGCGGCGATCATCAAGCTCGGCCGGCACTACGCGAAGGTGCGGCGCGTCCTCGATCGACTCGGGCGTTCGGACGAAGCGATGTACTTCGAGCACGGGACGACCGAACGCGAAGTCGCAATTCCCCTGCGCAACAAGACCGACACTAAGTCCCTCTACTTCGCGCTGATCATCGTGCCCGGTCACGACGGCGGGCCGTATCGCCAGTGGGATGGTGGAGCCTTCGCGTGACTGGAACGCTGCGAGTGCTCGGACTCGGTCCGGGCCAGGCAGACTGGATCACGCCGGAAGCCAGTCGCGAGCTCGCCGCTGCGAGCGACATCGTCGGCTATCAGGCGTACGTGTCGCGTCTGACAGTCAGATCCGACCAAAACGTTCACGCGTCGGACAACGGCGATGAGCTCGCGCGAGCGCGCCACGCGCTGGAGCTCGCGGCGGGTGGAGCGCAAGTCGCAGTCGTATCGGGGGGAGATCCCGGCGTGTTTGCGATGGCAGCCGCGGTGTTCGAAGCGATCGACCACGGTCCGCCGGGCTGGCGTGAGCTCGACGTCGCAGTACTGCCCGGCGTGACAGCCATGCTCGCTGCAGCCGCGCGCCTCGGGGCTCCGCTCGGCGCAGACTTTTGCGCGATCAACCTATCGGACAACCTGAAGCCGTGGTCGGTGATCGAGCAGCGGCTCGCGCTCGCCGTCCAAGCCGACTTCATCATCGCTTTGTACAATCCGGCTTCGAAGGCCAGGCCCGAACAGGTGCACAAAGCTTTCGCGGTCTTGCGTGCTGCCGTCAGCGGCGATCGCGTCGTCGCTTTTGCCGCAGCGGTGGGCCGCAAAGACGAATCGCTTCACGTCACGACGCTCGCGAACGCCGATCCAGGCCGCGCCGACATGCGAACTTTGATCCTGATCGGCTCGAGCGGAACGCGGCTGGTCGAGCGCAGCTCGGGAACGCCGTTCGTTTATTCGTCGCGCCGCTGGTCGGGAGCAGAGCGATGAAGTGCTTCGAGCCAAACTTCGATCTCGCTCAACGTGTGGGCGAGCGGAGCCGCGGGCAGCTGCGGTCGCGCCACCATGATCACCGGCAGCGCGAGCGCGCGTGCCGCTTCGAGCTTGGCGTAGGTCGCGTCGGTGCCGGAGTTTTTGCTGACCACGACCTCGATCCGCTCGCGCGTCAGCAGCTCAGTCTCGTCCGCGAGCGCAAACGGACCGCGGGCCGCGAGCACACGCGCGCGCGGCAGCTCGGGCATGAACGTGTCGACTGCGCGAATCAAATACTCGTGCTGCGGTGCCACTCGAAAAGCATCGACTTCGGTTCGTCCGACGCTCAAGAACACGCGCCGCGAAGTTTCACCGATCGCGCTCACAGCGGCGGCCATGTTTGCGACTTCGATCCAGCGATCACCCGGCAGCGCGCGCCACGCCGCACGTTCGAGCCGAATCAGCGGCACGCACACCCGCTGTGCAGCCGCACAAGCATTCGAAGACATCTGATCTGCAAACGGGTGCGTCGCGTCCACGAGCGCAGCGAAGCGCTCACGGATCAAAAACTCCGCGAGCCCGTCCAGACCGCCGAAGCCTCCAATGCGATGCGGCAGGTCGGGCCGCTTCAAGCTCGCGGTTCGGCCCGCAAACGACAACAGCGCATCGAACCGCACGTCACCTGCAAGGCGTTCCGCGAGGACTCGCCCTTCGGCCGTACCGCCCAGAACTAACACGCGAAGTCTCATGACCGCACACGCCCCATACTCGAGCTCTGTCTGGATGTCGATCGTCGGCATCGGCGCGGACGGCGCGGATGGGCTCTCGAATGCCGCGCGCGCCGCGATCGAGCGTGCGGAGCTCGTCGCAGGGAGTCAGCGGCAGCTCGCACTCGTGCGCTCGTTCGTGTCTGGAGACGTGTTGATCTGGCCCTCGCCACTGGCCGAAGGTGTAGCAAAGGTCATGGCGCGGCGCGGTCGCTCGACCTGCATCTTGGCGAGCGGCGATCCGTTCTTTTACGGCATCGGTGCGACGCTCGCGCCGCAGCTGACCCCCGGCGAGTTCATGTGTTACCCGGTGCCGTCTTCGATCTCGCTCGCGGCGGCAAGGCTCGGCTGGCCGCTGCAAGACACCGAGGTGGTCTCGCTCCACGGCCGCGACTTGCACGAGATCATTCGCTACTTGCAGCCAGGACGGCGCGTGATCGCGCTGTCCTGGGATCAGAGAACGCCGCGTGAGCTCGCACAGTTGCTCTCAGCGCGCGGCTTTGGCCGCTCTCGGCTGCACGTGCTCGAAGCGCTCGGCGGTCCGGAAGAACGCGCGCGGAACTGCACCGCGAGCGAGTTTGCACTGGGCGACGTCGCAGATCTGAACTTGATCGCACTCGAGCTCGTCGCAGACGAAGAAGCAACGATTCTGCCATGTCGAGCCAGCTTGCCCGACAGCGCGTTCGAGAACGACGGCCAACTCACGAAGCAGGACGTGAGGGCGATCACGTTGTCCGCGCTCGCCCCGCGCGCCGGCGAATTGTTGTGGGACGTCGGTGCAGGTGCAGGCTCGATCGGCATCGAGTGGATGCTGAGTCATCCCGCGTGTCGCGCGATCGCGATCGAGGAGAACGCCGAACGCTGCGCGAGAATTCACCGCAACGCGAGCGCGCTCGGAGCTCCGCGGCTGGAAGTGTTCGAGGGCAGTGCTCCGGAAGCGCTCGGGGGCCTGGTGAAGCCGAGTGCGATCTTCATCGGTGGCGGCGCGAGCGAGCCGGGTGTGATCCAAAGTTGTTGGAATGCGCTACCGATCGGCGGCCGCCTCGTGGTCAACGCGGTGGCGCTCGAGACGCAGACGCTGCTCATCCAGCAACACGCAGCTCGCGGCGGCGACTTGCGGCGCATCGCGATCGAATCTGCGGTGCCGCTCGGCTCGATGCACGGCTTTCGGCCCGCGATGCCGATCGTGCAGTGGAGGATCACGAAGCCATGATCGCCGCGGGGCTCGGCTGTCGCAAAGGTTGCGCGAGCGCGGATCTGGTCCGCGCGCTCGAGACAGCCCTCGCCTCGGCGGGCCGTGCGCTGTCGGACGTTTCTGCGCTCTACGCGCCCGAGTTCAAAGCCGAGGAGAGCGCGCTCGTCGAGATCGCGCGCCAGCTCGGCAAACCGCTCGTTCTGCTGGGCATGGACGCGCTGCAGCTGCAGGCCGCACACGCGCTGACCCAATCCGCTCAAGTCGCAGTCCGCTTCGGGATCCCGTCGATCGCCGAAACGGCTGCGCTCGCCGGCGCTTGCGCACTTGCGGAATCATCCGCCATGCGCCCGACGCTGCTTGGACCTCGACAGATCGCCGGCGGCGCAAGCTGCGCGCTCGCGGTTGCAACCGACTTCGCATTGGGAGACCCGCAGTGACCGTCCACTTCATCGGCGCCGGCCCAGGCGCGCCCGATCTCATTACTGTCCGCGGCCGCGATCTCGTCGCGCGCTGCCCCGTGTGCCTCTACGCCGGTTCGCTCGTTCCGCGCGAGATCGTCGCGCTCGCACCGCCCGGCGCGCGCGTACTCGATACAGCGCCACTCGATCTCGAAGAAATTGAAAAAGAGCTCGTCGCAGCGCACGAGCGCGGCCAAGACGTCGCCCGTCTTCACTCCGGCGACTTGTCGGTGTGGAGCGCGCTCGGCGAACAACTGCGCCGCCTCCGGCGTCGCGGCATTCCGTTCACGATCACGCCCGGCGTGCCAGCATTTGCCGCAGCCGCAGCTGCACTCGAGCAAGAGCTGACGTTGCCCGAGGTCGCGCAGACGGTGGTACTCACGAGAACATCAGGTCGTGCGTCTGCGATGCCGCCGGGGGAGACGCTCGAACATTTTGCAGCCTCCGGTGCGACGCTCGCGATTCACTTGTCAGTGCACGTCGTCGACGACGTGGTAGCGCGACTGGTACCGCACTACGGCCCGGAGTGTGCCGTTGCAGTCGTATTTCGTGCGAGCTGGCCGGACGAACGAATCGTGCGTGGCACGCTCTCGAACATCGCGGAGCGAGTGCGGGAAACCCCGATTCGGCACACGGCGATCATCCTGGTAGGGAAAGTGCTCGGTGCGGAAGATTTCCGAGAGAGCGCGCTCTACAGCACCGAGTATCAGCGAAGATTTCGAGGGCGTGACTAGATAGTGCGGTCGACTCGACCCCACCCATCCGACTAGATTCCGAACCCCAGATGGCACACGACGGCACCCGCAGACCCCACAACACGCTTTGCGTGCTGCTCTGCCGCGACTGCTGCTGCGGGACCACACGCAAACATCCGGATGTCGACCACGCCGCACAAGAGCTCGCACTTCGTGCTGCAGCAGCTGAGAGCGGTGGACGCGTCATCCGCACTCGCTGCCTCGGCGTGTGCGAACGCTCCAACGTCGTCGTCGTCAAGAACGCTCGCAACACCTACTGGTTCGGCGGCGTCCTCGCGCCCGAACAAACCAACGCGATCGCGCGCTTCATCCGCAACGGCGGCACTACTTCCGCACCTCTCGAGCTCAGCTTCAACGTCGTCCCGCGCCGCGAGTTGACCCCCTACCCGTGCGCTTACGAGCCGGTCACACTCCCGGTGTGAGCTCGACCCCCGCGATCGCCATCCCGCGCCTGCTGATCGGCGGCGTCTCGAGCGGCGTCGGCAAAACCACGTTCACGATCGGTCTATGTCGCGCACTGCGTCGCCGCGGCCTGAACGTCGCCCTCTTCAAGTGCGGGCCCGATTATCTCGACCCGACCTATCACCGCCTCGCAAGCGGCCGCACTGCCCACAACCTCGATAGTTGGCTGATGGGCCGCGACGCATTGCTCGACACCTTCACGCGCAACGCGAGCACCGCCGACGTCGCACTCATCGAAGGCGTCATGGGGCTCTACGACGGCGCAAGCCCAACCGAGATGACCGGCTCGAGCGCCGAGATCGCACAGATCCTCGACGCCCCGATCGCACTCGTCTGCGATGCGAGCGGTATGGCTCGCTCGGTCGCTGCCATCGCGCACGGCTTCGCGACGTTCGAACCCGACGTCGCGCTGCGCGCGCTGATCTGCAATCACATCGGCAGCCCCGGCCACCTCGATCTCCTTCGCCGCGCGAGCACACGCATTCCAGTCCTCGGAGGCCTCCTCGCCGACGCGAGGGTCGCGCTTCCTGAACGCCACTTGGGCCTTCACACCGCCGACGAGCTCGACACTGAACCGCTGCTCGAAGCCTGGGCCGATCGCGTCGAACAGTCCTGCGACGTGGCCGCGCTCCTCGACATCGCGCGCAGCGCAGCGCCGCTCCCAGCTGCAGCCCCGATCGCGCTGCCGCTCGCACCGCGCTGCCGGATCGCGATCGCACAAGACGCCGCGTTCCACTTCTACTACGACGCAAACCTGCGTTTGCTCGAGCGAGCCGGCGCAGAGCTGATCGCGTTTTCGCCGGTCTCGGACTCGCAGCTACCGGAATGCGACGGCGTCTACCTCGGCGGCGGGTACCCCGAGCTCCACGCCGCGAAGCTCGCCGCAAACAGCAGCATGCGCAGAGCGCTCCACGAGCACTCCAGCGCCGGCAAACCGATCTACGCCGAATGTGGGGGGCTGATGTACCTCGCCGACGCGATCGTCACCCTGGATGGCGCGCGTCACTCGATGTTGGGCCTCATCCCGGGCACCGCCACGATGCAGCGCAAACTCCAAGCGCTCGGCTACGTCGAGATCGAAACCCGCGAGCCCACGCCACTTGGCCCCGCCGGCACACAGTTTCGCGGCCACCAGTTCCGCTACTCGAGCTTCGAAACCACGCTCGAGCCACAGCGCTACACCCTGCGCACCAAGCGCAGCGGACAGCTGCAGCACGAAGGCTACGGATCCGCCGCGATCCTCGGCTCGTACGTACACGCGCACTGGGCGAGCAACCCCGCGGTCCCAGAAGCGTTCGTCGAAGCTTGCGCTACATCGCTTCGGCGAGCACGTCCACCGTCTCCAGCTCCTTCGACACGTCGCTGATCACACCGCGCAACCAGGCGTGCGCCTCGTCGCGGATGAACAGCGAAGGCCACGACATGCTCAACATCACGTCGGTGAGCGGAACCGGTGGAGCGAGCAGCCGAATCTCCGCAGCGGGCTTCAGCTTCGCAGCGAGCCTCGCCGGCATGACTGCGATCCGCTGCGTGCCACGGAGCAACATCGCGAGCCCCGTAAAACTATCGGTGACGACTTGCACGTTCAGCTTCTGCGAAATGCCACCGACCACACGATCGACGAGCGTAAATGCGTAAGGTCGCATCGACACCGTCACGTGCCCGAGCTCCATGAACTGCTCGCGCGTGATTCGCGCACCGACCGTGCGGTTACCGGCCCATACGGCGACTACCCACGGATCGCGATACAACTTCTCCGACAAGAAACCCCGATTTCGATACCGGCCATCCGGCTCGATCGAAAGCTCGACCTGGCGCGTCGCTAGCCGCTCTCCGGTATCTGGATCCGGCCGCGAGACTTGCAAGCTCACGTGGGGCGCGATCTCCGACAGCCGCTCGAGCAACGGCTGCACGAGCACGCTACTCACATCGTCTGCAGCTGCGATGCGGAACATGCGGCGACTCGTCAGTGGATCGAACCCGAGTCGATGATTCAACGTCGTCTCGATCGACGCGAGAATTTGTTGCACCGGCTCCGTCAGCGCGATCGCGAGCGGCGTCAACCGCGAACGCGCACCGACACGCTCGATCAACGGATCGCCAAATAGATCGCGCAACCGCCGGAGCGCCGCACTCGCTGCGGGCTGACTCAGGCCTACGCTCCGACCCGCCCCCGTGACGGTCCGTTCCTTGACGATCGCATCGAATATGACGAGCAGATTGAGGTCGACTTCGCTCAACTTCACACGCCATGTCTCGCACGCTACGGGATGTGGGTCTAGAGCGGATGAAGCCCCGAATTCCGGCATAACGAGGCTCACTGTTTTAGGAATTTCGGAATCGGTGCTTACTTAACCCGTACGGACAGTCGCTGAAAGGAGACTCCATGCGGGACAACTTCGAAACCACGCCAGGAAACGGGGCCAACTCGTCAGATTCGTCAGGTACCTTTGCACGCTCCAAAGAGAGTGACCTCGATCGGGACCGAACTGCGTCTATGGCCGATGAGGGTGGCATCGCTGCAGCCGTGGCAGATCTGCGAGAACAACTCACACTCGTCGAGAAGGAATTGTTGCCCCAGGTCGCGCCGCCACCAGCTGCGAGGTTCTTTGGGCGCGTCGGTTGGTCGACTTTCGTGTGGAGCGCAGTCGCACTCGGTGCAGCGAGCTTCTTGGCCGGGCTCGCGCTTCGTTACACTCGGGGTCGCGCGTGATCGATTGCGGTCGCAGCCTCTCGCTCGGTGTGGTGCTGGCTCTTTTCGCGCTGTCCTGTGAGAGCCGCAAAGAGATGGCACCCCCCGAGCAAGCTGCGACTCCAGTTTCGACCGGCACTGAAGCTGCGAGCCAGCCGCCCAAATCCGCTACGCCCGCGGAGAACGCGAAGCTCTCCGACCCGAGCGTCCTCACGGGGAACGCTGCAAAACGCGACTGGAAGTCGGATGCGCCCGGAGTGCGTCGAAAACTCACGACGAGCGACCTTCCGGCACCGTACGCGACCGAATCGGTCCGCAATCAGCCTAGTAAAGTCTCACAGCCCGAAGGCGCCTGGCCGAAAGTGCCAACCGGATTTGTCGCCGAGAAGTTCGCGTCCGAGCTGTCTGCGCCTCGCATGATTCGCACGGCGCCGAACGGCGACCTCTTTGTAGCGGAGTCCAAGTCCGATCGCGTGCGCATCCTGCGCGACGCGGACGGGGATGGAAAAGCGGAGCTCAACGAGATCTTTGCAAAGGGGCTCTCACAACCGTTTGGAATTGCGTTCTACCCGCCCGGTGACGCACCGCAGTACGTCTACATCGCGAACACGGGCTCGATCGTGCGCTTCCCGTATCGCACGGGGGACACGAAGGCCCGCGGCAAGAGTGAGACGATCGTCGCCAATGTATCAGGCGGTGGAATGCTCGAAGGCGGCGGTCACTGGACGCGCGACATCGTCTTTTCGAAAGACGGCTCGAAGCTGTACCTCTCGGTCGGTTCGAAATCGAATGTCGACGACGCTGAGGTCGAAAATCGCCGCGCGCGAATCTTCGAGTACACCCCGGATGGGAAGAACGAGCGCGTCTACGCATCCGGCATCCGCAACCCCGTCGGCCTCGCGATTCAGCCGCAGACGGGTGACTTGTGGACGTCGGTGAACGAGCGCGACGAGCTCGGCGACGATCTCGTACCCGACTACATCACGCGCGTGAACGCTGACGGGTTTTACGGTTGGCCTTGGTATTACATCGGCGGCAATCAGGACCCACGTCATGCCGGCAAGCATCCGGAGCTGAAAGATCGCGTTCTAATTCCAGACGTGCTCATCCAGTCTCACAGCGCGTCGCTCGGCTTGACGTTCTACGAGGCTGATCAGTTTCCGAAAGAGTATCGCGGACGCGTGTTTGCAGCGGAGCATGGTTCGTGGAATCGCTCTTCTCGCACCGGCTACAAGCTCATCTCACTGCCGATGAACGGTGCGAAACCGACGGGCGAATACGAAGACTTCATGACGGGATTCGTGAAGTCGGAAGACGAAGTCTGGGGCAGGCCGGTCGCTGTGACCGTGGGGCGCGACGGAGCGCTGTACGTCGCGGACGACGTCGGCGACGTCATCTGGCGCGTTGCATACAAGGGCACGTGAGTCGATCAACGGCGCGCGCGTTGTGCTGGCGGCGATGATTCGACGCCCCGCCACTGATACTTCTGAAGCGACACGCGGCCGTTCGCGTCGAACACGACCCCCTCGCTCGCCAGGAGCTCGCGCTGAAGCGCTTTGAATTCTGGTTCGTAGCGCTTCGTAATCTCGCCGCGCGCGTTGAGAACGCGATGCCACGGGACGCGCCCAGTGTCGTCTCGCAGCGCAGCAAGTGCGTACCCCACCTGCCGCGCACCGCGAGCGAGACCCGCGAGATCGGCGATTTGTCCGTACGTCGCGACCCGCCCATGCGGAATACGTGTGACGACGCGATAGATACGTTGATAGGGAGAGTGCGACACGACGACCTGTACTCAGTGTCTACGGCAATCTGCGCATAGTTCCTCGGCAGCGCCGTCGTCGCAGCTTGTTTTCGGTTTGTCTCTTGTTTGTTTGCGCAAGTTTTCAATGCGCTTGCAGCTGTCAGCTGCAGGATCAGTGGTTCCAAGCTGGGAACTGGCGCGAAGATCCGGAAATGATCGCCGCTGACAGCTGCGGTCGAGCCATTCACACTCGAGCTCGGATCACAATCTCCAAACGAGTGGTAGGCGGCAAGATTAGAACTTGCTTCGATCGAGGCCCCCGAACCCCCATTGCGAGACCACACGAAAAACGCGGAGGGGGCCTTTGGAGGCCGCTGCCCGCCGCGAAGACTTTGAAATAGACTGGATACGCGGCCCACTCACGCGCGTAACCCAACCGCCTCAGCACTGTCGCCCTGCGAGAGGCATTGTAGGCGCAGCGCGCGGCGAGTCCGCGAATGCCCCCACTCCGAAACGAAGGAATGTGCATGCGACGCATCGCAATCAACACGGGTGGCGGTGATGCCCCCGGACTGAACGCAGTGATTCGTTCCGTGGCGCTGAGTGCGCTCAATCGCGGTTGGGATGTCCTGGGGATTCGGCGCGGCTACGAAGGGCTGCTGGTCAACAAGCCGGACTCGCTGATCAACCTCGATCGCAACGCCATTCGCGGCATTCTCCACCTCGGCGGCACCATCCTCGGCACGACCAATCGCAGCGATCCTTTTCGTTTCCCGGTCGAGGGCCCCGATGGTCAAAAAGTCGCCACCGACGTGTCAGGGAAAATCGTCGCGCGCTTTGCCGAGCTCGGCATCGATGCCCTCGTCGCACTGGGCGGCGACGGCTCGATGAGCATCGCGAAGCAGTTGATGACGCGAGGCTTGCCGCGGGTGATCGGCGTGCCGAAGACGATCGACAACGATTTGCGCGGCACGAACGTCACGTTCGGATTTGCGACTGCCGTCGAGATTACGACCGAGGCGCTCGATCGCCTCCACTCCACGGCCCAAGCGCATCGCCGCGTGATGGTCGTCGAAGTCATGGGCCGGCACGCCGGCTGGATCGCACTTCATGCCGGCATCGCCGGTGGTGCAGACGTGATCTTGATTCCCGAGATCCCGTACAAGCTCGAGTGTGTCTACGAGAAGGTTCGGGAACGCTACCGGCGCGGGAGCGACTTCGCGATCGTCGTCGTATCTGAAGGCGCGAAGGAAGCCGGTCAGGGCGAGCTCTACAAGATGGGCAAGGACGTGTTCAAAGAGCACGCCGTCCTCGGCGGCATCGGTGAGCGGCTCGCACGACAGATCGAAGAAGCGACGGGCTGCGAATCGCGCTCGGTCGTGCTCGGGCACTTGCAGCGCGGCGGCACGCCGGTCGGGTACGACCGCCTACTCGCACAGCGAATGGGCTGCGCGGCCGTGCGCTACCTCGCAGAGACCGAACGCAGCGGAATGGTCGCGGAGGTCGGCGGCGAGATGCGGCTCATCCCGCTGCGTTC
>Ga0193753_10000533_pt1 | contig 37115 bp, 27 predicted proteins | sample H1c2metaG_FD_144925 | JGI IMG/M metagenome (GOLD analysis project Ga0193753, IMG submission 144925) | Soil microbial communities from a riparian zone of the East river system, Colorado, United States - H1c2 | ecosystem: Environmental > Terrestrial > Soil > Riparian zone | place: USA: East...
CTCAGCCCGATCCTCGTGCCGCTCGAGCCGATCAAGAACAAGCTCCTCGTGCTCGACGGGCTCGATCTGAAGAGCGCCGTTGGCGAGCAGCATCAAGCCGGCATCATCGCGCTCTTGACCGGCACGATTCAGACCTCGGCGAACCGCAACTACGCGGCAGGTCCGTCGATCGATCAGCTGATCGCGTCCCGCTTTATGAAACCGCGCAAGAGCCTGGAAATGGCCGTGCGCTGGGCAACTGGCAAAGCGCACGGCTTGTTGTCGCCGATGAATTGCGTGAACTTCGAGAATGCGGCGGGCTTCAAGCCGATCCCCCCGCGGCTCGACCCCGTTCAAATCTGGAACGATCTGTTCAAAGTCGGCGGCAGCAGCACCGATATGGACGCGGCCGCACGGCTCGAGCGCAAGAAGTCGGTGCTCGACTTCTTGGACAAGCGTTATGCCGCGCTCTCGCAGCGGCTCGGCGCGGAGGATCGTGCGAAGCTCGAGCAGCATCTCACGAAGATTCGCGACATCGAACGTGCGCTCGAAGAGACGGCGATGCCGACGGCGCGTTGTCAGCCGCCGATGCTTGTAGACACTTCTGACTATAACCCGTTGACGGGACTAAACTCGACTGACGACGGCTCGGCGAGGGACACGTCGACCGACGCTGCGATACCAAAGGTCGGCAAGTTGATGATGGACATGCTCGTGATGGCGCTTGCATGCGACATGACGGCGGTCGGAACGTTTCAGTGGAGTGACACGGAGGCCAAACACACGTTTCCGTGGCTCGGGCTCAAGGAGCACCACCACTTCTATCAGCACGACGGCGGTTTCAAGCCGGTCGAGTGCGAGAAGATTTACACGTGGTACTCGCAGATGCACTTGTATCTGCTGCAGGCGATGGATGCGGTCGACATGGGCGGGCATAGCCTGCTCGACGAGAGCGTAGTGTTCTTTGGGACGGAGTTGCAGGAGCCCCCGTCGCATCAGAAGGCGAACATGCCGTTGCTTCTCGCGGGTGGTGGCGGGGGTCTGCGTGCAGGGCGTTGGTTGAAGTACGATCATCTATCGCACAACAATCTGCTCGTCTCGCTGCTCAACCTGTTTGGAGACACGAGAACGATGTTGGGCAAGCCGGAGCATTGTACGGGCCCGCTGTCGAACCTCACGTAGGTATCGTCGCCTAGCTCGAGGTCGAAGCTTGCGACGGCGCGGCACGTGCGGCCGAGAGCACGTGGGTGATCCAGCTTCCGAAGATGAGCGCTGCTACGAACACCACGACGCCAACCTGCGCGCTCGGAAGCGAGACCAACACCGGCCCCGGGCAATACCCCGAGATGCCCCAACCGATTCCAAACAACGCGGACCCGCCGACGAGCACCACATCGATGTCGCGCCGCGTCGGAATCAACAAACGTGCAGCCAAGAGCGGCGTACCGCGCCGGCGAACCCACGCGACGATCGGCGCGTGAACACCGATCGCACCCGCCATCACGAACGCCAAACGCGGGTTCCAGTCGCCGAAGACATCGAGAAAGCAGATCACGCTTTTCGGATCGGTCATACCGCTCAACAGTAAGCCCACGCCGAACAAGAGCCCGCTGCCGAACGCAACCAACCCGCGCTTCATCTCGGGGCTCATGACGCTGCTCCGAGGATGCGCATCAAAGTCACGGTCACGATTGCGACGCCCATGAACACGACCGTTGCGACAATCGAGCGCGGCGCAAAGCGGCTGATCCCGCAGACGCCGTGGCCACTCGTACAACCACCGGACAACCGAGTCCCCGCGCCGACCAGCACACCAGCGAGCGCGAGCCAGGCGAGCGAGCGCGGGGGAGCGCCAATGAGTTGAGGGGCGGCTGAGCTCGCGACTGCACCCGCGAGCATCAAGCCGACGATGAACCAGACGCGAAACGTCCAGTCGCCGCGCTGCGGCGGTAGGAGGCCTGCAACCATGCCGCTGATGCCTGCGATGCGACCATTGGCAGCGAGCAAGATCGATGCGGAGATGCCGATCAGAATCCCGCCAATCAGTGAGCTCACCCAGTCCATCCTGCCTCCCTGAGCGCCCGTGACCTATCCGTCGCTACACCGCAGGCACGAGCGACTTGCTCGGCCGCGCGTGCCACGCGATCGCATGTTCGATTCGGTCGCCGCCCCAAAACAATTCGTCACCGACGACGAGGGTGGGCGATCCGAAGATGCCGAGTCGCAACGCCTTCTCGGTTTGTTGGCGTAGCTGCTCTTTCACCATCGGCGTCTTCGCCGACTCGATGATCGCGGCGGGCGCTTGTCCGACACGCTCGAGGCTGCGCGCGATCACGGACGGGTCGTCGATCGCTTCGTCGCGCACGAAGTTGGCTTCGTACACGTCGCGGACGAAGTTGCCGATCCAATCGGTCTCGCCGTAACGACACGCGATGCGCGAGGCGAGCAAGCTGCCGCGCGGAAACACGCTCGGTCGCTTCCACGCGAGGCCTTGCGACTCACAAAGTCGCTCGAGGTCGCGCCACATGTACCGGCCCTTTGCGGGGTAGATGTTGAACGGCGAGTTGTCCCAGCCCTGCGCCTGAAAGATCGGGCCGAGGAGAAACGAACGCCAAACCAATGGAATACCTGCTTCCGACGCCGCCCGCTCGACGCGCATGACAGCCGGATACGAGTAGGTGCTTGCGAACTCGAACCAGAACTCGATGCTCATGACGTCGCTAGCATGTCCCGGCAGAACGCAGCGCGCACCTCGTCCGCCCATCTAGGTTTGGCGATAACCAACCCGCCAACGAGCCCGCCGCACGAATCAAACTGGCTTCGCGGGCCGCAGCTCGCTCGGCTTCACGCCGAACATGCGGCGGAAGGAGCGTGTCATGTGCGCTGCATCGGAAAAGCCTGCGCCGTGCGCAGCCTCGCCCAGGGAGCTTCCCGTCACGATGGCTGCCGCTGCCCGCTGCAGCTTGAGCCACGCGAGATACGGTCTCAGCGGGATACCCACCGACTCAGTGAAAGCATGCATGAACCGCCCCTCGGAGAGGCCGGCGACCTTCGCCAGTGCCTCGAGCGATTGGTCACCCTCGGGCGGAAGGCTCTGGAGGTGCCGCAACGCCCGCCGGACCCGGGGGTGAACGTTCACCGCGCCGGGCGTCACTCCCAGCGACGAGGAGGCGCCTAACACCGCCGCCGTCCGCTGCGCCCACGCGACGCCGTCCTTGCGCATCAGCTGGGCAGGCGTGAGGTCGACCAACTGGTCGCGTTCGCTCGCCGTCAGCGACCGAAATGCCTGGGTTCGAGCCTTCGCTCGCGGCCGAGAGCCGACCGTCGAAGAGTCTAGGAGCGGCTCCGCACTCGCGATCAACCCGGCGATTGCAGCGCCCGCCACGCTCTCGGGGTCCAAGAACACGATCAGCACTTCGGAGTCCGATGCATCGATTTCGTGGACGGCATCGGGCGCGGTGACGACCCCCGCCGCGCAGCGCCAGCGATCGCCGACCTTCGCTCGCAGCTCCCCATCGATCGCGAGCACGAAGTGCAACGCATGGTGAGCGTGCTTACCACTCCGTCCGCCTTTGCCGCGTGACGCTAACAGCGGCGGCCACAACGGGAAGTCGGCTTGCGTTCGAGCAGGCGCGACCAGCATCAGCCGTCGCGCTCCCCGTCGCCGGACTTCTCCTTCTTCGCGCTGTTCTCGCTCTTCTCGTTCGTGGAGTCCTTCAACGCCTTCTTCGCAACCGTCGCTGCGATCGAGATCGGATCGTAGACGGGTGCAAACGGCGGCGCGTACGCAAAGTCCAAACCTTCGATCTGCTGAACGGTCATCCCGGCGGACAATGCGGTCGCGAACACGTCGATGCGCCCACCGACTCCGTCGTGCCCAGCCATCTGCGCACCGAGCAGCCTTCCCGATCCGCGTTCGACGAACAGCACCGTTCGAATCAGCTTTCCACCCGGCACGCTCGACGCTCGACTATACGACTTGGACCCGGCGACCACCGCATCGATGCCGAGCTTCTTCAGGTCGCTCGGCCCGAGGCCGGTGCGGGCCACCTGCATCTCGAACACTCGGAAAATACCGGTGCCGACGACGCCAGCGTGCCGCTCGTCGCCGCCCACGGCGTTCGCACCGGCGACTTTGCCTTGCCGGTTCGCGGTCGTCCCGAGCGGAATCCATACCTGTTTACCTGTCACGCGATGAGTCGCTTCGGCGCAATCGCCCGCCGCGAAAATGTGCGGAAGATTGGTGCGCTGATGGTCGTCTACCGCGATGGCGCCGCTCGCGCCGAGCCGCACGCCCGCGGCCTTCGCGAGATCCACGTTCGGCTTGATACCCGTCGCGATCAAAACCAAGTCCGTCGTGAAGCGCGCGCGATCGGTGTGCACCGAGAGTGACGGTGACTCGCCTGTGCGCTCGATCGATTTCAGCTGAATGCCCGTCTCGACCGCGACCTCGTGTTGCACGAGCTCGTCACGAACCAGCTGAACGATCTGCGGATCGAATCCCGGAATCACGCCGTCACTTTTTTCTAACACCCGCACGGACAGTCCACGCGCGCGCAACGACTCCGCCATCTCCATCCCGATGTAGCCGCCACCCACGATGCTCGCAGAGCGGGGTTTGAACTCGGCGAGGTAACGTTTGATGTCCGCGCCGTCAGAAAGCTCGCGCAGCAAAAATACGCCCGGCAAGTCGTGCCCCGGAACGTCGATCGGCACCGCCGAAGCGCCCGTGCTGATGACGAGTTCGTCATATTCGAGCGCGTATTCTTTGCTCTGCGCGAGGTCGCTCACGCGCAGGCGGCGCGCGCCGGGCTCAATCGCCAAAACCTGGTGTCGCAAGCGCACGTCGACGTGTCGCTCCTCGCGAAATTTCTCGGCGCTCACGACGACTAAGTCTTCAATCAGTCGGAGCGGGTCCTGAAGGTTGTAGGGGATTCCGCACGCGCCGTAGGAAACGGCGGCGCCGCGCTCGAGCAAAATCACCTCGGCACCAGGGAGGCGCCGCGTCGCCTGACTGGCGGCGCTCGTCCCTGCGGCGACGCCGCCGATCACGACGATGGTGGGCATGCTTGAATCCTTCCGTAGACGGGCGTTCAGAATGTTTCTGTTTCCCTGCCGGAGCGGAAACTCGTGCTTACGTGGACTATCTCTGGACCGTTAGCTGCTGGTTAGAACAACACGTAGTCGCGATTGTTTGCGACCCGTCGATTCATAGCTGCGGCACCTATAGGAGTAGTGCATTCTTCACCCCATAGGTTCGTACGACCTGAACATGTCGTACGAGGTGTGCGGAATCGACGGCGCAAGTCGTTTTCTTTGCGTGCGCCGAACACAGACGAGTTGCAGCTCGGCGCATCCGAGCTAACAGGCTTTAAAGAATGCTGGTAGAACGGTGTCGTTCGGGCAGCAGGGCAGTTACAGTACAATGGGCCAAGGAAGCGCGATGGACTGGGGGAGTGCTAGCGCGGCACAGACAGACGTGGACCCGCCGTCCCTGATTGGGACCCTGGTAGCGGGAAAGTACCGCGTCGACAAGCTGCTGGGCAGCGGTTCGACCGGCGACGTTTATCTGTCCACTCACATCGGGCTCGACAAGGTAGTCGCGCTCAAAGTGCTCCACGCCGACATGGTGAAGCACGAGAACTTCGTCGAGCGCTTCAAGCGTGAAGCTCGCGCTGCGTCGAGGCTGGAGCATCCGAACTCTGTCCGCGTACTGGATTTCGGTGAAGATCCGAATGGTGTGCTCTACATCGCGATGGAGTTCATCGACGGGCGGGACCTCTGGAGCCTGCTCGACGAGGAGTGGCCACTCGATAACGCGCGCATCGTCGACATCATGTCGCAAGTGCTCGGCGCGCTCGCCAAGGCACACGGCCTCGGCATCGTCCACCGCGACTTGAAGCCCGAAAACATCATGGTGCGTCGTTCGGCGCACGAAGACGGCGACCACGTATCCAAAGACGTCGTCACGGTTTGCGACTTCGGCATCGCCCAGCTTTCGCCGATTCAGCTCGCCGGGTCGTTGAGCCAGCAGGTTCCGACCGTGACCGGCGAAGGTATGGTCGTCGGAACGCCGGCGTACATGTCGCCGGAGCAGGCGCGCGCTGAACCACTCGACGCACGCAGTGACGTGTACTCGGCGGGCGTCGTGTTGTTCCAGATGCTCACGCGGCAGCTGCCGTTCACGGCGGAAACGCCGCTCGCGGTCGCCGTGATGCACTGTTCGAGCCCGCCACCGACGCCCTCCCAGCTCGCGCTGGTGCACCCAGCACTCGAGAGCGTCTGTCTGCGTGCGCTCTGCAAGGCGAAGGAGTCCCGCTACCAAAGCGCGCGGGACATGCAGCTCGCACTGCAAGCTGCTGTCGCCGCCACCGCCGCGCAGCTCGCTCCGAAGTCGAAGAAGCGTCGCGCGTATCCGCTCTCGGCGCCGCCGCTGGCCGTTCCACCGCCTCGGCAGCCTCGGCAGCCATCGCCGGCCTCGCTGGCGCCGTTCGAGCTCCACGCCGAGCCGGAACTCACCCAGCCCGCCAAGCCAAAGGGCAAAGGCGCGATGGTCGCGGCCGGTTTCATGATCGCAACGCTCGGTCTCTCGGCGATGACGCTGTGGGGCGCAGGCGGGCGCGATGCCGATCCTGCCAGCCCGAAGCCCAGCCACGTGAGCAGCATGCACATGGACGGTGAGGGCAAGGCGAACGAAGCCCAGCCTCCTTCGGCGCCCGTTCCAGCTCCGGTTGCGGAGACTGAAAGCGCGAGCTCCGCGTTCGCACGCCTCGAGCAGGCGAACGCAGCAGTCGCGGCGGCTCCGGCGAACCAGCAGCCCACGGCGGCGGCGCGTCCTGCGCTCCCCGACCCGGATGCGCGAGATGCGCGGGACGGGCGGGACGGGCGGGACGGAAAAGCCAAGGCAGCTCCGGCCCCCGACAAGCACGCGAGCGCGAAGAAGCCGGCGGTCGCCGCTCCGAGCGGCCGGCGCTTGCAACCTTTGACGGCGGACGATTTCGAGGCCAACGAGTCCGAACCTGCCCGCTTCGCGGTGACGCCGGTCGCATCGAGCGACGTGCCGCGGACAAAGGCGCCGGAGGCTGCGAAGCCGTTGGCGGCGACGACCGACAGCGCCCCGGTTCAAGAAGTCGCGAAGTCGGTGCCGATCGAGCCCGAGATTCCGGTCGGGTTGGTCGAGCTGCCGAATCGCGGGCGAGTCGTAGTTGCGCCTGAACCCACGAAGCCCACGCCAGCGCCGGCGAGCCTCGCGACCGGGTCGTACGACCACGCGCAGGTGCACTTCGGCACAATTACGACGCAGGCTGCCGTGTCGAAGGCGAGCATTCGCAACGCTCTGAACGAGACTGCGATGCGGCGCTGCTACACCGATGCCCTACGGCTCGGAGCGGCGGGCGGTAATGCGATGAGCGTGCAGCTCGAGCTGACGACGAACATGGGCGGTCGCATCGCGAGCGCGAACGTGATCGGCAGTCTGCCGAAGCAGCTGGCAAACTGCGTGGAGCAGGTCGCAAGAAGCGGCCGAGTCCGCGAGGTCGACACGGGGACGGCCAAGGCGACCGTGACGATCGAGTTCCAGCCGTAGAGCGCGGGGGCCGCTCCCGGCCACTCCAACCCGCTCAACCCAGAGCGAGAACCTCTTCGACTTCCTCGGCGCTGAAGCCGAGGAGGTAGAGAATCGAGTCGAGCCCGCCGCTCGAAATCGAAGTGTCCGCTGCCGCCCTCAGCTTCGGCTTCGCTCGAAACGCGATCCCGAGGCCGGCTTTCTCGAGCATCAGCAGATCGTTCGCGCCGTCGCCCACCGCGATCACCTGGTCGAGCAGAATCGATTCGGACTGCGCGATGGTGTCGAGCAGCTCGGCCTTGCGAGTCGCATTCACGATCGGCCCGACGACGCGACCGGTGAGCTTCCCGTCTTTGACTTCCACCGTGTTGGAGTACGCGTAGTCGATCCCGAGCTGAGCCTTGAGCGACTCCGCTGCAATTGAAAAGCCACCGCTGATCACTGCCGTCCGGTACCCGAGGCGCTTCAGCGCCCGCATCAACGTCTCTGCGCCTTCAGTCAGCGGAAGCTCCGCCGAGAGCCGCTTCAGCACGTTGATATCGAGCCCGGCGAGCAGCGAGAGCCTGCGCCGCAGCGACTCGTCGTAGTCCATTTCGCCAGCCATCGCGCGCTCGGTGACCGCCGCCACTTGATCGCGCACACCGTGCGCCCGCGCGAGCTCGTCGATGATCTCGATCGTGATCAGCGTCGAGTCCATATCCATCACGACCATGCGCTTGCTGCGCCGGAACACACCTTCACGCTGGAGCGCAATGTCGAACGAGCTGCGCATCGCGAGCCGGAGCAGCGTTTCTTTCAACAACGCGGCGCGGTCTCCCGACGGCAAATCCACGTGCACTTCGACCGAACGCAGATCGCCGTGCGACAGCCGCGAGATCTTCGCGATGTTCGCGTGGTGCTCCGCGAGCGTGGTCGCGAGCGAATGCATCTCGCGCGCACCCAAACTCTTGCCGATCGCAGTCACGACGTAGCGCTCCGCGCGCAGCGCCATCGGCTTGACCTCTTCGACCGGCACGAAGTCGAGCGACATGCCGAGCTCTTTCGCTGCGAACAAGAGCTCCTTCAAGACTCCGCGGTCCTCTTGGATGCCGATCAGCATTCCGAGCGACAGCTGCTTTTGAATTACGACCTGCTCGATGTCTCGAAGGTTGGCTCCCGCATCGGCGATGATCCCGGTCAGCCGAGCGGTGATTCCCGGGCGGTCCGGCCCCGTAACGGTGACGATAACGTGCGAGCGGTTCGGAGACGGTAACAGTGATGTCATGGGGGCCGCCGATTCTGGGGCAAAGCGCGGCCAGAGTCGAGCGCACAGGGCACACCCTCTTACCGGGTTCCCCTGGATTCGCGGCATGAATTCGCTACCTTGAGTGGGTGGCACCCGACGCAGACACGCACCGCGCGATCTCTCGGCAGTTGCGATTACGCGCACCCTTGGCCGCTCACGCTTGGACGATCGGCCCAAACCTTCTAGCTCGCATCGCCGCAAAGCCCGCACCGGCCGCGCGCAAGTGGTCGACGTACGTGCAGGACCCGTATGCCGGCAGTGTGAATCTCACCGGCGCACTGCAGGAGGGCGTCACCAATGCGTGCCTCGTGCTCGTGCATGGACTCGGCGGATCGTTCGATCGGCCGTATTGCGTCAACGGCGCGTGGGCAGCACAACGCGCGGGTCTACCGTGCTTGCGCTTTGGGCTTCGCGGCGCAGATCGATCGGGCGATGACTTCTACCACGCCGGCCTCACCGCGGATCTCGCCGCCGCGATCTCGAGCCCGCAACTCGCAGGGTTCAAGCGCATCTACGTGCTCGGGTATTCGCTCGGCGGTCACGTCACGTTGCGCTATGCGCTCAGTAAACCCGATCCGCGCGTCGCTGCAGTCGCCGCGGTTTGCGCGCCACTCGACCTCGAGCTCGGGACGCAGTCGATCGACAGCAAGCGCAGTGCGATCTATCGCCGGCACGTGCTGTCGGGTCTCAACGAGATCTACAGCGCGGTCGCACAACGCAAACAGGTACCGACGCCGGTCCAACGCGTCCTCGCTGCGCGCACGATTCGCGAGTGGGACGGGCTGACTGTCGTTCCGCGTTATGGTTTTCGGAGCGCGGCCGACTACTACGCGAGCGTGAGCGTCGGTCCGCGCCTCCACGAGCTCCGCGTTCCGGCGCTGCTCGTGCAAAGCCAATACGATCCGATGGTCCCGCTGTGGACGTATCAGAAGCACCTCGCGAACGCGTCGCAAATGCTCGAAGTGCGAACGCTCGGCCAGGGCGGCCACATCGGCTTTCCGCGCGTGCGCTTGCATCCGAAGGCGCAGCCGGGCGTGCTCGAAGATCAGTTGCTCGCTTGGTTATCCGAGCACTGAGTCACTGATCGCGAAAGAACGCGCGCAGCTCCATCAGCGTCTCGGCAGCGTTCTGCTCCGGGAAAAAGTGACCGCCCGCGAGCGCGCGGCCCCGCACGTCGCTCGCCCACGTGCGCCAGATCTCGAGCGGGCCACCCGCTTCTTCGTACCAGTTATCGAGTGCGCTCGCTTCGCTCCACAACGCGAGCGTGGGGCACGCGATGCGTCGGCCGGCAGCACGGTCTGCGAGGTCTTGCTCGAAGTCGCACGTCGCAGCGGCCCGGTACTCCTCGCAAATCGCATGTACCGTGCTCGGATCGCGTAATGCATCGACGTAAGCCTCGCGAACGAACGGTGGGAAGCTCGCTGGGTCCGAGCCCCACTCGCCGAGCGCGTTGTCGACGATCGCCGCCGGATCGCCAGCGATCAGCCGTTCGGGAAGTGGCGCTGGTTGCGCGAGCAACGACCATGGCCAAAAGCCGAGCGCAAAACGAATGTCCGCACGCGCAAACGCTTCGCTGGTCGGGATCACGTCGAGCAGCGCGACGCGTTCCACGTGCTTCGGATGGTCGAGCGCAAGTCGATACGCGACGCGACCACCGCGGTCGTGTCCCGCGACCAAGAAACGCGGAAAGCCTTGCGCCTCCATCAGCTGCACCATGTCCCGTGCCATCGCGCTCTTCGCATACGGGGTATGATCGGGCCGAGTGTCCGGTTTGCCGCTTGCGCCGTAGCCGCGAAGGTCGGCGCAGATCACTGTGAACTCGTCTGCAAGTGCGGGCGCGACGCGATGCCACATCGCGTGCGTCTCGGGAAACCCGTGCAGGAGCAGCACGGGCCGACCACTCCCCTTTCGGCGTATGAAGATGGTCGTTTCACCTACATCGACCGTAGATGCTTGGAACCCGCTGAACATTCCACCCTCCTCGTTCTGAGCCGTGAAGGTGAGTTAAGCGCGAGTGCGGCAGCCGTGCTGTCGGCCGGTGGGCCGGAAGGTTTTACAGCCTAGTTTTCGCCGACTGACGGTGCCTTGATCGTGATCGCCGAAGACGCCTTCACCGCAACCGTGCTGTTGCCTTTGACTTCGATGCTCTTGCCCTTGATCACGATGTCGCCACTCTTCTTCATGGTGATACTAGCAGACCCAGTCTTGATCGTAATTTCGTCGCCAGCGTCGATGACCAACTTCTTCGATATTTTGAGCGAGTCGTTCTTGCCCACTATAGCACCGCGATCGCCGCCGACGTTGACCTTCTGCGATCCGCCGACCTTCGCCGAGTCGTTACCGTCGATCGTACGCGCCATGTTCCCGTCGACTTTAGTCGTTTGATTGCCGGAGACATTCAGCTGCTGCATCCCGCCGACGTTCGTCACGTCGGCCAAGCCGACCGTCGTCGCGCAGGCACCACCGACGTTGACCATGCGACCTGCGCCGACCGTCAGTATGTCTGCGAGGCCGATCGTCGTCGTTCGCGCGAGGTCGATCGTGATCAACTCCGCCGCAGCGACGTGCTCCGTCCGCATCCCGGTGACGTTGATCGTCTCGGTGCCGAGCACAGTCTCGAGACGATTGGCCTGAATCGTGATCGTTTCGTTCGCGGTCACAGTCTCGGTGCGATTGGCGCCGATCGTCGTCGTCTCGTCCGTGCCGATGGCCTTCGTGCGAGACGCTCCCACCGTGAGCGTCTGAGCCGCCTTCACGAGCGTGTCCATGTTCTTTTCAGCTTGCATGTACACTTGCTCTTCGCCCTTTTTGTCTTCGAAGCGAAGCTCGTTGAAGTTCTCAGCCGTTCCGCCTTTGCTGCTGCGGCTCTTGATCCCGCTTTGCGTTTTGTTCGCGGGTAACGTGTAAGGTGGCATGTTGTCCGCGTTGTAGACGCGGCCCGTGATGATCGGTCGATCGGGATCGCCTTCGAGAAACTCGACGATCACTTCTTGGCCGATCCGCGGGATGTGCATCGCACCCCAGTTCGTGCCGGCCCAAACCTGTGCCACCCGCACCATGCACGAGTTGGGATCGTCCTCTTGGTCGTCCGAGTTCTTGTGCGGGCGCTGCCAGTGGAAGCGCACTTTCACGCGACCGTAGCGATCGGTATAGATTTCATCGGTCTCCGGTTTGCCTTGCGGCGCGCTGCCGACGACGATCGCAGTTTGCGGACCGGCGATTTGCGGCTTGCGCGTGGTGCGCTCCGGGCGATAGGGCGTTCCGCTTTCGAGCGCATTGAACGAGCAGCGATAGGTCGGGTTGTTACCGATGCGATGCGTCGATTCGAAGTCACCGACGTGCAGGTTGTACGTGACTGCAGTGACCAGGTATTCGCGGTTTTGGTCTTTACGCGTGAAGCCCGTCAGCTCGAACAAGTTGCCGAGCGTCAGGCCGCGCGCGTTACCCTGCCCTTGCACGACCTCGTATTCGCTCGTGACTTGCTCGAGCCAGACGCGCGTGTAGCGCTCGCCGTCCGCGATGTGATCGTACTCGCCGGGATAGTCGAAGACTTCGAACTCGGTCTGATTGTATGGCGACTTCAGTCGTGTCTCGAGGCCCGCTTTGGGCTTCGTGAAGTCGTAGTCGTTCATCGCAAACGTGCCGGACTGCATCTCTTGGACCAGACGCCAGCCATCGATGTGATCGCGCTCGCGTTGTTCGCCCGGGTACGGCGGGAAGTACGGAATCTTGTCGTAGCCGTCGGCTTTGCTGTGCGCAGCGTACGAGTCGCACAAACACATGGTGTGTTTGCCGTCCTCGTGTTTGAAGTAGTAGTAGATGCCTTCCTGCTCCATCAGCCGCGACACGAAATTGAACGTCGACTCGCGGTACTGCACCAAGTACTCCCACTTGCGATAGCTGCGGCTCAAGCTCATCTCGATCGGGCCGTGGTTGCGAAGCAGCTCCTTCACGAGATCAGGCACTGTCTTGTCCGCGAAGATGCGGCTGTCTTGCGTGTGGACGAGCGGCCAAAACCACGGCCGCAACGTTGCCGAATACCGCGTGTAACGCCCTGCTCCGCCGACGCATGCGAATCGCGTCACGATGCCGTTGATGTAGCGATACTTGCCTTCGGTCAGCTCGATTTGCACCGTCACCGGTTGAGCGATCACGCTTTCGAGCTCGACCTCCGCTTCGGTGCTGATCAAATCGAGCTCGAAGACGAAGGGGCGACCGAGCGCCTCTTGGCCCGTCAACCCGGCGAGCATCAGCATCTCGTCGCCGAGCGACGTGGCTACTTTCGCAAATGTATTGGGTGCCATTGTGTCCTCTGTATAGCTCGGGCCTGATCTCGGTGCGCCCAGAAATTACGCGCCCGCCGTTACTAGCGGCGGGCGCTTGCTCGTGAACGCGAACGCGAATGAAGAAACGCGTTGCGTGACTTCGTCCCCGGTCGACATACTACCGCGAGAATATGGGAGGTTGGCGGGGTAACTTCCGGGACGGCACTGGTGATCCGTTAGTTCATCCGAGCGCTCCGGCGGGTGGCAGCGGTCTCGGTGGCTCGCGTCAGCCGAGTGATCGCCACGTTGCGCTCGGCGCTCACGACGCGTCCGTGCCGCATCCCGATTCGCCTGCGGCTCGGCTGTGGGATTGGTCGGGGCTCGCGCAGCTCGACACGGTTCAGCGCGCGCAAGCCGTGCTGGACTCGATCGAGATCGCGCAGCGATTGGCGCCGGCTGCGATCCTCGAAGCGACGGGCGAAGAGTTGTCCGCGATGCTCAAGGGCCTCATCCCTGGGCTTCTGCTGTGTCTCGCGCTCGTCGCCGCTACGACGACGCTCGGTGGAGCGGCGGGTGCAGCCATCGGTGCGCTCGCGGCGGGGATCGGCGCAGTGCCTGGCGCTGCGGTCGGTGCGGCGCTCGGCTTCGACGCTGGCCTTGCGATTCTCGAGTTCCTCGGCATCGCGTTCATGGCTGCTGCGATTGCGTCGAGTCTGGTCGAGTCGGTGAAGATGGCTGGGCGGGCGGTCGATGAAGCGTGGCATGCCGTCGATGATCCGCGGTCACGTTGGTTCCACGTCGATCACGCGGGCCGGACCCTCGCAGCTGCGCTCGGCGTCCTGATGCGTGGTGTGTTGCAGGGCGTCATTGCGTTTCTGCTCTCGAAGGGTGCGGAGGCTGCGGCGACGCGCGTCCCGGAGCTCGCGGCGAAGCTGCGGCAGAGCAAGTTCGGTGAAGGGTTTGCGACCTGGGTCGAGCGCAACTGGGCGTCGCTGCTGAAGAATAAGAAGCTGCAGCCGAAGGAGACTGTTCCTGGCAGCGGGGTGAGTGGTAAGGGCAGTGGTGGCGCCTCGCCGGCGCCGAAAGAGGGTCCTGCACCAGCAAAGCCGAGTCCGGAGCCGAAGCCTGCGGAGGCGAAGCTGCCGGAGAAGCCTGTCGAGAAGCCCAGTGGTAAGGCGGCCACGGCAGCTGAGCGCGCGGCGATTCTGAAGGAGATGGACGACGTGGCTAAGTCGGCCGATGTCACGACACCGCACAACGGTTTGCAGCTCTGGTCCGGTGGCGGAATGGAGGGTGCTGGTAATGCGGCTGGAAAGGCGGCGAAGGCCAGTGGCGGCAAGACGCTCGAGATGACGGAGGCCGGCGAGAAGTTGGGAGCGCTGCAGAAGAAGCTCGGTCCGTGGGATGGTCTGACGGATGCCGAGAAGGCGCAATCTAGCGAAGCGTGGACCGTCGCGTCGAAACGCATCTGCGACAGCGCAAGCGGCGACGTGAACGTGACTGTCGATCCATCTCAGGTCCGGAGCAAAGCGATTGTGTTCGACGAGCTACAGCGCCTGAGCAAGAATGATGCGGTGACCAAAGTTACGCTTACTGATACCTCAGGTAACGTGATCAGCGACGGCAGTGCCGACAGCGCCTACAGTGCACTGAGAGCGATAGTGCCGTGACCACTGACTGGAACGAGTTCATCGAAAGCCTCGAGGGCCCCGACCGAGAGTGGGTGAACTCGGTAAACCTTACGGCGCTGGAGAAGCTCAAGGGTGACGAGCGCGAACGCGCGATTCAGCTGCTCTTGTCGAAGCTGAACGTCGGCTGGCCGAAGGTCTCGCGCGCACTGGGTGTGCTTCCGGACCCGCGCGTGCGCACAGCGTTGGAAGCGCATCTCTCGGTAGCGCAGCGTTCAGATAAGGTTGCGACCGCCAACTCATTGCTGAAGTTGAGTCCAGGTCACCCGGCGGCAATCAAGGCAGTGAAAGAAGGCCTCGCGAGTCCCGATATACTGGTGTCGGACGAAGCATTGGAGGCCGCGGAGGTTGCCGGCAAGCCTATCGTCGGTGCATTGCTGGCGACCGGCGTGATGCATCCGAGCCCGATCACGAGAATCGGTGCGATCAAAGCGGCCTTGTCCATCACTGGCGTGAACCCTTCCTCGCGAAGCTGGGATCACCGTGATGAGATCGTAGGTCTCGCGAGAGGTGACCGAGATACACGCCGCGCCTCGTTCGTTAAGCTGGCTCAATTGATGGGTTTGGATCTGAATACCTACGTAGGTCCCCGTCCGTAGGACACGCCGTGACTCGCGAATGGGATCTGTTCATCGAGAGTGTCGAAAGCCCGAGTAGGGAGTGGTCGAACTCGTTCGACTGCGCGGCGCTCTCAACGTTGCACGGGGAGGAGCGCGAGCGTGCAATCGAGATGCTGTTGTTGAGGATGAGCGTCGGAGACTGGCGCGCATCGCGCGCGCTAGGCAGACTGTCGGATCCACGCGTGCGGACGGCGTTGGAAGCGCATTTGCCCGAAGCGACCGAGCACGACAAGATGGCGACGGCGAACGCGTTGTTGCAGCAGAGTCCAGATCACGCGGCAGCGATCGAAGCGGTCAAGCAGGGGTTGGCGAGCGCTGAGATTTTGGAGTCGAGCGAAGCGTTGAACGCAGCAGAGCTAGTGGGCAAACCGATTCTCGATGACCTGCTCGCGACTGCGGTAACGCAACCGCGAGAGCGAATGAGAATCGGTGCAATCAAGTTGGCGCTCTTCCTAACCGGCGTAAACAAGAGCCGAATGGTTTGGGATCATCGCGAGCTAATCGTGGGCCTTGCGACGGGCGACGCCGATGAGCGCCGCCGATCGTTTGCGAAGTTGTGCGCGTTGATGAGTGTGGACTTAACGGACTACCGCGGTCCTCGTCCGTAGATTTCGCAAATCCGAAACCGCTCTGAACACGCAGCTTTTTGCAGCGGCACCTACATGTGCCGTTGCATACGACTGACCCATTCGCGTCAGCGCTTCCACATCACGTTGCATGCTGACATGCAATCGCACCCACCATTTCTCGAATGACGCTACCCTGACCTGCCGGGCCTCCGACTCTCAGATCCCGCCGTTTCGCCCGCAGACTGGAGTAGTGCCGTGGACCAGTCCCCCGACGATCCAAACATCGACGACCAAGTTCGCGCCGAACAAGTGCGCACGCTCTACGGACAGAGCGCACCCGTTCTACTCGCAAACGTCCTCAACGCCGGCATCGTCTGCTACGCACTCTGGTCGCACGCCTCGCACACACTGCTGATCAGCTGGGCCGGAACCATGACCTTCATGGTTGTCGTCCGGATCCTGATGCGCAAACGGTACTGGGCCCAAGACGACCGCACCCCGGCCGACCAAGAAACCTGGGGCCTCCGCTTCACCATCGGCTCACTCTGCGCCGGCCTTCTCTGGGGCTTCGCCGGTGGCGTGCTGATGCCCGACTCACTGCCCCACGAAGTGCTGATCGTGTTCGTGATCGGCGGCATGGGCGCCGGCGCTGCAGCCTCGATCGCCTGCTACATGCCGGCGTACTTCGCATATCTGATTCCATCGCTCGTCCCCGCCGTGATTCGCTTGTGGTCGTTCGGCGGCGACGAACAGATCGTGATGATCGCGATGCTGGTGCTGTTCATCGGCGCACTCACATTCGTCGCACGCAACGTCAATCGCGCCCTGACACAAGCCTTTCGCTTCCGCTTCGAAAACGGGCAGCTGTACCTGCTCGTCTCGAGACAACAGGCCGCACTCGTTCGCGCAAACGAGCGACTGATTCGCGCCAACGAAGAGCTCGAATCGCGCGTGCAGCTCCGCACGAACGAGCTTCGCGCGAGCCAAGCGCAGCTATTCGAAATCGTGAGCGAGTCCCCGGACGCCATCGTGGTCTTCGAAGAAGACGGCCACGTCGCCTCGGTGAACCCTGCCGCCGAACGCATCTCGGGTAGAACCGCGAACGCACTGCTCGGCAAGCACTTCGCCGCACTCGAAGCACTCGGCCCCGAAGACTTGAAGCGCGCAGTCGAAGGCTTCGCGAGTCTGCTCGCCGGCGAAGAGCGCAGCCCCGAAGAGTTCCGAGTGATCCGGCCCGACGGCGAAACTGTGGTCGTCGAAATGAAGATGCGTCTCGTCGAATCGCTCGACGGCAAACGGCGAATCCACACCGTGATCCGCGACGTCACCGAACGCCATCGCTTGCAGCGCCTGAAAGAAGCCTACGAACGCCGACTGCGCGAAGCCGAACGACTCGAATCGGTGGGCATGCTCGCCGGTGGCGTCGCACACGACTTCAACAACGTGCTCACGATGATCATGGCCAACGTCGACCTAGTCGAACGCTGGACGGACCGCGCCGAAGTCAAAGCAAGGCTCGGTGAAATCCGCCACGGCTCGCTTCAAGCGGCGAACCTCACGAAACAGCTGCTCTCGTTCAGTCGCCGTCAGCTGCTGGACGTGCAACCGACCGATCTCTCCCACGTCGTGACCCACGCGCGCACCATGTTCGAACGCGCGCTCGGAGAACAGAATCGGTTCTCGATCACGCTGCCGACCGAACCGATGGTAGTGCTGGTCGACGCGACGCAGATAGAACAAGCGATCTTGAATCTGCTCGTAAACGCGCGACACGCATTGCCGAACGGCGGGCGCGTCGATCTAGAGTTGCGGCGAGTCGAGTTGGCGAGCGACGCGGACTGGCCCGACACCGACCCCGGTGCCTACATCAGAATCGCAGTCTCGGACGACGGCTTGGGTATGGACGAAGCGACACGCAGCCGCGTGTTCGAGCCGTTCTTCACGACGCGCGAGTTGGGCCATGGCACGGGGCTCGGCTTGTCGAGCGTGCACGGACTCATCAAACAAGCGCGAGGCTACATCCGTGTGACATCCGAGCTCGGAGAAGGAAGCCGCTTCGAGATCTTGCTGCCGTGCCACACGAAGCCCGCGCCCGCGGTCTCGAAGGGCGAAGTTGCCGTCTGGAGCCCGGGCACGGGAACGGTGCTGCTGGTCGAAGATCAGGCGCAAGTCCGCAACTCGCTCCAACGCATCTTGGAAGACGCTGGCTACGAAGTCATCGCAACGGAAGACGGCCAACAAGCGCTCGAGGTCGTGCGCAAGCGAGAAGGCCGGATCGATTTACTCGTGAGCGACGTGATCATGCCCGGTCTGTCCGGAATCGAGTTGAGCCGCAGACTACTCGCGCTCTACCCGAACCTCGCGGTGCTGCTCGTCTCCGGCTACGCAGGAACCGAGATCACACGGCTGACGGAGCTCGGCGAAAACGTGCAGTTCCTGCAAAAGCCGTTCGACGCCGTGAGCTTCACCTCGGCCGCGCAAACCGCATTGCAGAGCGCGCAGTCACTCTCGCGCCGTAACCAGCCGGCCAACCTCACGAACTAAATCGCGCTGCTGCTGCTCAGCTGCTGCAAACAGCGCTGCCTACGTCTCGTCGTCGACGGGCATTACTTCTACCGAGACCTCGACACGGTGCGCGCCTCCGCCGAGGACAACACCCTTGAGCGGACTCACGTCCCCAAAATCGCGCCCCCAAGCCAACGTCGGGTGCTCGATCGTGACCAACACGTTGTTGGTCGGGTCCAAATCGATGAAGTCGTACTCGGGACAGTAGACCGCCGCCCACGCGTGGCTCGCGTCCGCACCGATGCGCCGCGGCTGACCCGCGACCGGATGCGTCAGCAAATAACCGCTCACGTACCGCGCAGCCAAACCGTGCGAACGCATGCACGCGATCATGAAGTGCGCGAAGTCCTGGCACACGCCACTGCGCTGTTCGAACACCGTAGCCACCGGGGTCGCGACGCTCGTCACACCCGGCCGATACTCGAAATCCGCGTGAATACGGCTGCTCAGATCGATTGCGGCAGCCAATAGCGGCCGCCCCCGCGTAAACGACTGCGCGGCATATTCGACGATCGCACCGTTCCAGCGCACGTACGGTGACTCGTAGACGTGTTCGATCGCTTCGAACACTTCCTGCTCGGTCGAGTTTGCCAGCCGATCGCGCACGTCTTCCCACGGCGGTGTGTCATCCGGATCGGGCAGAAACGGCGCGCGCAAGCTCACTTCACTATGCGCCGTCACGGTGAACCGCCGGTGCGGCTCTTGCAGCACGAACAAACTGACCGCATTGCCGAAGTAGTCGTGCTCACGCGCGACGAAGGCCGGCATGGGGTCGACGACCAAACGCGCGTGATGCGCCACTTGAAACGGCCCGTTGCGCGGCGACAAGCGCGCTTCGTTGTGCGCGAGCGTGACCAAGTCACTGTACGCGTACGACGTGACGTGACGGATGCGGTACGTGACCTCCTCGTCGTGCACGCCCTAACCCTCCGATCCAAACGCGCGACGCGGCACCGCGTGCACGAGATAACTTTCGGTGATCGCATCCGACAACGCAGGCAAGTGCCGCCCGAGCTCTTGCAGGTACGCCTGCAAAAGCGGCCGCTCCGCCTGCGCCGTGACCTCGCACAACGCTTCGACGTCTGCGAGCCGCACGTTCGTCAGCGCGGCGAGCGCAACCCGCTCCTCACGCGTACGCAGCGGATCTTCCGCCGAGTGCGGCAACGCGCGCACGTGATCGTGCAGCGCGACGAGCTGAAACGCGATCGACCGCGGATTGCTCTCGTCCGTCAGCACCAGGTCGAGCGTCGGCGCCGCTTGCATGACGTCCTGATAGCGACGCCGATACGTGATCCCGTTATCGAGCGCTTCGAGCAACTCGGACAACACCGAAGCCTCGTCCGGGTGCACGACACCGACCATCGAGTACAAGAGCGTCGACGTGTTGCGCGCGCGCTCGAGCCGCCGGCCCATGTCCGTGAACCGAAACCCATACGTGCGGGACAGGTTCTCGTTCTGGAGGCCCGCAAACGCCCCAAACAGCAAGATCAACCCATCGAGCGCTTCGATCGCATCGCCGGCTGACAACGTTCCCGCATACAAGAGTGAATCGCGCTGCCGCGCCAGCTGACTGAGCACGTGCCAGGTGTCGCGCGAGATCCGATCGCGCACGACCGACGCCGTCCGGTGCACTCCCGCGAGACTGGGCAATAGCCCGGTGCCGTGCGCACCGGATCGCAAAAACCCGATCACGTCCCGCTCGACCGCCGCCACATCCATGGTCGGATGCCAAGCGAGCGGTTCCGCGAGCTCGTACTGCACGCTCAAGCTGTTGAACATCGCCGAGAGCACGCTCGGCTCGGCCGAGTGCGTGTCGTCGAGCAAGCGCGCGAGAATGCGACGCAACAAACGCGCGCTGCCTTCAGCGCGCTCGAGATAGCGACCGAGCCAATACAAGTTGTCCGCGACGCGACTCGGCAAATCGTTGCCGCTCCGCGACAACAGCAGCCGCTCTTCACGGCGACCGAGTAGCGACAGCGGCGAAACCGGGCCGTCGGTCAGCACCCACGTGTCTTTGCTGCCCGCGCCGCGCTGCATCGAAACCACAGCGTCGCCACCACCCGCCCGAGCGACGCGCGACAAGCCTCCCGGCATGACCTGATAGCCCGGCCCATCGCCGACGGCGTAACAGCGCATCGCGATCTCGCGCGGCTCGAGGCCATCCCCGTTCCAAATCGGCGCGGCCGACAGCGGCACTCGCTCCTGGGCGACCCACTCGTGCGGGCGCGCGCGCACGCGTTCGAGCAGCGCCGTTTGTTCCGCGATCGTCATCGCACCGCCGAACACCGGCTCCGGCACGCCCGGCCGCGGAAACGCCGGCTTGAAGACCAAGCTCGCGAACCGATCTTGAACGTATTGCACCGCACCTGGCGCCGCGCACCAGGTCGCGGGCGCGCTCGGCAAGATCAAATCTTCACCGAGCAAGTGCCGGCAGACACTCGGCAGATATGCGAGCAGCGCCGGCGCTTCCACGACGCCGCTGCCGAGCGCATTCAACACCGCGACGTTGCCGGCGCGGACGGCTGACACCAAACCCGCAACCCCGAGCGACGAATCCGCACGCAGCGCGAGCGGATCGCAAAACGAATCGTCGGTCCGGCGCAAGATCACGTCGACGCGCGCGAGGCCGCTCAACGTCTTCAAGTACACCATGTTGTTGCGGACGGTGAGATCTCCACCTTCCGCGAGCGTCAACCCGAGATAACGCGCGAGGTACGCGTGCTCGAAGTACGTCTCGTTGTACGGCCCCGGCGTGAGCAGCACGACGAGCGGGGGATCGTGCGAGCGCGGCGACAAACGCTGCACCTGATCGAGGAGCTTCCGAAAGAAACCCGCGAGCCGCTCCACGCGGCAGTCGCGATACAGCGACGGGAACAAGCGCGAAAGCACGATCCGGTTCTCGAGCGCGTAGCCCATGCCCGAGGGGGCCTGGGTGCGGTCGCCGAGCACCCAAAACGTACCGTTCGGATCGCGCGCGACGTCGGCCGCATATAAATGAAGCCAGCGCCCTCCCCGCACGATCGTCCCGTGACACGGGCGCAGGAATCCCGGATTTCGGAACACCAGCTCGGCCGGCAAGATCCGCTGCCGAATCAGCGAGCGTTGATTGTAGACGTCGTCGAGGATCAGGTTCAGCAGGTACGCGCGCTGAGCCAACCCCCGCTCGAGCGTGCGCCACTCGTTTGCAGAAACGAGCAGCGGCACGGGGTCGAGCTGCCACGGCCGATCCATGCCGCGGCTGTCGTCGTAGACATTGTAAGTGACGCCGTTCTCACGGAGCGCGCGCTGGGCAGCATCCCAGCGCCGGGAGAGCTCCGCCGGGCCGAGCGCCCGCAGGGACTGCGCGAACCGAAACCAGTGTTCGCGCAGGTTCCCATTGGCGTCGAGCAGCTCGTCGTACGCGTTTGGTTTTGGCACATAGCCGACGTCCGCGGCCTCAGATGAAGTCGACAGAGACGGCTGGGGCAACACGAACGACGGCATGCTCTCCCAGTCAAGAGTGGCGCAGATCCAACGTTAAAGGGAACTCGAGTGTCGGCTTTTCGTCTCGAATCACCATCGGACCCGGGGTGTGACCGAACGGGGAGAAGCGAGACTTGCGACGCGCTTCGGCCTCGAGCGCGTTCACGGGACGCGTCTCGTAGTTACGGCCGCCCGGATGCGACACGTTGTAGGTGCAGCCGCCGAGCGATCGACCTGACCACGTGTCCACGACGTCGAACACGAGCGGCGCGTGCACGCCGATCGTCGGATGCAGGCACTCGGGTGGTTGCCACGCGCGGAACCGCACGCCCGCCACCTGTTCGCTCTCGCGACCGGTGGGATGCAGCGGAATCTTGCGTCCATTGCACGTGATGACGTGACGGCGATCCGTCGCGTTGCTCACGCGCACTTGAACGCGCTCGAGCGACGAATCGACGTAGCGCGCAGTGCCCCCGGGAGCACCTTGCTCGCCAAGCACGTGCCACGGTTCGAGCGCGAACCGAAGCTCGAGATCGACGCCGCCGGCGACGATGCTGCCGATTTTTGGGAAGCGGAACTCCAAGTGTGGCGCGAACCATTCCGGATCGAACTTGAAGCCGGCGTCACCGAGCTCGGCGAGCACTTCGTCGAAATCCTTCTCGACGAAGTACGGCAACATGAAGCGATCGTGCAGGGTTGTACCCCAGCGCGGAAGCTTCGGTAGGTACGGCGTGTGCCAGAACTTCGCGACGAGCGCGCGAATCAGCAGCTTCACCGCGAGCGACATACGCGAGTGTGGAGGCATCTCGAAGCCACGCACTTCGAGCAAGCCCAAGCGGCCCGTCGCTCCGTCCGGCGAGTACAGCTTGTCGATGCAGAACTCCGCGCGGTGCGTGTTGCCCGTCATGTCGGTCAACAAGTTGCGGAACAAGCGATCGACCAGCCACGGTTGCAACGTCGGTCCGCCGCGCTCCGGGATCTGCGCGAACGCGACCTCGATCTCGTGCACGTAGTCTTGACGCGCTTCGTCGATTCGCGGCGCCTGACTCGTCGGGCCGATGAACATGCCCGAAAACGTGTACGAGAGCGACGGATGATCGTGGAAGTACGCGACGAGCGAGCGGAGTAGATCCGGCCGGCGCAAGATCGGGCTGTCCGGCGGAGTGCTGCCTCCGACGACGATGTGATTGCCACCGCCCGTGCCGACGTGCCGGCCGTCGATCATGAACTTCTCGGCGGAGAGCCGCGACTCGCGCGCGCACTCGTAGAGGATGGTGTAGCGGTCGCGGAGCTCCTTCCAGCTGCGCGACGGCGTGACGTTCACCTCGATGACGCCGGGATCAGGCGTGACCGAGAAGCTCTGCAGACGTGGATCCGACGGCGGCGGATAGCCTTCGAGGCGCACCGGCATGCCGAGTTCGGCAGCCGTCGCTTCGATCGCATTGACCAGGTGCTCGTACGCGACGAACAGACCGATCGGCGGCATGAAGATATGCAGAATGCCGCCGCGCGTCTCCGCGCAGAGCGTCGTGCGGATGATCCCCGGTGCCGATTTGAACGGACGTGGCGCGTCGAGCGGAGCACGCCGCAACGCGTCGATGTCGCCATCCGCACCCGGTTCGCCGGAGTAGTCCGGGTCCCACGGAGGCGCAGTGCGATCGCCGCCAACAGCTGCACCGATTCGAGCGGAAGGCCCAGCCGAACCGCCCGGACCTCCGGGTCCACCGGCCGTGCCAGGTCCACCAGGTCCGCCTGTTACACCCGGCCCACCGCCTGGACCGCCTTGATGCGCGATCTTCGTCCAGAACGGATCGGGGTGCTGCATGTACGGGTACTCGGTCTGAGTCACCCACGGATATGAATCTAGCGGCAAGCGATAACCCATCGGGGAATCGCCCGGCAGGAGCCAGAGCGTCTCTTCGCGCAGGAAGAGTGTGCCGCTACGCCAGCGCACGCCGGAGTTCGTGACGAGTGGATCGAGCGGCAGCGCGAAGCCGACCGTGTGGTTCAACCCTTGCTGGAACACCCGGCGCAAGCGCGCGCGCTCGATCGGGTCTTTCAGTCGGTTGTCCTCGGGCGTGACGTTGCTCGGCAGGTTGCGCTCACGCCACATGTAATAGAACGCGTCCTCGAAGCCTGGAACGACGAAGCGCTCACCCACTTCGAGCCGGCGTGCCAGCGCTTGAATGAACGCCTGAGCATCCTTCGGCTGATGACCCGCCGGAGTGAGACCATTCGCGACGAGCGAAGTGTCGCGCCAGAACGGCTTGCCATCGACGCGGCCAAAACAACCGTACGCCCAACGCGGCAGCGGTTCTCCGGGATACCATTTGCCCTGACCGAAGTGCATCAGGCCACCGAGCATCGTGCGCTCGACCAACAGCCGCAGCAGGATTTCGGCGCGCTCGCGCTTCGTCGGCCCGTCGGCATCCGTGTTCCACTCGGGCAGATCGGGAAAGTCGATCGACACGAACGTGGGCTCGCCACCCATCGTGAGCCGCGCATCCTCCCCGACGAGTGAGCGATCGACTTGATCGCCGAGCGAGTCGATCGCGGCCCACTGCGCGTCAGTGTAGGGTTTGGTGACGCGCGGCGACTCGCGCACGCGTTCGACCCGCATCTCGTGCGAGAACGTGACTTCGGCTGGCTCGACGAGGCCCGACACTGGCGCAGCGGCGCTAGGCTCCGGAGCACACGCAAGCGGGATGTGGCCTTCACCGGCGAAGAGGCCGGACGTCGCGTCGAGACCGACCCAGCCTGCACCGGGCAAATACACCTCGGCCCATGCGTGCAGGTCGGTGAAGTCGGTCTTCGGTCCTTCGGGCCCTTCGAGTGGCTTTTGGTCCGCAACCAGCTGGATTAGATAGCCGGAGACGAAGCGAGCGGCGAGCCCGAGGTGACGTGCGGCTTGAACGAGGAGCCACGCGCTGTCGCGGCACGATCCGCTTCCTGACTCGAGCGTGAACTCCGGCTCTTGTACGCCGTGCTCCATTCGGATCACGTAGCTGACCATGTCTTTTAGTCGCTGATTGACCGCGACTAGGAAGTCAGTGGTCCGAATTGGTTCCGTTGGCCGGAGCTCTTCGACGAATGCACGCAAGCGCGGCGTGAGCGGAGCCGCGTCCAGGCACGGCTCGAGGTCGTTCTTCTCGTCCGCGGTGTACTCGAACGGAAATTTCTCCGCCTGCGGCTCGAGGAAGAAGTCGAACGGATTGATGGGTTCGAGGTCTGCGATCAAGTCGACCTCGAACTGGAATTCGTCGGTCAGACCGTCTGGAGTCATTCTGGCCAAGAAATTGCCGTGTGCGTCCTGCATCCAGTGCAGGAAATGCTTCTTCGGCAGGATCTTGAGCGAGTGGCTTTCTATGTGTGTTCGGGTTTGCGGTGCCGGTTTTAGCCGGATCACCTGGGGCCCAAGAGCCACTGGGCGGTCGTATTTGTAGCTCGTGCGATGGTAGAGCGCGACACGAATGGGCATTGGAACTGAACCTTGATGGGGCGCGATAACAGACGCTTACGCCGCGCGCCCACGGGCTTATGTGATGTGCTCGGAAGACGTTTCGAACCTGTTTCGGGCGTCGAAAAAGCGTGCAAACATACCCGATGGCACTTTGCTTCGACCAGTGCGAATGGCACTTCTGTCGAAAGTCGCTCCGCGATTGCGCGTTTCAACTAGAAGCGAAAGAACGCCATGCTCTTTACCAACTACGACGCGACCAGTGCCTACGACGAAATGTTCGCGAAGACGGGCGGGCCGCGTCGCGGCACCGAGCTGTTGTTCGATCGACTAGGCAAACTAACCGGTGTCGAGCTCCAGCACTACCAGAACACCGCGATGGCCACGATGCGCAGTTTGGGCATCACCTTCAATGTCTACGGTCACGCCGATGGAACGGAGAAGATTTGGCCGCTGGACGTGATTCCGCGCGTGATCGAGCACGACGAGTGGCGGCTGGTCGAACGTGGGTTGAAGCAGCGCGCGATGGCGCTGAACTTGTTCGTCAACGACATCTATAACGACCAGAAGTGCTTACGCGATGGGATCGTGCCGCGCGAGCTAATCGAGTCGTGTGAAGTTTACAGAGCGCAGTGTCAGGGACTAAAGCCACCCAAGGGGATCTGGACACATATCAGCGGGACAGATCTCGTTCGTGACAAAAACGGCACGATCTACGTGCTGGAGGACAACATTCGTGTGCCCTCGGGTGTCTCCTACGTGCTCGAGAACCGTGCGGTGATGAAGCGCGCGTTCCCACGTGCGTTCGAAGGGCATGCGATTCTGCCGGTCGAAGACTACCCGGAGCGCTTGCTCGAGACCCTGATGCACTGCGCGCCCGACGGCGTCAGTGACCCGTGCGTCGTGGTTTGGACGCCCGGCATTTACAACTCCGCCTACTTCGAACACAGCTCGCTCGCGCGGCAGATGGGTGTTCGCTTGGTCCAAGCGACCGATTTGGTCGTCCACGACGAGCGCGTGCACATGCGGACGACTCGCGGCCTCGCCCGCGTAGACGTCATCTATCGGCGGATCGACGACGATTTCATCGACCCGACGGTGTTCCGTGAAGATTCGGTCTTGGGCGTGCCGGGCCTGATGGATGTTTACCGGAACGGCGGCGTGACCCTATGTAATGCTCCGGGCAATGGCGTCGGCGATGACAAGGCGATTTACGTCTTCATTCCGAAACTCATCCAATACTACTTGGGTGAGGATGCGATTTTGCCGAATGTGCCGACGTACATCTGCGAGAACCCGAAGGAGCGCGCGTACGTGCTCGAACATTTGAGCAGCCTCGTGATGAAGCCAACCAACGCCTCGGGCGGAAAAGGCATCGTGCTCGGGCCGCGCGCAACGCGGGCGGAGCTCGACGAGGTGCGCGCCGCGATCCTCGAAGATCCGCGCAACTACATCGCACAACCGATGTTGCAACTATCGACTGTGCCCACGGTGGTGGACCAGAACGTCGAAGGGCGTCACGTCGATCTGCGGCCGTTCATCCTGTACGGCAAAGAAATCTACGTCTTGCCCGGCGGCTTGACGCGAGTGGCCCTGCGCAAGGGCTCAATGATCGTGAACTCGTCGCAAGGTGGCGGGAGCAAAGACACATGGGTCCTCGCAAACAAGGGACACTGACCTCCAATCTCTCGACCGCGATCGCAACTTTCAACGCGGAGTCATCGTCATGATGCTGAGCCGGGTGGCCGACTCGATGTTTTGGATGAGTCGGTACATCGAGCGCGCTGAGAACATCGCGCGCTTTCTCGATGTCAACGCATTCCTTCACTTGGATCTCGGGGACACGGTGGAGGAGCAGTGGGATCCACTGATAGCCGTCACCGGCGATGAAGACATGTTCCGCGAGCGCTACGGGAAAGCGACGCGCGACAGTGTCTCGAAGTTCTTGATGTTCGATGACGAATATCCGAACTCGATCATGTCGTGCCTCGCTGGCGCGCGCGAAAACGCGCGAATCATCCGCGAGTACATCTCGACTGCGATGTGGAACGAGATCAACAAGTTCTACTTGATGGTCCAAGACGCGCCGCGCGAGATGTCGTCCGAGGCGACGAGCCAGTTCTGTGAAGAGGTTCGCCTCGGCGCGCAGCTGTTCGTCGGCGTAACAGACGGGACGTTCTCACACGGCGAAGGTTGGCATTTCGCGCGGATGGGGCGCTTACTCGAACGCGCGGACAAGACGTCGCGTATTCTCGACGTGCGCTATTACTTGCTGCTTCCGACGGTCAGCGACGTCGGGACGCCGCTCGATATCGTGCAGTGGTCGGCGCTCCTGCGTTGTGCCAGCGCTCTCAACATGTACCGCGCGCAACACGGGCGGATCTCACCGAGTCGCATCGCGGAGTTCTTGTTGCTCGATGCGGACTTTCCGCGTGCGGTGCGGCACTGTTGCGACGTCGCGGATCGGTCGCTGCGGTTCATCACCGGAACACCGGCGGGTACGTTCCGCAACAATGCGGAGAAGCGGCTCGGCCGTTTGCGTGCCGAGCTCGACTACACGGCGATCGACGACGTGTTCAACGAGGGCTTCCACGCGGTCATCGATCGGTTGCAGCTTCGCTTGAACGAAGTCGGTGAGGCCATCGTCGAGAACCTGCTCGCACCGCAGAAGATCCTGCAGAGTCAAAGTCAGTCTCAATCGCAGGGCAGCTGGCACCGCCGCCCGATGGAACAACCGGAGTAAAGACAACGGCGCCTGGAGCGCGCCCCTGCGCACCAGGTGTCGCTCGTTCGGGGTGGCGTTCGGCTTTTGCGAGCCGTGCGACGCTGCTTACAGCGCTGCGTGCTGGGCCGTGTCTACGGCACTGCTCGGGATGTGCTGCTCGCCCGCGCTGGTCGATCGCTTCGCTGCGTAGGCCTCTGCATCCACGGATTCGCTTCGCGCCCAGGCTCGCATCGTCGGCACCACGTGCTCGTCCCAGGTTGCGCTCAGCCGCAATGTTCTAAAGTCTGCGTACAACGCCTCGATAATCTCCTCGAGCTCCGCCGTCAGCTGCATTCGCTCGTAGAACAACTCGTGCGCGTCGTCGTCGGCGTCCTGCTTCTTGCTCTTTTTCTTGCGCCGATTGCCGCCCGTCATCTCGCGGACCAGCGCCGGGGCCTGCTCCTCCTTGCGATCGAGCACCGTCGCAAGCTTCAGCCCGCCGATCGCGAGGCCTTCTGCCTTCAAAAAGAAGCCGGTCTCCTGCTCGCGAATCGCGACGCGAATACCCGCGCTCTCGGGCAGCTGGCCGGCGAGCAACGCCTCTTTCGCCTCACGGCCGTACCCGGGTGACGGCCCGACAATTCGCGTGCTTCGCTTCTCGACCGACAACGTGAGGCGCTTCTCGAGCCACAACCCGAACGATCCGTGAGCGGCCGTGCGCAACGTGGCGTCGAACAGCTCGGACTCGAACCACAGCCAGAGTAAGAACTCGCGGCCGACGAAGCGTCGCTTTTCGATCCGATCGACGAGCTGCATGTCAGCTCTCCCCTGCAGCCATCAGCTGCGTGACTTCGAGTTTGGTCCAGGCCTGATCTTCGGCCTTGCTGAGGCCGAGCCGCGCGGCGAGTGTATACGGCGCTTCAGGCACGAGCTTCGAGCCGAACGTCTTCTCGAACAGCTCGAGCATGGTCGCCGTCGGACGCGCCGACTGGCTGAAGAAGCGCACGACGCCGTCTTCGAGCGACCAGGAAAGGTCCACCGCGCGCGTGGTCGGCACGAACTGCTTGCGCAGCTTGCGCGCGACCACCTCTTTGAGCTCGGCCTTCTCGCTTCGCGACAACCGCTCGCGCCCGCGCTTGAGCAGGTATGCGCTCTCCGCTTCACGCACGCGCGTGCGGAGCAGCGGCCCCGGGATCGACCAGCGATCGGTGCGAAAGCCGAGGTTGATGAAGTTGTTGAAGAACACGCCTTCGTAGTGAAGGTCGATGTCGAACGGCTCGCCGATCGCGCACCAGCCCGAGCGCTCTGCGACGTCGTCGTCTGCCTCGAGCGGCTGCATCGCGCGCAAGCGAATCGCGCGCATGAATTTTTCTCGAAAGTCTTTCGGCGGCTCTCCTTCGACGAAGAAGCGCGCGTACGTCAATGAACCTTTGAGTGCCGGCATCGGCCCGACCGTGTAGCAGGGTTGCGGTGCGCTTGCGAGAAGCTTGCAGGTGGTGTGCGTATCAAGCCGACGTCGCAGCCTCTGCACCGGTTTCAGGGGTTTCTAACCCCACTTGACGCGCGCCGATTCATGCAACATATGAAGTTACATGAGACGCGATAGCCGATTGTCGGTTGCGCTGCATATCCTGCTGCACATGGGCGAGATGGAGCACGTGGTCACGTCCGAGCAGCTCGGCCCGATGCTGAAAATGAATCCGGTGCTCGTCCGGCGAACCATTGCAGGATTGCGTGACGCCGGAATCGTCCGCTCCGAGAAGGGGCACGGTGGCGGCTGGACGCTCGCACGTGGGCTAGAGGCGGTGACGCTCGCCGATGTGTACGACGCGCTCGGAATGCCGCCGCTCTTCAGCATCGGTCCTCGGGAGGAGCGCCCGCGGTGTCTCCTCGAGCAAGCAGTCAACCGCGCTGTCGGTAGCGCGCTCGAAGAAGCCGAGGCGCTGCTCCTCGCTCGGCTGCGAAGCATTTCAGTGATGGAGCTCGTGGTGGGCGGGCCTCGAGAACACGCGCGACGCGCGCGGAAAGGAAAACACGTTCATGCATGACGTAATAATCATCGGAGGTAGCTACGCCGGAATGGCCGCGGCACTCCAGCTCGGTCGAGCTCGCCGCAGCGTGTTGGTGCTCGACGGGGGCCATCGCCGGAACCGCTTTGCATCGCACGCGCACGGCTTTCTAGGGCACGACGGCCAGTCGCCCGAGGCGATCGCGGCGAAAGGCCGTACCGAGGTGCTCGCGTATCCAACCGTCGAGTGGCGCGATGCAGTGGTGCGTCAGACGGCTGCGGACGCAGGTGAGTTCATCGTTCGCACCGAAGATCAGGAATACCGAAGCAAGCGATTGATTCTTGCGACGGGTGTCGGCGATGAGCTGCCGTCGATTCCTGGCCTTCGCGAGCGTTGGGGACAAACCGTGTTCCACTGTCCGTATTGTCACGGCTACGAGCTCAACAAGCCGCCCCTCGGTGTGCTCGGGACCAATCCGTTGTCGGTGCACCACGCGGTGCTCGTATCGGAATGGGCGGCGGCAAATCAGATGACCTTGTTCCTCAACGGTGCGTTCGAGCCCGATACAGACCAGCTCGCAGACCTTCAGGTGCGCGGCATTCAAGTCGAGCGCGAACGGGTGATTCGTGCTGGGGGCGACGCGCCGTCGATCGACCTGACATTGCAAGATGGTCGAACGACTCGGCTCGAAGGCTTGTTCGTCGTCCCGCAGACCGTGCTCGAGAACCCGTTTGCGAAGCAGCTCGGGTGTGCGCTCGAGGACGGTCCGGTCGGGCAGTACTACAAGACTGACCTGACTAAGGAGACCACCGTGCCGGGTGTGTTTGCCTGCGGTGATGCGGCGCTAGCGATGGGTTCGGTTTCGTTTGCGGTCGCGGATGGCGCGATGGCAGGCGTGGCAACGCATCGCTCGCTCGTGTTTCGCCGCTGAGCGCTCGCAGCAACTCGGGTTACAAGTTGGCGCGTGCTGCACTCGTGATCTCCATCGTCGCGCGCTGCTGCACGTAACCGATCACGAACGCATTCGCGCGTCGGTCCGGGCCGAAGCCCGCTGGCCATGCGATCGACACGTCGCCGGACTTGGCAGCCGGCGTCGAGCCAAAAGCGCGTACGACATGCACGTGGCGCAAGCGCCGGCCCGCGTTCTCACCCGCTAACACGTCCGTCGTGGCCTCCTGCTCGACCAACGCGACACGCACGACCGAGTCCGATGCGGCAGCGGACAGGTCGTAGTGCACGACCACGCGTTCGGAATCGCGGCGACCGGTCAGCTGCAGCTGCTGGCTGCGCGGTTTCGAACGCTCACGCGAGATGCTCGCCCGCGCGTGCGCCGCATGTGAACCGATGAACTCGTCCCGGCCGTTCACGACCATCTGCGGCGTGTACAAGCCTTGAGCTTGCAACGCTCCGACGTAGGCACGCTGATACCGCGTCGCCCAGGGAGCGCTGTACGGGTCGCGCCAACCGGACTCGTCCCAATAGTCGACGTGAAACGCGAGCGTGTAGACGGGCCGACCGTCGCGCGACGCTTCGGCCGACAGATCATTTAGAACATCGTCAGCGCGCGGACAGCTCGAGCAGCCTTCGGACGTGAACAACTCTACGACCGCGAATCCAGGCTCGGATTTCGCGGCGTGCGCTTGAGCCTCACATCCAAAGAGTGGGAATGCGCTGGAGAGCAGGGCGAGGTGTGCAAACCGCATGTTCTGAATACGGTCGACCCCCGGCAATCGTTACATTCTGCCGGATCGCGCTCCAGGCGGACCTCTTCCTACAGCGTCGCCTTCTCGTACAGGCCCACTACAGCAGCACCGCCGAGACCCAAGTTGTGCTGCAGCGCGAGCTTCGCGCCCGCGACCTGACGCTTCTGCGACTCGCCGCGCAACTGCCAATTCAGCTCTGCACACTGCGCTATGCCCGTGGCTCCGAGCGGATGACCCTTCGAAATCAAACCACCCGACGGATTCACCACGACCTTGCCACCGTAGGTAAACGCGTCCTCGGCCACCATGTGGTACGCCTGACCCTCCGGCGCGAGCCCCAGCGCTTCGTACGTGATCATCTCGTTCGCCGAAAAGCAGTCGTGCAGCTCGACGACGTCCACGTCTTCCGGGCCACGACCGGTCCGCTCGTAGACCTGCTCCGCCGCTTTGCGCGTCATGTCGTAGCCGACGACCTTGATGCAGCTGCGATCCTCGAAGCTACTCGGCAAGTCGGTCACCATCGCCATGCCGAGAATCTCGACCGCCTTCGCCTGCAACCCGTGCTCCTTCACGAACGACTCACTCGCGAGAATCGCAGCCGCTGCGCCATCCGACGTCGGACAACACTGCAGCTTCGTCAGCGGCTCGTACACCATCGCCGCCGCCGAGATCTGCTCGAGCGTGTATTCGTCTTGGAACTGCGAGTAGGGGTTGTTGACCGAATGCTTGTGGTTCTTCCAGCCGATACGAGCAAAGTGCTCCGGTTTCGCACCGTACTTCTCCATGTACTCACGGCCGGCATTGCCAAACAGCTGCGCTGCAGGTGGCGCCTTTACGAAGCCGCGCAAGTCGACCATCGCTTGCAAGTGATTGCCGACCGGATTCGTGCGGTCGTTCCACTTCGAGCCGAGCGAACCCTTCTCCATCTTCTCGAAGCCGAGCGCGAGGACACAATCTGCGATGCCACCTTCGATCAGCTGCTTCGCCAGAAACAACGCGGTCGAACCGGTCGAACAGTTGTTGTTCACGTTGAAGATCGGGATGCCGGTAATGCCTAACTCGTAGACCGCGCGCTCGCCGGACGTGGAATCGCCGTAGCAGTAGCCGACCGCCGCTTGCTGGATGTCCCCGTACGAGACGCCCGCATCGCGAAGCGCATTCTGGCCCGCCTCTTTCGCCATCGCGGGATAGTCCCAGTCTCGGCTGCCGGGCTTTTCGAACTTCGTCATCCCGACGCCAACGACGAACACTTTGCGACCCATGGACGCCCTCCTTTACGGTGTACAACGCGAGCGCGGCACACCACGCGCGGTTCGCGCTCGAGCCGAAAGGGTCAAGCTACGCTGGAACCGCCCCTCGTCAAGACGACCGTTCGGGAACGGCGCGCTCGAACGCGGCATCGTAGTAGCCGGTGTTGAGGCGCCAAATCGCGCGCCATCGCGGCAGCGTAAAGAGTGGGCCGCGCACCATCAGCCGAATCGCGTCGTAGGCTTCGCGCAGATCGGGCCTCTCGATCAGGTTTCGATCGAGCGCTCGACTTTCGAGGTACCCGTCCGGCATCCAGCGCTCGTAGTGTCCCGCATGAAAACCTTCCGCGTCCGCGCCAAGGCGAAACTTGAGACGCGCGAGCAGCGGGTCAGCGAGCGCGGGCATGTCGATCACGATCTTTTTGCCCGAGTAGTACCCGAGAACACCAGCCTCGGTCCGAACCATGACGCGCTGCGGTGACTTCGAGAACGCGAGCCCAATCGCCGCGAATGTTCCCCACGGCACGGGCACATTCGCGGCTTTCAGCTCGGGATAGCGCACGAGCGTCGGCAGGAGGCCCATCGCTTGATAATAGTAGGCGCGTTCGTCGTTCACCTTCTCGTAGTGAAGCGTTTTTCCATGGTCGAGCGTCGAGCGCATCGGCGAGTGCGGCCAGACGAGCGCGTACGCGAGTGCGACGACGACCAACGCAGCGGAGACCCTGTGCCGACCGGGCCACTGGCCACACTCGTCGACGCCATTGGCTGCAGATACAGCGACGAGCAGCGGCGCTCCCAAAAATCGACCGGCCATGAAGTCTCCGCCAATGCGCACGACGTACAACAAGTACAGTCCTGTCCCGGCCACGAGAAGGCGTTCGTACCGACCGCCGTGCAGCAGCGCAAACGTGCTGGCAGCGATCAGGACGATCAGCGTGACTGGATCGCGCAGCGATGACAGGCCGAGGTATCGAACACCTTCGAGCGCGAGCTGCGTCAGAGGTATGTCGATGTTGAGCTTCGCCAGCGCCGTGTTGGGCGTAAGCGACCCGTAATACACGAGAGAGAACACCTCCCAGACTGCGATCGGCGCCAACCCCAGCAGGCTAAACCGCAGCTGACCGCGACGCTCGAACGTCTGCGCGGCCCACAACGGTCCGATGAGCAGCACGGCATCGGCACGCGTCAAGAACACTCCCGACAGACACAGTGCCCGCACTAGTTCGCCGCGCGGGCTCGGGCTGGCACGACTCGCGACGACACTCGCGACTAGAGTCAGGTTGAGAAGTGGATTCTCGAGCCCGCAAACGCTGAACTCGATGAAGGCGCAACTACCCGTCAAGATCACGATCGTAACGATGTATTCGAGCGGATTCGCGCAGATGCGCCTCAGCAAGATCACCGTAGCTAGGCTCAACACCACTGCCACCGCGGTCATGCTGAAGAACATCTCGTGCGCGACGCCGTAGACGGCCAGGCCGACGAACATCCAGAGTGGATGCGTGTACGCCTGCACGCGCTCGTCCGGGTTCCAGGTGAGGCCCCAACCCGACCAGAAGTTTCGAACGGTCCGAAACGTGATGTAGGCGTCGTCGCATTGCCAAGCGCAGACCAGGAGCGCGTACATCACGATCGCGAGCGCAACATAGGTCGCAATCTGTACGGCCAGTGATCGCGCGGGGACTGTCGGCGCGAGCGACCATGGGACCGACGGTTGTGTCACCCGGCAATGGTATCGAATCGCGATCGAGTTCGCAGTACGCTATCCGTTCGAGCCGACCGTTCGGCCGCAGCTTCCCTTGCGAATTCGCACTCCCAGGCTCCTCGCAGTGTTGCTCTCGGCGGCAGTCGCCGTCCCTGCACTCGCGAACGGCTTCGTCTGGGACGACGCGGCGCTGATCACGCAGAATCCGACGATCGCTACGCCGCTGACGACCGTGCTGACCGCCGCGTTCTTGTACGACCCAGCCACGCACACCTCGCACTATTACCGGCCGGTCACGCAGCTTTGGTATGCGCTCATCCATCGGATCGCGGGTCCCGCGCCGTTCGCGTTTCATCTCGGCAGCCTCGCGCTGCATCTGGTCACGGTGTGGCTCGCCATAGGCTGGGTCGAGCGTCGCTTGCGCCCGCAGCGGACAGCGACGGACGGTGACCTGCGACGATTCGAGCTTACGGCCGCGCTGGGCAGCTTGCTGTTTGCATTGCACCCCACGCGCCCGCAGTCGGTCACGTGGATCTCGGGTGCAGGTGATCTGTTGTGTTGCCTGTGGTTTCTGCTCGCGGCCGCTGCATTCGATCGACGCGAGCAGCAGCGCAGTGCGGGCCCGCTAGCGGCGTTGTTTTGCGCGCTGGCGGTGCTCAGCAAGGAGAGCGGAGTAGTCGTGCCGATCGCGCTGGGCATCGACGCAGCGTTGCGCGCTTGGGATGTTGCTGCGCGCAAGCGCGTGGGCGGTGCATTGGCGTGGGCGTTCGGCGGCGTTGTCGCTGCGCTCGCGCTGCGTGCGCTGTTCGCTCCGCCGATGCCCCGGTCCGAGCTGAACTTGCTCGCTATCCCGCGCGTCATCACGTCGCTCGGATACGCCGCGAGTGCAGTCGTGTGGCCTTGGAACCCGCGCTTTCAGTTGAACGTCTCCGCGGAGACGCTCGCGTCGTACGATCCGAGCATCCGCTTTTGGTTCGAGTTCGGCGTGCTGATCCTCGCCGCGTACACGACACTCTGTGTCTACGCCCTGCGCCGCCCACAGCTTCGGCCGCCGTTGGCTGATCTGTCTGTCGCACTGCTCACGCTGGCCCCGTCGTTGAACCTGGTGCCGATCGGCGTCGGATTCACACTGAGCGAGCGCTACCTGACGCTACCGCTCCTCGCCGTCGCCGCGCTCGCGTCCCGCGCCCTCTTGCGGATCTCGGCTCGCCCTGTTCCCGTCGTCGCGATCGCTGCGTGCGCCTGCAGTGTGCTCGCGTTCTTCAACCTACGCGAGACGCGTGTACTCGCGAGCGAGCGCACTCTCTACGAACACTTCTACGCCCAAGACCCGCAAGAGCTATCGAGTCTCGATCACCTCCTCGAGGTGCGGCTTCGCGCCGGCGAAATACTCGGCGCGCGCGCACTCTCAAACGCGCGATTGCAGCTGATTTGGAGCGGCGGCGAAGCACCAGCGCCAAGCTCGATCAAGTCGCCGCGGCGCAGCGCCGAATGCGCGCTCGCACTTCTCAGTGCCGTTCGATTCGAGCTCTTGATCACCAGTGACGAGGATCAGTCGAGGCTCCTTGAGCTCCGAAGCGTGTTGGACCAATTTACCGCGAACGACGCGACCTCGGTCACACTTCGGCTCGCGGGCCAGGATTTCGGGTTACCAATCGATGCGGCAGCGCGCGAGGCGGCCCGACGACCGACAGCCGCCGGAGACTTGCGCGAGGATCGAGTGCTGGCGCACGCCCGCACGCTCGATCTCCCGACTGCGGAACAACTGGCGCGAGAGTGGTTGAGCGCCGACCCGGCTTCACCGCGCGCTCGGAGGTTATACGTACGCACGTTGCTGTGGCAGGAGCGTTGGACCGACGCGCTGCAGCTCGTCGGACCGGGCGATGAGGCACTCGCAATTGAATCGGCAATACATCGCATCGAGTCGGAGCGCGCAGGCCCGGATCCCGATCGCACTCGGCTCGTGCGCGCGGAAGTCTTGGCCGGGCTCGGTTTACCTGCCGCCGCGCAGGTATTGATCCGCGATCTCCCGCCGGGTGCGAACCGTTCCCGAGTCGCCGCCTCGATCGCGCTCGCGGACAAGCGTCCCGATCGCGCGCGCGCGCTCGGCTTCGCCCCGCCGGCGTTGCCTTTTGCGCGAAGCTCATTCGCGGACTACGAACGCGCAGCACCTCTCCGCGCAGGTCCAGCATTGGTCGCAATGCCGCGCTGAAGTCCTCAACGAATCGTGCGGCAACCACAGCACTAGTGGATCTTCTCGCCACGCACCAGCATCGCTACGAACTGCTCGATT
>Ga0193753_10000534_pt1 | contig 37042 bp, 40 predicted proteins | sample H1c2metaG_FD_144925 | JGI IMG/M metagenome (GOLD analysis project Ga0193753, IMG submission 144925) | Soil microbial communities from a riparian zone of the East river system, Colorado, United States - H1c2 | ecosystem: Environmental > Terrestrial > Soil > Riparian zone | place: USA: East...
TGAAATATTGTATCGGATGTGAGCTCGAAAAGACAGACTCAGAACTTGTCGATGGGCGATGCCCACTCCATCCTTTGCAGGATCTCGAGATTATCCAAGAAGAAAATTATTTCTTTCGTTTTAGTTTGTTCACCAAACAGCTCCTCGATCTGTATGAAAAAAATCCAACATTTGTTGTACCAAGTACACGTCTCAATGAGATTCGTTCATTTGTTGAAAGGGGACTTGAGGATTTTAGCATTTCGCGTCTTGCAACCAAGATGCCATGGGGTATAGCTGTGCCCGATGATGCCGATCACGTCATGTACGTGTGGTTCGACGCACTTGTTGACTATATTTCAGCTATAGGATGGCCTGATGATGTAGTCCAAGGAAAAAAGGCACCCGACTCTTTTAAGAAGTGGTGGCTGGAGACTGGAGGGGTGGTGCAGTATTGTGGTAAAGACAATCTTCGTCAGCAGTCAGCCATGTGGCAGGCCATGCTCATGGCAGCAAATCTGCCCCCATCACGTCAGATCATCATAAATGGTTTTGTGACAGGTGAGGGAGGTCTCAAGATGTCTAAGTCTCTGGGAAATACTGTAGACCCTCTCGAAGTAGTCAAAGAGTACGGCACCGATGCTCTACGCTACTATGTCGCACGTGAGCTAAGTCCTTTCGAGGATAGCCCGTTTTCTATAGAGAAGTTCAAAGAGGCGTACAATGCTAATCTTGCAAATGGTCTCGGTAATCTTGCAAGCCGTACACTCAAGATGATCGCTGATAACGGGGTCACCATCGATTGGAAGTCTGTTGATGATATTCAAAATCGTACTTATTTCAATTCACTTGAAGCATTCAATATAAAAGTTGCCTGCGATGAAATTTGGAAACTTATCCAGCAAACCGATAAGCGAATTCAAGACGGTCAACCATTTAAGGTTGTGAAGACTGATCCAGAAAAAGGTAAAGAAATGATCAAGATTCTTGGTCAGGAACTCTATGTGATCGCACGGATGCTTGAACCCATTCTTCCTTCGACGGCAGAGATTATCAAAACGCTCATCCAGGAAGGGAAGACACCGGACCAGCCGTTGTTTATGAGGAAATAGAAGCCACTCACATGTCAAACATTTCATCTGATAGAAAATATTTCGATATTCATAGCCATTTAAACTTCGCCGCGTATGATGCGGACAGAGAAGAGGTTATTGTGCGCATGGAAGAAAATGGAGTCGGCACTATCATGGTTGGTACGCAGTTTGATACATCAAAGAGTGCCGTAGAGCTTGCAGAAACGCATAAAAATTTGTACGCAACAGTAGGATTGCATCCCATTCACACTTCGAAGTCTCATCATGATGCGCAGGAACTCGGTGAAAGCGGTAAAGAATTTACTTCTCGAGGCGAGATTCCCGATATGGCCGCGTACAAAATGCTCGCGCAACATCAAAAAGTTGTAGCTATTGGTGAAGTTGGTCTCGATTATTACCATCACGATGAGAATCTTGCCGAACTTCAAATTAAAACTTTTCATTCCATGATAGATCTTGCAAACGAGGTACGGAAGCCACTTATGCTTCACATCCGAAACGGTCAACCTGGCAAAGCGATCGATTCTCAGAAGTCAGCTTACCTGGATGCGCATCAAATTCTAAAAGAAAGATCACAGGTTCATGGCAATCTCCATTTTTTTGCAGGATCTATAGAAGAAGCAAAACCATTTCTTGATCTAGGTTACACATTTTCATTTACTGGAGTAATTACTTTTGCCCGCAACTACGATGAAGTGATCAGGTATATCCCTCTCGATCGGATAATGTCGGAGACAGATGCTCCATACGTTACACCTACTCCTTATAGAGGCAAGAGAAATGAACCTTCATATGTTGTGGAAGTGGTTAAAAAGATAGCAGAGCTTAAGGGGTTGGCAGTTGAGGTTGTAGCAGCAGAGCTCCTCAATAATACTCGGAGAGTGTTTGGTATCGAGGTCTGACCTTACAGCCAGCCAGGCCTCGCCTGTACAGTAAAAAATTGAACCATCCTTGAACTTTTCTTGATTAGAAATTGAGTATTTCTTCAATAAAAATTGATCCGTCACTGTTAAAGTATCCATACCTCTACCGCTCTTGCGGGGAGGGGCACTTCGTGATAGCCTCTTGATATTAATAAATAATCGCAGTAAGTCCTCTGGCGTGTGGTGAAACTCTATGTAGGGATTCACGATTCACCAAGGTCTTGTCCATCATTGGGACGAGTCACTGACTGCAAAACAAATGAACGAAATCAAGGACGATCGCCTCGCGGTCTATGAGATAGGGTACCTTATCATTCCATCTATTCCGGAAGAAAAGATTCCAGCAGAAGGGGGGAAGGTCAAAAAAATTATTACTGATGCTGGCGCTACCATCCTCACCGATGAAGCTCCTGCACAGCAGCTTCTTGCGTATACTATGCGTAAGAAAAACGTTGCCGGTTCATACGAAAAGTATGATAACGCATACTTCGGCTGGCTTAAGTTTGAACTTTCATCGGGCAAGATCGAGGAAGTCAAAAAGACCATCGAAATCATGCCATCCGTACTTCGCATGCTTCTTATCACAACGGTCGCTGAAAATACCTACCTCGGAAAACGTGTATCTGCAGTAACTAAGACTGCACTTGAAGAAAAGAAGGATGACACAAAGGTTGTTTCGCCTGAAGTAGCCCCAGCCCCTGCTACCATCGAAGAGATGGACAAGAGTATTGACGAAATGGTCAAAGAGGTATAATGGAGCAAATTATAAGTTAAAAATGCAAAATGAAGAAGTTGAAGCAGAGTCAGTCAAAATTTCTCACTTCGAACTTTACACTTTGAACTAAACCATATGTATCTCAACAAAGTAACTCTTATAGGAAATCTCACTCGTGACCCCGAGATCAAGGCTCTGCCTTCAGGTATCAAGGTTTGTAACATAAGTCTGGCTACAAATCGTAGTTTCAAAAATAAAGACGGTCAACGTCAAGATGCTACAGAATTTCACAATATCGTCGTATTTGGGCGAGTGGCTGAACTTTCCGCTCAGTACCTCAAGAAGGGTTCTCAAGCTCTTATCGAAGGACGTCTCCAAACTCGCTCATGGGAATCTGCAGGAGAAAAGAAATATCGAACAGAGATAGTGGCAGACACAGTACAGTTTGGTTCACGACCCACAGGTGGTGCAGGAGGGGCAGTCAAAGGAGGAGATAAGGAGGCGGTAGCAGCAGGTGCAGTGGCTGGACCATCCGATACTATCGAGTATCCTACAGAAGAGATCAATCCAGACGATATACCGTTCTAATTATAAGCAAAGAAGGAAAAAGGAAAATAAAACCCTATTAAACCAACAACTATAAATTACTACCATGAAAAAGCAGTGTTATTTCAGTCAACATAATATTAAGTACATCGATTACAAAGACACAGAGATCTTGAAGAAATTTATCAATCCTCACGGCCGCATCATCAATAGTGAGCGCACCGGTATCTCAGCGAAGTACCAACGTCAACTCGCCGTTGCTGTGAAGCGTGCACGGTTTATGGGGTTGCTGCCGTACGTGGCGAGGTAAGAAGAGATTCAGAAGAAGCTCTTCGGATACGCGAAAAACCCTCTGCAGAGGGTTTTTCTAGTCCTCGAAGATTTTGTGCTCAAAATCTTCTGTGGATGTATCCTCAAAGCTCTCTTCTGAATCTCTTTAGAGACATTGCGACCAAAAAAACTATTTCCCGACACGCTCGCGATACTCTCCTGTCTCAGTATTGATCTTTATAACTTCTCCTGCGTTGACGAACAAAGGAACGTCGATAGTTGCTCCGGTTTCGAGAGTGACAACCTTGGTGCCCCCACTTGAGGTATCACCTTTGATATTTGGCGGAGCTTCGGTTACTTTGAGATCTACAGTGATAGGGAATTTGAAGCCCATAGGCTGATCGTCAAATAGATACTGTGTGATCACTGTGTTTGGTTTCAGGAATCTTCCTTGTGCACCTACAACATCTTCCGATACTTGGAAACGCTTAGATGCGTCTGTGGCTTCGCAGAACCAGTATTCACTCTTGGCGTTATAGAGGTACTTCACTTCGCGTTCGTCGATCTCGGCTTCGGCCATCTTCTCTGACTGATGAAACGAGTACTCAGTAACCTTGCCCGTCATCATGTTTTTGAGCTTGGTGGCGTTCACTGGCTTTCGCTGCTGCTTGCGGAAGACGTGTGAAGAGATGACTTCGTAAGGTTGTCCGTCCATGACGATGTATTTTCGTTCGGTGATTTCGTTGTATTCTAGAAGTGCCATGGAAGTGGGGAATTAGCTTGATTTATGCTGTTTGGTAAAGTAGGGCCATTCTATAGGGTTTTTAAGGAAATTGCAAAATGAGTTTATTACTTAGACTTTATGATCGCTACTCATTTCTTATAATGTATGGTTATATTGAAATTGGACACAATTCAATCTAAGGACATATGGCTGAGAATCTGTATGATGAGATGAAAAAACATCTCTCTAAAAATGATGATGAAATGGTGATGCAGTTCGTTCAAAGGCGATTCATACCTATCACGGGGAAAATAACGGATGAGATTGCAAAGGGTATAATCCCTGTTTTGGCTCGATTTGATCTGATGTCACACGATCCGATCACTCTACTCATCGCAAGCAACGGGGGTGACATAGAAGCCGCTGGCTATATCATTGACATGATCCACGGAATTAATTCCCCAGTGGATGGACTGGTAACACAAAGAGCAGGTTCTGCAGCTGTAGATATTCTACTGCACTGCCGTAAAAGAATGGCCTTGCCACACAGTTGGTTTTTCGTTCACTTCACACGCTGCGGTTTCGATGTCGTTTGTGATTCTGATCGCTTGGGCAAGCATGATTTTCGGGCGTTTAGGAAGAAGATTTTGGGAGCAAAGAGGGAAAGGGAACAACTTTACAGCATGAAGCTCGGTAAATCTCTTAGTGAAGTCCGAAAATTATTTCACATGGGAGAGAAGTTTCATTTGGAGTATTCTACCGATGAAGCCCTTAAACTGGGCCTCATCGGTGAGGTCAATAGAACGTTCAAGTTCGTGTTACCCAAGATTTCCTAGATTACAGTAACCCGCGCGTTTCTCATCGAACGTAGCGGATTTTTTATGCAGAATAATAAAAAGCCGCAGGGTATTCCTACGGCGTCGAGTTGCATTTAATCAGGCTGATATACTCCTTTACGACCCAATCTTATCCGGAGTTTATCTAGAGCTTTGTCTTGGATCTGACGGATACGCTCACGAGTAACGCCAAATTTCTCCCCGACTTTTTCAAGAGTTTGGATGTCACCTCTATTCGTGCCGAAGCGTAGAGCAAGGATGGTTCTTTCTCGAGGTCCTAATGTATTGAACACACTTTGCATCAGTTCAATAACAGTTTTTTTCTGAAGCTCGTGGTTTGGCGCCGCAGCGTTCTCATCTACGACGAGCTCAACAAGACGTCGAGAATCATCATTACCGATAGCAGCGTCGAGAGAAGCCGGCCTGACTGCCGCCTTACGGTAGTCCCCGACTTTTTTTGCTGTCATGCCAAGCTCGTCGGCTATCTCAGCATCTGTCGGATCACGGCCCAGGAGCTCCATAAGCTGAGTTTCGCACCTGCGGATATGAAGCAACTTATCCACAACGTGTACGGGCATGCGTATAGTTTTGCCCTGATCGGCGAGTGCACGCTTGATTGTTTGCTTGATCCACCAGGCAGCGTAGGTTGAAAGTTTGGTGCCTCTCTTTGGATCAAATCGTTTAACAGCCTTCATGAGTCCGATGTTACCCTCACTGATGAGATCGAGTAAAGGCAAACCGAAGTTTTCGTAAACATGTGCGATCTTTACGACGAGTCTTAGGTTTGCACAGATCATATGTTTGCGAGCAACCTCATCACCCCGTTGGATGCGTGTCGCCAAAACAATTTCCTCTTGAATGGTAAGCAACGGGACTTCTCCAATCTCCTTCATATACTGCCTGAGGGGATCACAAGGGGTATATTCTTTCCGAGCAGGGCCTGTCGCGGGAGCTGTTTCCTCAGTTTCCCGAGGTACCATCGCGATGTTTTCTATTGGCATCTTAGGTTTCGACCGGGTAGATCGTTTCAAAGCGACCATCTTCGATCTGCGTCCACGAGTAGAGGGGTGGGGGACTGTAAACACATTTTTCATAGGGTTCCTCCTTGTTGTCAGTTTTCCGTTCTGATTAGTATCCTACACCTCTCGTGGAGAAAGTAAATGAAATGAAAAACCGCCAGGCTGGCGGTGCGGGTCATCTAAAATGTTGAATGAGGAGGACAGACGCGATCGTATAGAGTAGGACACTCAAAACAAAACAACGTCTGCAAATTTTAATGAGGCACTCGGGCCCGCCGAGTTCGATGACAGCATACATCCTGTCGAAATCGATATTTGCGCGAGTGGTATCCGGGTTTATTAAGCTCGAAATGAAATTATGTCTAAAATCTCGACACAGAAACCAAGCTCTGCCGCTCGCCACTAAACCCACTGATCCAAGTAGGAACAAGATAATGCTCAATATAATCATACGTTTCCTTCTGCAAATATAGTACCTCTAGCTTCGCACAAAGTAAAACCCCGCCGAAGCGAGGTTTTACTATCTTACCAATTTACCTTATTACTATCTTTCTATATCTCCTTTAACTTCGCCTGTATCTGTTTAAGAATATCATTGCGTACCGAAGCGTTCTCCTTGAGAAACTGTCGTGTTGCATCGTAGCCGCGACCGAGCTTCACCTCTCCATAAGAGTAAGAAGATCCTGACTTCTGGAGGAGCTCCATCTTTTCTCCGAGTGCGATGATCTCGCCCTCCTGGGAAATACCTTCGTTGTACATGAGATCGAACTCGGTCTGACGGAAGGGGGCAGCCACTTTATTCTTGACTACCTTTACACGTACGCGCCCACCCATGACTTCCTCACCTTTCTTGATCTGGGCGATGCGACGAATGTCGAGACGGACTGAGGCGTAAAACTTCAAAGCCTTACCACCCGGGGTAGTCTCTGGGTTACCGAACATCACACCGATTTGCATACGGATCTGGTTGATAAAGATAACAGTTGTTTTGGACTTGGCGACGATGGCGGTGAGCTTGCGGAGTGCCTGTGACATGAGACGAGCTTGTGCACCCATATGATGAGCCCCCATATCTCCTTCGATCTCTGCACGTGGCGTAAGGGCTGCTACAGAGTCGATGACAACGACGTCCATCTTGCCCGTACGGATGAGGCTCTCTACGATCTCGAGTGCTTGTTCACCTGTATCTGGCTGAGAGATGAGAAGATCGTCGATCTTGACCCCGATGCGTCCGGCGTACTGAGGGTCCATGGCGTGCTCTGCGTCTATGTAGGCGCAGATACCACCGAGCTTCTGAGCTTCGGCGACAACGTGGAGGGCAAGGGTAGTTTTACCAGATGACTCCGGTCCAAATATTTCTACGATACGTCCTCGTGGCATACCGCCGATACCGAGTGCGGCATCGAGGCCGATGGAGCCGGTAGGGATAGCGTTTACGTTGACCTTTGGTTTCTCTCCGAGCTTCATGATGCTGTCTTCACCGAATTTGGTGCGGATAGCGTCCATGGCGTCATTGATGGCGCCTGTTGCCGCTTTCCTGGCTTCAGTTTTTGCATCACCTTTACTCAGCTTCGACTCCTCTTTAGATTCTGATTTTGAGTCGTTCTTTTCTTCGGTTTCATTTTCTTCTACAGCAATAGATGCAGCTGCGTCTCCGCCAGCTGGCGGATGACCCGCCTTGGTTCTGGTCTTCTTTGTGGGCATATTCGTGAATAGTTACTAGTTCGTAATCTCGCAGGCGTGATTCAATAATATCATTAAAGGCAAAGTAAAGCGCCAATTGCGGAGTATTTAAAACTATTGTTGAGTTGTGGTTGAGGTGGTTTTTGGTGTACTGGTGGCTATGGTAGATGTGGCGTTTGAGGGCGGTGTTTGAATGGCTTTTTGAATAGGAAATGGCACTGTACCCAGTAATGTAAGAGAATGCAGCGTTTCTCTCCCAAACTGATCAAAACCTGAAAGAGTAAGTCTATTTATACCAGGGAAAACTATGATAGTTTCTCCGAAGTTGCCGCTTTCGTCGATTGAGATCGGATTCCCATTAAGTGTAATGTTGTTTATGCGCAATGCTTTGCCTCGAATAGTGCTGGTGGTCGTCATTATCTTCGACCCATCTTGTGGTTCGAAGATATCTATGTGAGGTCCGCGCGCGTAGTTGAGTGATCGCCAGATTGCATAACTGACGATGATGCTGACGACGACGAGTGCCGCCAGGATTTTTATGAGGCGTATGAGGGTGGTGCGTGTGAGGGGCATGGACAGAGTATATATGGAAAGAAGCAAAGAAGGAAAGAAGTAAATAAAAATCTAATAACATTGAAAGTATTGAACTAGTTAAGGGTTGTTTCTTGAACCTCGTATATACCTAAATTATAGATATCTGGAGGTTGTACAACATACTTAGACCGTAAGAGGTATTTTTGATTTTGAAAATCAGTATACTCGGTATCCAATATTAAGAAGTTTCCGCTATTTCTCGAAACTAGACTAAGCCGTTCAATATCATTTTTGTGTATTCCGATTTGAAATTTAGTACTCGCATCTTTTACAATATATAATTGCTGATCCGATGTCGAGGCAATAGCAAACTCCTCTCCATTGGCTAATTTTAGATAGGCGCGAATACGGTTTTTTTCGGCGGCAGTTAATCCTTTATTTTCAAAGACGAAAGGAAAATAATAATGTATGTCGTCAAATATTACTTTGTCCGTCGAAGATTGGTATACATTCATATACGCTCTATATTGAGTGTGAGAATCCTCACTTTGAATTCTGAGTATGACGTTAGTTTGGATTATTGCCCATGTAGATATCACGAGTGCAATTATTCCAACAACTGCCTGGATGGAGCCGGAGTGTGCATCGATCTTATTCCAAATTGTCACAATACTTTTCTTAATTATGTGAAGACAATTTTGCATATACCTATTAACTCTGCGCCTCACTTCCTCCAGCTGCATCGAGTAGCGCATCCGCAGCAGCCTCCGTAGAATCACTACTACCCATCACTTCACGGGGCTTGGAACCATTGGCGGCGCCGATCACACCTTTCTCTTCGAGCATGTCCATGAGTTTGGCTGCACGAGAGTAACCTACCCCGAGTTTGCGCTGGATATATGAAGTAGATGCTTTGCCGGCACTCATGACGGCATCGCGAGCTGCTTCGTAGAGCTCGTCATCTTCTTCGAGAGAATCCCCTGAGAGTGCGTCACCCATGGAGTCAAAAGCAGCACTGGAGCCCGCTTCGGTAGGCATGAGGTTGATCTCATGCATGATCTCGTCGCGGTATTCATCGGCCAGATACTTCACCACCTTCTTGACTTCGGTCTCAGATATATAAGCTGACTGGAGACGTACCGGCTTGGACATCTCACCGCCAAGATAGAGCATGTCACCGGCACCAAGGAGTTTCTCGGCGCCTTGTTGGTCAAGGATGGTACGAGAGTCGATCTGCGATGCCACCTGAAGGGCTACACGCGTAGGAACGTTGGCTTTGATAAGACCAGTGATGACATTTACGGATGGGCGCTGGGTAGAAAGCACCAGGTGTATACCCACAGCACGGGACATCTGAGCCAAACGAACGATGGCAGACTCAAGTTCGCGAGGGTAAGTCTGCATAATATCCGCAAGCTCATCGATGACGATGACCAGATATGGCATGGTCTCAGGAAGGAGTGCTGCTGCCTCTTTGTCACCCTCGCTTTCTCCATCGTGTTCTTTCTTGTACTTTTCTATAGCCGGTGCAGCTACGCTCTTGTGATAGGACTCGATATCTCGCACGGCGTTTTTCTCGAGCGTATCGTAACGGCGACTCATCTCTTTTGCGGCCCACTTCAAGGCAAGGATAGCTTTCTTGGGGTCAGTTATAACAGGAGTAAGCAGGTGAGGGATCTTGTTGTAGAGAGTAAGCTCCACCCGTTTCGGGTCGATCATGATGAACTTCAGGTTCTCGGGAGAGTTGCGGTAGAGGAGGGAAGTGATAAGGGCGTGGATGGTCACAGACTTACCAGAGCCCGTTGCTCCGGCGATAAGCATGTGAGGAGCCTTGGCAAGATTGGAGAAAAGTGCGCGGCCAGTTATGTCCTTACCAAGCGACATAAGAAGAGGTTTGACTGAGTCTTGGTAGTCAGGAGCACTAAGAAGAGTAGCTAGTCCTACAGTAGTTTTTGCCGTGTTAGGGACTTCGATACCTACAAGTGACTTCCCAGGGATGGGTGCCTCGATACGGATAGGGTGTGCAGCCAAGGCCAAGGCAAGATCGTTGTTGAGACCGACGATCTTGGAGAGCTTCACCCCTTCGGCGGGTTTCAAGGCATAACGTGTGACCGAGGGTCCAATAGAGATCTCATCCATCTCCACAGTGATATTGAAGTTCGACAGGGTGCGCTTGATAACATTTGCATTGGCTTTGATATCACCTGTCTCTGGTTTGCCTTTGTCTTTTTCGAGTAATGAAAGGGGAGGGGGGTTGAACACTTTGGTATAAGGCATGACCACACTTGCGGCAAATGCTTTTTCGTCTGCTTCGGTAAAGTCGAGCGGTCCACCTTTTAGTGCTTTCTTATCCGCTTTTTCCTTGGCTTTTTGTGCGAGGATACCGAGTGGTGCAGCTCCATCCATGACGCTTGCTTCAGCAGTTGCAACCGCCTTATCGAGAGCTTCTTCGCCCTCTTCATCGGTAGGAACTTTTTCTTTTTTGAGACGTCTCCAAAATGCAATATCGTCCAAGGAAATGTTTACACTGAATGTGATAAGTATAGAGACAACAAAGAGTGCAACCAGAAGCGCCGCGGTCGCCCAGAGATCAAAAAGTTTGAGAAGGGGTGTGGCAAGCCATCGGCCGATCACACCCCCTGCATGTTCGGGGAGAAGGTAGATGATCCCCAAACCAGAGATAAAGAAAAGACCCGCTCCGATGGACTTGGAGTAGCCGATCTTTTTTTTGATGCCCCGAAAAAAGGAAATACCGAGCATGATAAGAACTATGGGTATGAGATAGTAACCCACTCCAAAAAGTTGCGAGAGCCCACTGAAAGCATAATCACCGATGATGCCCGCTTTACCAAAGGCTGCAAGAAGAGAAAGGAATGCGAGCAAAAAAGCGACGATAGCTAGTATCGCTTGCTTGGTTTGATCAGGAACATCTTGTGCAAAACCCCTCTTGTCATCAGTATCAGAATTCTTTTTTTTGGCCATAAATATGTATCAGATTTTATTGAGTAATCATAACATATAAGAACCTGGGGATTACCCAGAGTAAGAAGTTTTCGCTCTGCTCTCACAATGAGGTGTCATTTCCGGACATACTTATTTAAGAGAGCATGCATGCTGGGTTGCTAAGAGCCATTTTGAGGAATATAATAGACATATAAAGGACAGTGGATAACTCGAATTGTCCTAAAGGACGCAATAGGTTATAAAGGACATATAAAAGACATTTGCTAGGGATAACTCAGGTACATATGGACTCTAAAGATACTAATAATTCAGGATCATTCAGTGACCCAATAAACTGGAAATCAGTTGGTTTTTTCTCTGCGGAAGACTACCTTATCTACATCTTCAAAAAGACGGAAAAAATCGTATCAGCATTGTACCTGGTTTCAGGACTTCTTAAGGACACTGAGCCTCTTAAGTGGGAACTACGAGATCATGGCATGGATCTCATTTCTTCGTCCTTTATGGCATCAAGCTCAGTGCCAGGAGATCGAAGTTCTATTATCCAGTCTATATTTACATCTGCTTTAGAGACCATGTCTCTTCTCAACGTTGCTCGGGTTTCTAACCTTATTTCAGAGATGAATTTTCGTCTATTGATCAGAGAGATTGACCAGGTTTTGGCACTCCTTCGAGATCGTCTTGCTCAGAATGCGGAAAACGCAGGATATGTTCTTTCAGAGTCTTTTTTCAAAACCCCAGATACGTACTCGTCTACTTTTAAGAACGATACTAGTCCTAAGGGACAGGGTTATTCGAGTAAGATTTCTTATAAACAAACGTCTGATTCTATAGACAATACGGGCTCTTACCAGGTCAAAAAGACAGACAGGCAAAACAAGATTTTGAGTTTACTCAAAACACAATCGGAACTGACCATTAAAGATTTTTCTCGAGTTATAAAAGACTGCAGTGAAAAGACCATTCAACGTGAACTGCTGGATCTCGTAGAAAGGGGGGTTATAAAGAAGGAAGGAGAACGGCGTTGGAGTACGTACTCTCTGAAGTAGAGAGGGTAGTAGATCCTATCGAAGGATATCATCATAGGGATATAGAAGAGGGTTAAAGAAGTCAAACTCTCAAAACCCTGTGTTTACTTGACTTTTGTCAGCAATAAGCATAGTATTTGTGGTACTTTTTCATTGTAACGAAGAAAGTGTATCTGCCCTAGATCCTAGTAGTTGAGCCCCAGGTTTAAGGTACTTATCCACATTAGTTCTTTGATGTAGCGATGCTGTGCGATATAATGTTTTGTAACGAGCATGTATTCGGTATTCGTACTCCTGCATGTTCGTCCCACAACATTTTATACAATTTGTTTGGGAGTCGACCTTTGAAAAATAAATACCGCAGAGAATTTTTAGTTATATCCAACTCGATCTGTCCCTTTACGCCTGCTTATGGTTGCCATGTTGGATCTGTTCACTTACCCACAAAACCTTCTTGTTCTACGTCTCGATAGCGTAGGGCAGGAAGATGTGGAATCGTATTGTCCCGTCGAACCGCGAAAGCGGAACGGACATGCACTTCAAATTATTAGTTTACAAATCGCAAACTATTCTCTTACATTATTAATAAAGAGAGGATAGTGCGTTAAATTATAAAAACATACGTATGAAAAAAGTTCTTATTGCATCTGGTATTGCCGCTTTGGCATTTGCCACGATTGCAGGAGCACAAGGAGTCGTGTTCACAGCCAACCTTACAGTTGGTAGTACAGGCTCAGAAGTAGTTGCTCTCCAGACAACACTTATGCAGAAGGGATACAGTATCCCAGCTATTGCATCAGGTGCAGCTGCAAAGGGTTACTTCGGATCACAAACAAAGTCAGCAGTTATGGCTTATCAAGCAGCAAACGCTATTCCTAACACAGGTTTCGTAGGTCCTTTGACCCGCGCATCTTTGAATGGTTCAGTTACAACTGTTCCAGGCGTTATCGTTTGTCCAGTAGGTTATATCTGTACAGCTCAGCCTGGTACAACAGTTCCTCCAGTTACGACAAATCCAGGAACTATCACAACACCAGGAATTGAAGGTACACTTTCATCTACTCAGTCAAACGTTGGGGTTAACTCAACAGTTTACGAAGGAGACGACATGGTCGCTATCCTCGGAGTAAAGGTTGAGGCTAAGAACTCAGATATCGCTATCCAGCGTATCAAGCTTGACCTCGGTACTGACACAAAGATCTACAACAAGATCTATTCAAAGATCTATGTTGCAGACGGCAGTACAGTTCTCGCTTCATCTGATTTGAACTCTTCAACAGTAGTTAAGGATGGATCACGTTACTTCATCACACTCGCAGGATTCTCAACAGTTGTTGGAAAGAACAGCTCAAAGATCCTCACGATCAAGGCTGATGTACGTGAGACTATTGATTCCAGTGATATCGATACAGAGACTTACACAGTTTCTATCGCTTCAAACGGAATTCGTGGTGTAGATGGTGCAGGTATTGACCAGTATTCTGGTGATACTTCTATCACAAAGACACCTACTATTTCTTCAGACCTCTCTGACTCTGCGACATTGAGTATTTCTCTCAATTCGTCAACACCAAAGAAGACTGACGTTGTAGCAACTTCCGGTGCGAGTGAAAACGAACTCGACAAGCTCACTCTCTTGGCATTCGATGTACGCGCTGAGAAAGATGCAGTTACGATCACAGATCTTAACATCGCTATCGCTAAGTCAGGTGCTGGTGGAGCAACAGCTTCATCAACTGTTTACCTTTACGAAGGAACAACAGAGCTTGATAGTGCAAACGTCACAGGAGGTGTAGCAGTCTTCAATGACGTAGACTTCGCTGTTGCACGTGATACAACCAAGACTCTACAGTTAAAGTTGACCTCCGGGGGTGCAAACAGTACCAAGTCTAACTTCGTTGCTTCAGCAACTTCTTCAGGTTTCACAACAGAAAACACAAAGGGTGACTCTGTTACAGAAAGTGGCAGTGCAACAGGTTATCAGATCGGTGTTACAGATATAGGAGCACAGCTCGTACTCCTCTCAAAGAGTGTTACTCGAAGTGGTACAAACAACAGTGGAGGCACTTTGTCAACATCTACCATCTCAGCAACATTTGATCTTGCTATCACCGCAAAGGGTGCAGACCTCTTGTTCGGTCAGGCTGGTTCTACAACACCTGCATTCACACTCGGAATATTCAATTCCGCTGGAACAGCACTTGTTGCAACCTCTACTCCAGACGTAGTTCTTACAGGTATCCAGGTTACTTCTATCAGTACACCTATGCCAGATGGTTCTACTCAGGATCTTACAAACAAGAGCTTCACTATTCCTAAGAACAATACAGTTAACGCACGCGTTACAGTATCATTCGCAGGAAAGTCAGCTACAGGCGCAGTTCTTACTGACCAGTATGCTGTAGGTATCACACAAGTAGCGTATCGTGGTGAGGGAGCACTTCTCACTAACACATTCATGGCTGGTGAAACAGCATGGACAACAGAGTACATAACTCCTTAGTTCTAAGGAATTAGTATTCGGTACGTTAGGTACATGAACGCACAAACCGCCTTCGGGCGGTTTTTGCGTTACCTGGTAGGCGATCAGTCTTGCAACTCCTTCCAATATGAGTATATTGGACCTAGATGAAAACTAAGAATATAAATCCTTCGCGCTTTCTTGTAGGAATCCCTTTGGATTCAGCACTCGAGCTCTACTTTCAAATAAATCACCTAAAACAACTGTATCGACAGGGGTGGTTGCGGTCTGGGCGTGATGTTCCAAAAGGGCAGTGCGAGAGCGTGGCCGATCATGTATTTGGACTATCCATGCTCGCCCTATTTGTCACTGACCTCTATTTTCCTTCTCTGGATCAATTGAAAGTTATCAAAATGTGTCTCATCCACGAATTAGGTGAAATCATTGTTGGAGACCTACCTTCTCCTAAGAGTGATATGGAAAGGGAAGGAAAACGTAAGGCAGAACATATGGCCATATCAATGCTACTGGATGATTGTCCCAATGGTGACGAGTATCTCCGATTCTGGGAAGAATTTGAGGAGGGGAAGAGTCCGGAAGCCAAGCTCGTAAGGCAGCTCGATAAACTTGAGATGGCTTGCCAGGCCAAGGTCTATTCGCTCCAACATGGCAACCATTTTCAGGAGTTCTTTGATGATGTCCGGGGACAACTTGAGACAGAAGAGCTAAAGAAGATCCTGCGTGAAGTAGAAAGCATCTGACCGTTTACAAACTGCCCGTCTATGAGGCAGTTTTTTATTCCGGCTAGCGACCCAGTAGGTCAATGTACTCATTGAGGAGCGTGTGAATGTGTCCTACATTCACAACGTCCGAGCGAAGACGGAATAAACGAGTAAATACTCCGCAGCTCTGCTGCCAAGAAGCGAAGCTTCTACTCTAATACCTCGTCGGCTCTGCTGCGAGGTCGTTTATTACTAGCTGTCTTTCCTGTGAATTAAAAAAGACAACGAAATATACGTCGTCCGTACCTATTGTAAAAGGATTTTTATAGGGGAAATGTAATTTACACCATCTTCTTTCGATGGTTCACGATCAGAGCAAGGATCACTGCCGTGATAACAAACACACTGAAAGCAATAATGTTGCTATCAAACCACCAGTTTGTGGCACCGCCGGCTAGTCCGGAAGTGATGACTATTGGCCAACTGGGCGCTTTTCGCATTTTCATATTTTTGACCTTGGTTCTTTTCTGGAAGAGCCTATCATCAAGCATGAATAAAGAAAAGAGGACCCGTAAAGATCCTGATTGCATCCTTGCATGTTTTGGACCCTTCTGTTAAGATCTCTTCTACCTTTGATATTGTGTCAAAGGTAAGTGATTGGAAGCACATTTCACCTCTGGTGAAAAAGCTAACCAATCTAAATTTTCATTCATGGCAAAAACATCAGTTATAGCAAGATCTCAAAAGAAGCCGAAATTTCAGTCGCGCGTAGTTCGCCGTTGCTTCCGCTGTGGTCGTAAGCGTGCTTATATGCGAGATTTTGACCTGTGTCGTATCTGCTTCCGTGAATTTGCAAACGAGGGCATGATCCCTGGTATCAAGAAGTCGTCTTGGTAACCCGTCCTCTATTTCCTTTTTCCTTCTTACATTTTCATTATCCAATACCATGATAACCGACCCTATCTCAGACCTCATCATCCGCATCAAAAACGGCAGTGATGCAAATAAGCCTACTGTTGAGGTTTGTTATTCCAAGTTTGCAGAAAATGTGGCTCACGCTCTCAAGAAGGCAGGTTTTCTTTCTTCGGTGGAGAAAAAGAGCAAAAAGCCTATCTCTGCAGGTTTGGAAGTCGGACTCGTATACTTCGACGGAGAACCTCGTATACACGGGGTAGAGCGCATTTCCAAGCCTTCTCGACGCATGTATCTTAAGTCGAGCGATATCCGCATGTACCGCAGTGGTTTCGGCAACACCTTTCTTTCTACGCCAAAAGGTATCATGATCGATGTCGAGGCAAAAAAGAACAAGGTCGGAGGGGAAGTGCTCTTCAAGATTTGGTAATAATTTTCAATACTACAATGTCCCGAATCGCAAAAAAACCTATAGCACTCCCACCAAAGACAGAAGCTTCATACGCCGCTGGTGTTATGACCATAAAAGGTCCCTTGGGAGAGCTCAAAAAGAACTTTCGTGACGATGTTACCGTTGTTATCGAGGGTGACACCATAACTCTTACACCGGCACGTAAATCTCTTCAGGCTATGGCACTGTGGGGTACATATGCTTCTCACGTTAAGAACATGATCGCGGGCGTACACAAGGCATACGAAAAGAAGCTTATCGTTGAAGGTATCGGTTTCAAAGCCGATGTCAAAGGCAAGGATCTTGCCATGTCTCTTGGGTTTTCACATCCAGTCAATATGAGCATACCTACGGATCTAAAGGTGACTACTGAAAAGAACACCATCACTGTTTCAGGTATGGATTGTGAGAAGGTAGGGCAGTTTGCAGCAGTAGTTCGTGCCATGAAAAAGCCTGAACCTTACCTTGGAAAGGGTATTCGTTACTCGGATGAAGTTATCCGTCGAAAGCAAGGCAAGAAGGCAGCATAAAGCATACAAATGATACGAATTTACGAATCATTACGAATCATTACGAATCATTACGAATCATTACGAATGATACGAATCCACAAATAAAACCATGAACACATTACAGAAAAAACAAGTTATCTTCTCACGACGCAAGGCTCGCGTTCGCGCTAAGATCAGTGGAACAGCGGAACGACCACGTTTGGCTATCTTTAAGTCCCACAAATACATCTACGCTCAGCTCATCAACGATGAAAAGGGTCATACGTTGGTTGCATCTGATACCACTCTTGGCAAAGGCAAGACTCCTGTAGAGCGCGCCAAGGAACTTGGTGTAGACATTGCAAAGAAGGCAAAAGCAGCTAAGATTAGCAAAATCGTCTTTGATCGAGGAGGCTACATCTATACCGGAAAAATCAAGATGGTAGCCGATGCTGCCCGAGAAGGCGGCTTGGAATTCTAAAGAATGAAAGAAACCGCAAATAAAACACACATGAATGCCAAAGAAATAAAAACAAATAACGAAGACAAGACACAAAACGAAGGTGTTGCTTTGGATGTGAAAATCCCAGCTACCGGCGTAGATGTTGCAGTGCTTATCGACGAGGTAGCAATTGAAGTTCCTGCAACAGGTACACCCGCTCCAGTTTCAAAGATCACTGCAGGTCGGAAAGTTCGTGATGAAAAGGGTCGTCGCAACGTTCGTCCAGGTACCGGAGCAGCAGCAGGATCTCGTTCAGGGGGTCGTGGCGGACGCAGCGACAGTCGCGAACGGGTTAAACCTGAGTTTGACTCAAAGATCATTGAGATTCGTCGCGTTACTCGCGTTACTTCAGGAGGTCGCCGTATGAATTTCAGTGTTGCGGTGGTCGCGGGAGATCGTAAGGGTCGGGTTGGTGTTGGTTTGGGTAAGAGTATTGATACTGCAGGCGCAGTAGATAAGGCGACCCGTGAAGCCAAAAAGAACCTCATCAAGGTACCCCTTTCGCCTCAGATGACTATTCCTCATGCAGTTGAAGCAAAGTATGCGAGTGCTCGCATCATGATCTTTCCAGCCCGTGGGCGTGGAGTGGTGGCGGGTAGTTCAGCTCGTGCAGTTATCGAACTTGCAGGCATCAAAGATGTGTGTGCAAAGTTCCTTTCAGGAAGTAAGAATCGTTTGAACAATGCTCGTGCCGCTATCGCCGCCCTGGAGAAACTCATCATCATTCCTCGTCAGACACTCAGGGGTCGACCGGTTACAGTAGCAAGCAAAGAAGTAAAGAAGGCCGATCAGCGGATCGAGGCGACGAAGCAAACAAGCAAAGACGCATAAATCTTATATTTTCCTTTTTCCTTCTTACATATTTCCTTTAATTTAAACCCATGCAAACTCACCAACTCAAACGAAATAATCCAAACATGAAGCGAATGACCGTTGCTCGAGGCGGTAAGCGTGGTAAAACTGCTGGTCGCGGAGGTAAGGGACAGAGTGCTCGTGCCGGAAACAAGCGTCGTCCAGAGTGGCGTGACATCATCAAGAAGCTCCCTAAGCTTCGTGGTCGTGGTGTAAACTCCAACAAGCCGGTTGCACTCGTAACCAAGCTTGCCATAGTCAATCTTTCTGCTATCGAAAGTGTTTTTGGAGCCAATGAGTCCGTTACCCCTGCTACTTTGGTTGAGAAGGGTCTCGTAGTCTCACGGTCTGGTCGCATGCCTGCAGTGAAGATCTTGGGAGACGGAGAGGCCACCAAAGCAATCCAGGTTTCCGGATGTTATTTCTCAGGTTCTGCAAAAGAAAAGATCGAGAAAGCCGGGGGTTCGGTGAAGCCTCTCGAAGTAGTAAAGATGGTGAAGGTAGTAAAGCCGCAGAGGCAAGTGGCATCAGAAGGCAAGACTGTTGCGGCAGAGAAGTCTCCTAAAGTAGCAAAAGCTCCGGCACCTGCGAAGAAAGAAAAGGCAGCAAAGAAAGAGGTAAAAGAAGTTAAAAAGAGTTAACATACCCATATGCAGAACTTTTGGGAAAAAATCAGTACTGCCCTCAAGGACCCCATTCTCCGTAAGAGGATAGGATTTACTGTTCTTGCTTTGGTTTTATTCCGAGTTTTGGCTACTATCCCTATTCCAAGTGTAAATGCAGCAAACCTCGCCCAACTCCTTTCATCCAGTCAGTTTTTCGGCTTTCTTAATATTTTCTCAGGTGGAGGACTTTCAAATCTTTCCATCGTGATGCTGGGAGTGGGACCATTTATCACGGGATCTATCGTGATCCAACTTTTGACCATGATGCTTCCACGTTGGAAAGCTCTTATGAATGAAGAAGGGGAAGCTGGACGTTTGAGGCTCTCGAACTATTCTCGACTCCTCTCTGTTCCCCTTGCTATCATATCTGCTACAGGTTTTCTTACACTACTACAGTCTCAAAACGTTATTCCTCATGTTTCTGTTTTTGTTTTTATACTTAACGTTATCGTTATCAGCGCTGGTTCCATACTTCTTATGTGGATCGGTGAACTTATCTCCGAGTTTGGGATCGGCAATGGCGTTTCCCTTATTATCTTTGCAGGTATCGTCTCAGCCCTTCCAAACAGCATTACACAATTTTTGGCGAGCTATGACCCAGCAAATATACCTTTCTACGTGATCGCTCTTGCTGTCGGACTCGTCGTTGTTGCTGGGGTTGTATTTATCACTGAGGCAGAACGTTCAGTTCCTGTGACGTACGCCAAACAGGTTCGTGGCAATAAAGTCTACGGTGGTGCTTCTACCTACCTTCCTTTACGCTTAAATCAATCAGGAGTTATGCCCATCATCTTCGCTCTCTCCGTCCTGCTTTTCCCCCAGATTATCTCAAATTTCCTCTCCCATGTGAGTCATCCAGGTATCGCCTCTGCTGCGACTTCATTTACTATCTTCTTCAATAATCCATGGGTAAATGGCATCATCTACTTCGTTCTGGTAGTTGCTTTCACATACTTCTATACAGCAGTCACCTTCGATCCAAAGATGATCTCTGAGAACCTTCAGCGTGGTGGGGCCTTCATCCCAGGGGTTCGTCCTGGTGATCATACTCGTGACCACCTTGCGGCTATCGTTACTCGCATCACCCTGGTAGGTGCACTCTTCTTGGGTGTTATCGCCATCCTCCCACTTATCATGCAAGGATTTACAGGTAACCAGACTCTGGCTATCGGCGGTACAGCACTTCTTATCGTAGTCTCAGTGGTTCTCGATCTCTTGAAGAAGATAGATGCACAGGTTGCGATGAGACAGTATTAAAACAAAGGCAAGAAGCAAAAAGAAAGATAAAATACCGCCAGTGATGCGGTATTTTTCATATATAAATTAGCGAGAGGCTATGTACTCCCAGTTTCTTTCGAAGTGGTGTCAAAATTTGCTATACTAATACGCATGAATCCTACAGCATTTATCTTTATAGGGCGGTACGGGGCAGGCAAGGGGACGCAGGCTGAACTGCTCATCAAAGCGTTTACAGAAAAAGATCCAAGCAATCCGCCTTTGTACATGTATACAGGTCAACGATTGAGGAAATTAATCCAGGAAGAAGGTCATACTGCCAAGCTTACAAAAAAGGTTGTAGATAGTGGAGGGCTCATGCCCGAGTTTATGCCCATCTATATATGGTCACGCATTCTCGTTGAAAGTTACAAAGGCACCGAACCTCTCATCTTCGACGGTTCGCCTCGTCGTTTACTTGAAGCAAAGATACTAGAGTCCGCTTTTCCATTTTACGGTATCGAGAAACCAACTGTAGTATATCTCGATGTTCACCATGAAGAGTCACATAGTCGACTCATGCTCCGTGCCAAGACAAATGGACGTCCCGATGATGGTCCGGCAGAGATAGAGAATCGTAAAAAAGCCTATGAAAATGACATCATGCCCGTTGTAGAGTTTTATCGTACAAGTTCCAACGTCAACTTCCTCGGTATAAATGGTATTGGACCTATTGAAGACATCCACGCGGACATTGTGAAACGGATCGGTTTGAAGTAATGTGATCCTATGGTCACTCTGAAGACAAAGGAAGATATCGCTATTCTCCGAGAGGGCGGCAGGCGTCATGCTGAGATCATGCGCAAACTTGTAGCACTGGTTGTTCCAGGTGTCTCTGCGCGCGCTCTCGACCTTGAAGCTGCCCGTCTTATAGAAGACGGTGGTGATAAGGCGGCATTTCTTGACTATCAGCCCCAAGGAGCGCTTCGCCCGTATCCTGCGTCTCTGTGTGTTTCTATAAATGATGAGGTTGTTCACGGTATCCCAAATGAGGCAGAGAAAATTTTGAAAGAAGGAGATGTGGTTAGTCTCGATCTCGGACTTGTTCACAAAGGCCTTTTTACTGACATGGCGGTTACTGTTCCTGTTGGAAAGATCGATCCCAAACTCGAGCTCTTGTTACAGGTCACTCGTGACGGACTTATGGCGGGTATCAAAGCTGCCAAAGGTGGCAAGCGAGTGGGGGATGTAGGAAATGCCATCGAGCGTCTGGCGAAAGCTCATGGATACGGTGTCGTTGAAGAACTGTCCGGTCACGGTGTGGGCTACCACGTTCACGAGGATCCTTTTGTGCCCAATTTCGGGGAAGCCGGAAAGGGTATGGTTTTGAAACCGGACATGGTCATAGCTATTGAGCCTATGTTCAATGTGGGTTCAAAGAAAGTGAAGTTGGATAATGACGATTACACGTACCGAACTGTAGATGGTAAGCCTAGTGCGCATTTTGAACATACAGTACTTATAACGAAAGGGGACGCGGAGATATTGACGGCGTAGTTGCACACCTCTTTCATTACCTTTACAATCAATTCATGAAATCACATCCAAAATATGAACGAACGCTTGTTATTATCAAACCTGACGGCGTACAGCGAACCCTCATCGGTGAGATCATCCAAAGATACGAACGTTGTGGACTTAAGCTTGTGGGCATAAAGATGACCGTGCCAACGAAAGATATGATCGATCAGCACTACACACTTGATCCGGAATGGATGAAGAAAACCGGAGAGAAAAATATTCAGGCTTACAAGGATAAGGGACTTATTCCACCATTTACCGATCCCATAGAACATTCCAAAGTTATACTTGAAAAGCTCAAACGCTACATGGTGAGCGGTCCTGTCATCGCTCTCGTCTGGGAAGGTGCACACGCTGTTGCTGTTGTCCGCAAGCTCACGGGTAGTACCGAACCACTTCTTTCGGCACCGGGCACTATTCGAGGTGATTTCGTTCTTGATTCTTACAAGATATCCGATGATGACAACCGAGCTGTCCGCAATCTCGTGCACTCTTCAGGTTCGGTCAAAGAAGCTCAAGATGAGATATCACATTGGTTCAAAGACAATGAATTATTCGACTACAAACTCGTGAGTGAAAGGATGTTGTATGATATCAATCTTGATGGTATTTTTGAATAATTCCGCCGCCATTGAAGAAGTTTGTGGGTGAGAGAGCAGTTTCATTTTTTGAGACCGAGAACTGTCTGAGCGAGTCTAAATTGCTGAGAGGATACGACGGGTTGCCCGGAGTTTCCGATCACGCAATTTCACGAAGCGAGTTTTCGAGGTCGAAAAAAATGAAGCTGTTCTCGAACGACCTACTCCTTAAAAATGATATCGTCAACCGTTGCACCTCTCCTCAAATAATGTCGCAACTACTCTATCTACTTGCACTCTTCTGCAGGAAGAATAAAATAAACTTAGGTTACAAGAGTAAATTCCTACAAATACCTTATTTAGGGAGATCATATTCGTCTGCACCTTGGTGTAGCGTGAGGTCACCCACTTGGATAACAAGGTATTTACTCTCGTGACCGTAAGAGAACGCCTGCATAGCAGGTTTTTTCTTTGATCTACAAATCCCTTATATTTGATATACTCAATCCATTCCTATGCGTACGTACATATTTTCACTGGTAATAATGATTGTCGTTTATTTCTTTCATCGATGGGGACTTGAGGTAGGCTATGAACGTTTTCCATGGCTCGATATCGTCTCTCATAGCTTGGTGTGTTTTGCTATAGCGCTTTTTATTGCTGCTACTATTTTTCAAAAACTCCCTCACACTCGTTATAAGAAGGGAGTGATCGTAGCTTCCACATTTATCGTAGGTTTCCTATGGGAAGGTCTGGAGATTCATAACAATATGAGCATGGCCCCGCTGTGGAGTTATTGGTGGTATTTTGATACCGTAAAAGATCTCATCGTAGATACCCTGAGTGCAACTTTGGCTGCGTCCGTCGCTGTTTATTTCCACGCATCACGGGCAGGAAGGGTCACATCTTCCCAAGTCTCACCCGCAGGTTCAGAGTCTTTGGAGACTGTTCGTATTCAAAAATAATGAACACACGCACACAAGTTACTTTTTGTAGCGGGGTAAGCACAGTTACCGGTGCAAATTTTCTTGTGGAACCACAAGGAGGAGGGAAGATCCTGGTGGATTGCGGACTTATCCAAGGTGAGAAAATTGCAACACAAGAAAACGCCACCCCATTTTTCTATGCTGCCCAAACCATCGATGTGCTGATCGTCACCCATGCACATCTTGATCATGTGGGTCGTATAGCGAAGTTAGTTAAGGAAGGATTTTCAGGAACTATTTACTCTACTCCAGAAACTCGTGAGCTTGCAGAGCTTGTTCTTAATGACGCGGTGGGTATATTGGCCGGAGAGGCTCGGATGCACGGCACTCTACCCATATACACGGCAGATGACCTCAAAGGGGTATTTCCACTTTGGAGGACAATTCCGTATCACGAAGCATTTTCTCCACTTCCAGGTGTTTCTGCCTTATTCAAAGATGCAGGACATATACTCGGTTCGGCAATGATAGAGATGACGATTCAAAAAGGAAAGGATACAGAGGATCTAAAAATTCTTTTTACAGGGGATCTGGGCAATTCTCCTGCACCACTCCTGCGTGATGCCGAAACTATAGGGGATGTCGACTATATGGTGATGGAAAGTGTCTATGGCGATCGCAATCATGAAGCTCGGTCAGAACGTATAGCCAAACTCGAACGCGTTATATTGGAGACACTGGCTCGTGGCGGAACCCTAGTCATACCAGCCTTTTCTATAGATCGCACACAGGTATTTTTGTTTGAACTCAATAACCTCGTAGAACAAAAGAAGATTCCTTCTGTGCCAGTATTTGTTGATTCCCCAATGGCGATAAAAGCCACACAAGTTTATCGAGCCAGTACCCCTCTTTTCAACGATGCGATACGGGAGCAGATCAAAGGAGGTGATGACATATTCAAGTTTCCCCGTCTTGAATATGTAGTTTCTCAAAACGAGTCTTTAGCAATAGAACACATGAAAGGAGCCAAGATCATCTTGGCAGGTTCGGGCATGTCTGTGGGCGGGCGCATCATACGCCATGAGGAGGTCTATCTTCCTGACCCTCGAAATACCATTCTTCTTGTGGGGTATCAGTCTCACGGCTCACTTGGAAGGCAGTTAAGTGAGGGTGCCAAGAGTGTCACTATGCATGGAGTCAAAGTAGAAGTAAAAGCCAAGATAGAGACTCTCTATGGATATTCTGCTCACAAGGATATGGATCACTTGGTCGAGTTTGTAACAACCGCAACGTCACGTCTCAAGAAAATATTTGTAGTGATGGGAGAGCCAAAGGCTGCTATGCACCTTGCTCAGAAGATCAACGACGAGCTTCAAGTGAAAGCCATAGTTCCTGAGAGAAACAAACCCTATGAGCTCGAAAATTGATTTTCTCAGACTCAATATCTATGATTAATATTGGAAATAAGAACGTGCAAGTCATTGCTGAAGTGAAGACACATTCTCCTTTTGGGTGGTCTTCTGATAAAAGTTGGGAGGAATTATTCCTCGTAGCAGAAAAAGTAGGCGATATCATTTCCATACATACAGATCCACAATGGAAGGGTTCGTTTGATCATATTCGTACAGCTCGTAAACTTACCTCAAAACCGATTTTGGCAAAAGGCATCCACGTTACTGACGATCTTGTCGAGAGGGCAGTTGAAGCCGGTGCAGATCTAGTGCTCGTGGTGGGGAGGTTGCCAAGGGTTCATATCGAGAAATGCCTCATCGAACCGTTGAGTCTGGAAGAATTGAAAACCATTCCTCCTTCGATGAAAGTTGTATGGAATAGTCGGGATCTCAATACGGGAGGTCTTAAGGCTGAAACATTTGAAGAGGCTCGAGAGATATTTCCTGGATGGTTATGCCAAGCAAGCAATATTGAAACTATAAAAGACGTAAAGAAAGGAGCTGATGCTGTACTTGTCGGAGCTCATCTTGAGGATTTTGCACATTCACTTGAGGGTTAATAGTGGGATTCAACCTCGGTGCGGCAAAGGACGGTAAGAGGAAAGCCCGGGGTCGCACGTGTGCGGTATCCCGGGCCGGCCCAACCCTCGCGGGTCGTGACCTACGCACATCGCGTGGCTGCCAAGAGTTAGTCTACAACATCTTGAACGTCCCCGTCGATGAAATCCTACTTTACCAGATCGACTACTTTTTTGAAAGTGTCTGGCTTAAATTCGGCGAGATTGGCGAGTGATTTGCGGTCGAGCTCAATACCAGCCTTCTTTGCAGCACCCATAAACTTGCTATATGAGAACCCGAGCGGGCGGAGAGCGGCGTTGATCTTGACGTTCCAAAGACGACGGAAATCACCCTTTTTATCACGGCGGTGTGCAAACGAGTAGGCACCTGCGTGCATAAGTGCATCGATAGCTGAACGCTCCTTCTTTGAGCGAGCATGGGTGAAGCCCTTCGTAGCGCGAAGGATACTTCTGCGGTTCTTTATGGCGTGTACTCCTTTTTTAACTCTTGTCATGGGATTTATATTACACCTTTGATGATAATCTACATATTTGCGAGGAAACGACTGCGAGCCTTATTGTCCATCACAACTATTGCGTATCCGCTCTTGCGGGCACGGTTTCTGGTGCGTTCCTTTGCATTGAAATGGTTCTGACCTGCTTTGCGTGAAAGGATCTTACCGTTCTTGGTAAGCTTAAATCTCTTTGTGTATGATTTGTTGGTTTTTATAGCCATGATAGTTTGTAAGTTAGTAAATGCGTAATATCTAGTAATAATCAGTAAGAGTTTCTAGTTTTTACCAGGTATTACTCATTTACTTTCTTTTACTTCTTCTCTAAGTAGATAGTGAGCCCCTTCGGTCCTCGTGTTACTTCTTGGGCAACTTTGTACTCGACGGTTATGAGTTTGAGTACTCGCTCGAGACGTTCTTTGAGGAAGTTGAGTTCCATATACTTTGAACGTCCGATAAGAAAAAGGTCAACTTTGACTCGATTTCCTTCGGCCAGCCACTCTGATACCTTCTTGGCTTTGAGCCCAAGATCGTGGTCACCGGTTCCGATCTTCACCTGGATACTCTTGATCTCGGTGGTCTGAACTTTGGACTTAGCGACCTTCTGCTTCTTCTTTTCATCGTACACGTACTTGCCATAATCCATGATCTTGGCAACGGGCGGCACTGCCGTCGGTGAGATCTCTATCAGGTCCAGTCCACTCTTCTGAGCTTCTGCAAGAGCGACAGTGAGGGAAACTACCCCCATATTTTCTCCTGCTGCGTCTATGACACGCAATTCAGGCGCCTTGATTTGATGGTTGATTTTGACTCGTATTGCCAATGGATTATGGGTAACCTGCTTGTGCAGATTGCGAACTCCATTTATAGCATATAATGGCTCTATAGCGCAAGAGTTCCCAAGGCGAGCATGTCCAGGCCTCGCCTAGACATGCCCTACAAGAAATTCCTGACTATTCTCACGAGATATTCTGGGATTTTTTCGATAAAGAACATCTTTCGGCGCTCCTCCATAGTCACCTCCTTAGCTCTTTCGACATCACGGGTAAAATGCTCTTTTAATTCTTCGGAAAACGTATGATTGAGACTAATAATATTGGCTTCATAATTATAGAGAAGACTTGCCGCATCGAGATTGAGTGTTCCTACAGTAGACCAGGTACCGTCAACGACCATTGTCTTGGCGTGGATGAGAGTTTCGGCATATAGAAAGATGCGGACACCGGACGAGAGAAGGGTATCGAAGAATGATCGAGCAGCAAGATCTATGGTCAGGATATCGGAACTTGCAGGAATAAGAATTCGTACGTCTACCCCTCGGTGAGCGGCGAGCTTAAGTACGCGGATCATCCGATGCGTAGGTACGAAGTAAGGAGTGGTGATGTAGATGTATTTTTCGGCATGACGGATGGCTGCTACGTAACTTCGGTAGAGATGACGCTTGCCAGGAGAAGGGGAATTGGTGACATAGGAGAAATCCGGATCACGGGCAATGTGAGCAGGGAAATCCACTTTTTTATCTGTAGCCTTCTGCCACATCAGATCGAAGGCAGATCTCATAGAAGCCACCACTGATCCTTCAAGGCGGACATTTGTGTCGCGCCAGTTTTTGAATGTATCTCGAATGCAGATACTTCCGGTATATCCAATCTTGTTGTCGATCACGAGTGTGCGTCTATGATTGCGAAGAAACCATGAACGGATATTGTGAATAGTATAATACGTGGGTACAAGCGTCTTCCAGAATACGAGTTCAATACCTTTCTTCCTCAGATCCTCAACGATATTTGCTCCGAAAAATGAAAAGCTGCCTATAGCATCCCATAGAAAGCGTACTTTGACGCCAGCAGCAGCTCGCGCGATACAGACATCTATCATACGTTGTCCAAATTCGTCAGGAGTGAAAATGAACTGTTCTAGCACGATACTCTCAGTAGCTTTTTCACAATCTGCGATCATGGCGCGCCAAGCCAGTTCGTTTGATGCATACAAGGTCCAGGAGGTAGGGGCAGTCATGGAACTCAGTTTACAATGCAAAGTCTAAAGTTCAAAGTGCAAAGTTTGATCGCATCATCTCATGTGGCAAAACTTTGCACTTTACACTTTGCCCTGTAAACTAATCCCATGCCTACATATGTAGATAATAAAAAAGTCCACTTCAACTACGAGATCCTCGAGAAATACGAGGCTGGTATAGAGCTTGTTGGACTTGAAGTAAAATCTATCAAAAAAGGCCAGGGCTCTCTCGATGGGGCACATGTCATAGTTCGGGGCGGTGAAGCCTACCTTATCAATTCTCTCATCCCTCCGTATCAAGAAAATAACACACCGAAAGGCTACGAACCTCGCCGCAATCGTCGTCTCATTCTCACTAAAAAAGAGATCGCACAACTTGCGACTGAAGAAGCTGGTGCGGGTTTGACAATAGTGCCTATTTCAATATATAATAAAGGCGATCTGATCAAGGTTTCTGTGGCTGTCGTACGAGGAAAAAAGAAATTTGATAAACGAGAAAGCACCAAGAAACGTGAGACGGATAGGATCGTGAGAAGGGAGTTTAAGGCACGTTGATAGACACATAAAAAAGGAAAATAGGAGCTTTAGAATTTTTCCTTTCTATATCTTCCTTGTTCCTTTTGAACACGGGGATGATCGGCATAGACAGTCGAACGTTTTCGGTTGTGCAGTGCGAGCACCATTAACTCGTAAATCTGATGGAAACCCTAATTGCTAAATCTTCCGTTTCTCCGTACTTTACGGACAAAGACTTCGCATTCGCTCTTGCATAAAGAGCGCGTCTCTCCACTGGTATCCTAACAGTGGATGCGGCGTTATAACTTGGATGTAGGTCAGTAAGACTTCTCACCTTACTGTTCCGAAACCTCGAGATCGCGGCTCTGTGTTTTGCTAACTTTTCTAGCAGAGCCGCTAAACTTAAAAGTCTGCTATCACTGTAGACTCTTCCGACAAACCTTGATTGCACCTGGGTTCGATTCCCAGCATCTCCACAATAAAAAATGACCCGTAAGGGTTTTTTTATTGTGGAGATGAGCAAAGTCCCTGCGGACTTTGCGTCTGGGAATCGAAAAGGTTGAGCCTGTCGCAGCGAGCCTTGTGTTAAGGCGAAGCGAGACGCGAAACCTGTACTGAAGCTGTAAGCTTCGATTCCCAGCATCTCCACACTGTGATCCGTACCCCATAAAGTGGACACTGTTCGTTATTTTCTTTCGTAAGACCACGAGAAATTTGGAGAAGGTCTGTTTTTGACATTAGTCGGGGACCAACTCCGTGACTCATGATTCTTTCGTTAATCTCTGCGACAATAAAACTTACTGAGGAGTAGTAGAAGCAGTAGAGAAAGATGTGCCAGTATTGATGGCAGACGTGACACAGGGTGTACTAGACTATATTTACATGTTAATTTAATTTTAGTTTCGTTCGATCATTTGCACTATGAAAACTCAATCATTGGATCTTGTTCTTGTTGTATGAAATCAAAATATGATATCGACGCTGTCGTACCGACAGGTAAGGTTCTGGAGTTGCTTAGCGATGCACGCAGGGAGGGAAGTATCTACGTGATCGCCAACATCGTACGAGTAATCAACAGTCGCGGATGTACATGTGTGCGATTGTCGGGTAGTGAACGAATTGCTCTGCTCCGCGCATTGCAACAGGTCAGACAAGGAAAGAAGGTGCTCGCTGCCTGGCTCCCGCTTGGGTACCAAACTGTTCGGTTCCTCGGTTTGGTAAAGCAGCTATCAGGAAGAAAGATCCGATTGACGAAGCGCGATATCGAAAGAATAAAACGCGCCGCACGATGGTATCGAGATCATGATGATCGATACAACAGGCGACAGTTACGCTCTTTGATCTTTTGCGCTAAGGAGTTAGGGTTACATCTTTGATCAGCCGCGTTCTCAATACTTGGTCTTTTTATTCTCCTAAAACCCTCACCACACCTCACTTTCCTACTCTTGACAAGAGCACCAAAAGGTGCTAGTATTGTAGATACAAAACTCCTGTGTATGTAGAATATCAATAACAAACAGGAGAGTCAGATGGAAATCAGAAAATTGAAAATTGCATTGTTGGAAGACGAGATGGTCATGCGTGCGCGATGGACGATGAGCTGCGAACTTGGTGGGCATGAGGTCCAGGAGTTCGAAGGTTGCGCCAATGCATTGCGTGCGCTATCGGAAGGGAAGTTCGACCTCATCCTCTGCGACTTCAATGTTGTAGGTGGTGACACTCTCGAATTTATCCGGACGGCACGCGCCATGATGCCTCATGCATTTCTGCTTGCGGTAAGCGGAGAGTATGACAATCGCCTTTTGCAGATCAAGGCCGGCTGTGACGACGAGGTCGCAAAACCTCTCGCGGGAAGTTATTTGGAGAAGTTACTTCCTGAGCTGGCTTTGCGAAACGCTGCATGAACGTCTCGTTGCGAAATAAAAAACCCTCGTGGGCAGAGATGCCTGCAGGTGACCCGATTCTGTTTACAGGTCGGGTCTTCTTTTTGTGCTAATAAAGAGCATGCATAACCTTTATATATTGAGAGAGAGTTGACGAGATCTCATTAGCATGTTAATTTTGTTCCTGGAGTCCGAAACACAAACGCAAATAGTACATAAAAATCAATATGGCAACAGAAAAATATTCTGGTTCGTCCTTCCGGCCGCAAGCCGGGAGTAATCCCACCACCACCCTCAGATTTGGGCCCGCTCCAAAAAAGATTGTAAGTGGTCCCTATCGTCGCGAACATCGATTGACTATTCGTCAAGGCAATCCCGGTACACGCGTATTTCGTACGATCTAACCCTCTTCTTGTGGAAACCGTATGAATGATGCAGCCTTATTGGATATGGCCTCAGTCTCTGGCGATTCAGAAGAGCACCCTTCGCCGCCTCAGAAGCCTTTCACTGTCATCACCGGGGAAACGTCACGTCGATGTGTTACACCCAACTGTCCTGGTCACCGCATTCGCACTTACATCAGGAAAGGACCGTTCACTTTCGATGAGTGTAGTCATCTACCCAAACAGACACCTCGTCTTTCGGGGAGGTGGACAGTCTTCAGGCGCCTCATGCCGGATTATCGGAAAGGGCGATGGTATCAATGTTCGGCTACGGGTTGGTGTCCGACTTGTAATTGGGAGGGTGATATCGTGGAACTTACCTATGTTCGCCAGTACAATCGTATTCGTGAGATGGGATTTTGTGTCACAGATCATGCGCTCTTCATCCTCGCGGATATCTACCTGACACGTTTTTATTACACGTGCGTCGAGTTCTTGGCGCGCTACAGGTCTCGCTAGTGTGGATCTTATCGCTCAAGTTATTTCAAGCCACTCTTCGTGAGTGGTCTTTTTTTACTCGCACCTTCTTTGGGGATACCATGTTTCCTTTATTTCACTTTTCTGTATATTTACATATACCGACTGCGCTCGGAATAAGTAAATGATTAGGAACTCATTTACTTTTCCTCACTTGTCGTTATAATCAGAACACTTTCTACGTCTACATAGTAAAGGCATAGAAAACACCCATTATGGTTACTTCCACACAAAATCCAAAAAACTCCAAAGGATCCAAAGGCTTTTTTCCGAAGCAGATGAGTTTTCTCAATATTATCGCCACAGTCATACTCATCTTTCTTCTTATAACTGGTATCTATGCACAGTTTGCATCCGAAACCAGTGTCACGACCCCAGCCTCTCTTTCGGAGATTGCTGCTGACATGCAACAGGGTAAAGTGAAAGCACTGATCGTTGAAGGTGAAAAAGTTACAGCCGAATATACTGATGCTACATTTAAAACTACGCAGCGCGAACCAGACGCATCTCTCACCGAAAGTCTCACTCGCCTTGGAGTATCTTCGGCAGCCCTTGCAAGTACTACCATTGCATTCCAAGAACCAAGTGGTTTTTGGTATTGGACCGGACAGCTCGCACCATTTTTGGCTCCGATCATTTTCCTGATCTTCTTTATCTGGCTTTTCTCCCGACAAGTCAAAGGTGCGGGCATGCAGGCGATGTCATTTGGTCAGTCCAAGGCTCGTGTAACTTTACCCACAGATCAGAAACAAAAAGTCACATTCAAAGACGTAGCAGGTGCCAAAGAAGCTAAGCAAGAATTGCTTGAGATCGTAGACTTCCTCAAGAATCCAAAAAAGTTTATCGAGATCGGTGCTGAGATTCCGAAGGGCGTGCTTCTTATGGGGGCGCCAGGTACAGGCAAGACACTGCTTGCGCGTGCGGTTGCAGGAGAGGCTGGCGTGGCATTCTTCGCTATTTCAGGCTCGGAGTTCGTGGAGATGTTCGTGGGAGTGGGAGCTTCGCGTGTCCGTGACCTCTTCAAGATGGCCAAGGAAGCGGCTCCCGCTATCGTCTTCGTCGATGAGATCGACGCTGTCGGACGTGCGCGTGGTTCCGGTATGGGTGGAGGCAATGACGAGCGCGAACAAACTCTCAATCAGATCCTAGTGGAGATGGACGGATTCGAACCAAACGAGAAAGTGATCGTCATGGCGGCAACCAATAGGCCTGACGTGCTCGATCCGGCACTCCTTCGTCCTGGTCGTTTCGATCGTCGAGTTGTGATAGATCTTCCTGACAGACATGATCGTGAAGAGATACTCGGCATTCATTCTTCAAAGAAACAACTTGCAGAAGATGTAGTCATAGCGGTTGTTGCTGAACGTACACCTGGTTTCTCTGGTGCAGATCTCGCATCTCTTATGAATGAGGCGGCTATACTTGCCGCTCGGGAAGATCGTACCAAGATCGGTCAGTTCGACCTTATACGTTCCATAGAGAAAGTTATGCTTGGACCTGAACGCAAGAGCCATATCCTCTCTGCTCATGAAAAAGAGATTACTGCGTATCACGAGGCTGGTCACGCTATCGTTTCTTCGGTGCTTCCTAACTCTGATCCTGTACACAAGATCTCTATCATCTCACGTGGTCGTGCAGCAGGGTATACTCTCAAACTTCCACTTGAAGATCGTAAGCTTCATTCTCGTAAAGAATTTCTCGATGACATCGCCGTTTCTCTTGGAGGGTATGTGGCAGAGCGCATGATCTTCGGAGACTTCACTACAGGTGCATCAAATGATTTGCAGGTTTCTACTGCGCTTGCCCGAAACATGGTCACTCAGTATGGTATGTCGGAAAAGATCGGTCCTATAGCCCTTGAGTCATCCGGCGGACGACCGCTCTTTGGTAGCGGTGTTGGAGATCGTGAATATTCAGAGAAGGTTGCCGCAGAGATAGATAGTGAGGTTTCTCGCATCATGACAGAAGCGCGCGGACATGCAGAGAAGGTTCTCGCTGATCACACAAAAGCTTTTGAAGTGATCGCCAAACGCCTTATAGAAAAAGAAACTATTGAACGTGAAGAATACGAACTCATACTGGTGGCGCAAGGCATCCATGTCAAAAAGAAGCAGGAAGAGTTTCCAGATCTCAATGTAGATACGCTGCATGCGTAGTAGGGTTTGGAGTTGCCAAGGTTTCATTCACGGGAGATGAATGATTGATAGGTCTTTGTGTACGTGCTAAGGTCGTGGATGAATCGACGGGGTATTGTTATCCCAGCAACTTGAAAGGTGAACACTATGAACGATCCTATTTACAGGCGTATTCTTCTTAAGGTGAGTGGGGAAGCCTTGGCCGGCAAAGGGGAAAATGTTTTAGCAGAGATCATCGATGGTCTCGCTCTGGAGATCAAGGGAGTGTGGGAAATGGATATTGAGATTGGAATAGTTGTGGGCGGGGGCAATATCTATCGTGGGGCTTCTGGGAGCCGGAAGGGCATTGACCAGGTTAAGGGGGATTATATGGGTATGATCGCCACCATATTTAACGCTCTTGCTTTGCAGGCCGCGCTCGATAAGGTCAAAGTGCCTTCCCGAGTACAGTCTGCTCTTAACATCGATCGTGTCGCCGAACCCTTCATTATTGGAAGAACAATGCGGCATTTTGAGAAGAATCGAGTGGTCATCTTCGCCGCAGGTACAGGAAATCCCTTCTGTACCACTGATACTGCCGCGGTACTCCGAGCGGCGGAAATCAAGGCAGAGGTAGTACTCAAGGCCACAAAAGTGGATGGGATCTACGACTGTGACCCTGCAACAAATGAAGGAGCGAAACGCTTCGAAAAGATCAGTTGTGCTGACGCAATCCGCCTCAATCTAAAGGTGATGGATTCGACAGCCTTTACAATGTGTATGGAACGGAAGATTCCTATCATTGTGTTCGACTTGTCGAAACAAGGCAATCTTCAGCGTGTCGTTCGCGGGGAGCTCGTGGGAACTCTTGTGATTCCCAATGAGGAGGGTGTGTAGTCTTCATGTTCAAAGTCGAGCTCCGTAAGTGCGGAGCTTTTTTAATCTAGGAAAATGACAAGCATTGTATCTCTATCGACTTTGCACTATGATAAATGCGTTCTCCGCCCTTAGCTCAGTTGGCGATCAGAAGATTGTGTCGGCGTAGGCAAGAGCACAGAGCTTATAGATTCAAGTGAGCACATGTGAAAGTGCGGGTCCGCCCTTAGCTCAGTTGGTTAGAGCACAGAGCTTATACCTCTGGGGTCCTTGGTTCGAATCCAAGAGGGCGGACCGGCACTTGCACGATGTGCGAGCGATGAATCTATATGGAAATATACCTCTGGGGGCATTGGCGATCAGCGGATCGTGTCGATGGAGACACGAATCCAAGAGGGCGGACCGATATTTGCACATGATGCGAACGAGCAATCTAAGAAGGACATTCAATAATTAAAAAGCCCTGACTTCAATTGAGGTCAGGGTGGAACAAAATGTTAACCAAGAGGATCGCGCTGCCGTGCGCGCTCATAAAGGAGGAAAAAGACGGTAAGGGTTTCCATCACTCCCGCCGGTGTTAAGATCGTGGTGAGGTAGTCGTGCAAGGCTCTCCCATCGAAATAGTGCTTGAAGTCGGACTCGGGCACGAGGTACGTCATCTCCAAGTCATCGGAATACTGATGACAGGCCAAGAGAAAACGTTCTTCATGGATACAGAGTGAGATGGTTCCCTGAATGTTGTAATAGCCAAACGTTTTGACCCGACGGACCATACCACGTTTTTTCAAGAACGCTTCGGCGGGGTCTTTTCCAAAGAGGTCATTGTTCTTACGGATATGCGTGTTGAAGAACTTCCGAAAGTTTCGATCCTGGAGGGCTCGCGCAATGCTTGCATTTGCACGGTTGAGCTTATCCATGACTTCCTGGGCATCCTGTGCTTCCTGTGCACGCTCCGCGGAATCATGAGTCCCTTCGATCTCCTCGATCCGATAGAGAAGCCGAAAATGCATATTCTTGAAGATGGACGGTGTCTTCGTTTTTGTTGGAGATGGTCTGTCTTTAGTTTTTACCATAATACCTTTCCAAGGAGCGACGGACTCCTTATCTGCATTCCAATCTACAGCGAATAAAGGAATAGTCAATGAAAGTTTTAGGTGAATTAAAAAACCGCCCCGAACGCTGTTGAGGGGCGGCGATAATTTTTTGTGAGACTTCTTACTTTCCGTCCAACATATCTCCGATAGACCTCGCGAGAGTTCGAAAACCACTCAAGATCTCAGTTCCGCCGCCAATGATCTTGTAGAGGCCGGTTTCGTTGGACTGGAGTTTGTTCAAGGATTTCCAAACGGCAGTGGCCCCCATCTTTTGCAGAACTTCGATCATGGCTGTGCTTGGATGATCCATGAAGAAAAAGACCCGCGTATTTTTGTCTTTCAGTGCGTCGGCGACCCGCAAGATCTCTACGCTGAAAGGGAGACTCTTTTTTTGGGTGAAGTAGAGTTTCAATTCCGAGAGGCTCATCCTGTTGAGCTCTTGTAACAGACTTTTATCACGAGCGCCGTATTCTCCGTCGATAGCGATAACGCTCACAGATCGCTCTAACAACATTTTCTTCAGGCTCGTAGGGAGACCTACCACATCCACGATCACTTCCTCATACGATGGGTTGAAGACAGGTAGCTTCGTCATCATCGTACGGATAGCAACCGGGGGCCGAGTTTTGTTTGTAAGGACAAGAACGTTGAATTTTCCCATAAGTATCTTTCTATCCCGAACCGGGATCTTCTAGCAAATTACTTGATTTTGAGGGGATGTCAATCTCGGAGTAGCTATCTTGACAGATTAGTATTTGTTTGTTAATGTCACAAAAAACAGGGTTCTTTGACAGCATGCAATAGTTGTGTACGCAATTTGTCACTGGACTTGTAATATCTCCCTGAAATTCACCACAACCTGAAGAAATCACAACAGACGGAACAAAAAGTATGACAACGACACAAAGACAGCCGACCCGTGAAGCGAATCGTGAAGGTGCCGGCGCTTACGACTCGCCGGATGCACTTCTCCGAAGTTTGGAGCAAGACACCATGCAGCGAATCGATAAGCTCGCACAGCCACTGGAGTCCAATGTTCTGGATCGCATCAATATGCTCCAGGAGCAGATGGATAAAGTTGCACTGGAGACGAAGGACGCAAAGGTTCGAGATATCAAGCTTGCAGCGTTCAAAGCTGAATTCGAAACTTTGCGGGCAGAATTGCCTAAAGAGGAAGAAGATTTGGCAAATGCTGTCATGGGGCTTGACGCCTTGGCGCAAGGATTTGGTGCTGATTATGAAGCGCTTCAGAATGCGTCGCCCGATGAGATTCAAATGGAGCAAAATGCCCAGGCAGCAGTAAAAACCGCCGAAGGAAAGCTGGCCATAGCTCAGGCGCGCAGATTGAACTGGTTCGGATGGAAGGATGATGCCATCGCTGAAGCGCGTACAGAGATCGAGAAGGCACAGCAAAATATTGCTGAGACAGCGA
>Ga0193753_10000535_pt1 | contig 37006 bp, 35 predicted proteins | sample H1c2metaG_FD_144925 | JGI IMG/M metagenome (GOLD analysis project Ga0193753, IMG submission 144925) | Soil microbial communities from a riparian zone of the East river system, Colorado, United States - H1c2 | ecosystem: Environmental > Terrestrial > Soil > Riparian zone | place: USA: East...
ATCCTTCAATAAAAAGATCTATAGCGCGAGTACCAAGAACACACCCACCAGGCGCCGGAAATGAGACTGTACCGAAACGGGCAAGGAGAGGTCCAGTCAATACAACTGAAGAGCGCATGCTTTGGGCCAGATCAAAATCGATATCGGTTGAAGTGATGCTCGTCGGGTCAATGCTCAGAGTTCTTTTTTCTGTGTTGTGTTCTACTTTTGCCCCCAGCTTCTTTAATATAGTCCCTTGAGTATGAACATCATCTGTATCCGGAACATTTTCGAGAGTCACCGGTCCATCGAAAAGGACTGCTGCAGCCATGGCCTTGAGGACGGCATTTTTTGCACCGTTAATAGCGACACTGCCTCTCAGTGTCTTTTTGCCGGCGAGGCCTTGGATGATAAATGTGTCTTTTGCGGCCATGGTTGAGTACAGAATATTGTATGCGGTTTTGGGAGAATAAACAAATAGTAGAACCGCGAGATCGTGAAGGAATGGAGCAAAAGGAAAGGGGCGTCGACTTGCGTCAACGCCCCCGAATATGTCTATCTCAAGTAAAACCCCTTCTTGGTTCCCTAGAGACTGTTATCTCGCGAGTTGAATCTGCCGGCACATTGGCCAACAGCGCGAGCAACTTCTCCGTTTTGCAACTAGGTGGAGATGACCGAACCAGTACTTCCCCGACCGGCAACTGAAGGTCGTCGAGTACTTAACTGGAAATGATGATTGAATTAACACTGAGTCAACTTCTCATTTTTATTGCGTCGTAAACCCACTGCTGCGCGTCTTAGGTGAACGGACTGTATCCACGGTTTCCCATAGATGGCCCGATCTCCAGGCGCTTCAGCGTCGTGAGCCACGGTAGATCGCGGCGAAATATGCCGCGCGGATGTGGTGTAAGGAACTGCATTCAAGCCGGATATCAACCCAGCCAGCCTCTGTAATTTAGAACTATCAAACTTGATTAATTCCCGGATTCGACCGGTACCAAGTAAGTCACCCCGGAAGACGAGTGAGGAACTCAGAGGCTTGGTTAGAGCCGTTCGTTCCCTGTTCCAGCGTTTCGTAACCTCACTTTGTCGCCATGACTTCATGACGGCTTTGCGTGTTACTTCAACGCGACTATAACACAAATCACAAACCCTCTCTTTATTTGCGGTAGTTAACCAGAGCGAGCTTGCTTATCAGTATCATAGCACCTTCTCAGTTTTTGTCAAGCCCTTATACTACGGCTCAAAATAAGCTATAAATAAGGAATGAACATCATTACGGTTATCCCGCTTTCCCGTTCAAAGGTCAATCAGACTCTTTCTTATTTCACTTCCTCAGATGTGCCCGTCGGGGCCGTGGTGACTGTTCCTTTACGTTCCAAGACCATTCAAGCCATTGTTACCAAGGTTCAACCTGGAAGTGACTTGAAGGCCGAGATCAAGCAAGCGCCTTATGAGATACGTAAGGTAGGTAAGATGAATGCGACTGCATTTTTCCCCGCTTCATTTATCGAGTCGTGTATGGTATTGGCGGATTTCTATGCCACTACACCAGGGGCCGTGATCGATAGTATGGTTTCGGACTCCCTTCTTGAAAGTGTCGGTAAGATTGATGCTCCTTCGAGTGTAATAAGCAGAGCAGGTACTCCTGATGAAACATATGTTATCCAGGGAGATGATCCCGATCGTGTGAGTTCATGGCGAAGTCTTATCCGTCAAGAATTTGCTCGAAAGAAATCTATCGCCATGTATGTGCCTACTATCGAAGATGGTCAAAGTTTTGTGGCAGCATTGGAGAAAGGTATAGAAGGATACATTTTTTTTCTAAACAGTAGTCTTACTAAGAAAAAAATTATGGAAATGTGGAAGAGTATCGCGGAGACTACGCATCCGATCATCATTATTGCCACATCGACATTTTCGCTTCTTCCTCGCAATGATATTGATACCGTTATCATCGAACGTGAAAATGGTCGCGGTTGGATCTCACAGAGAGCACCTTATATAGACGCTCGTCATGCTCTTGAAGTTATTACTCGAAAGAGAAAACAAACGCTCTACATGGCAGATAGTATACTTCGTACGGAAACCCTTTATAGACTTGATATAGATGAAGTTACTGAAGCTTCCCCATTTAAATGGAGATCCATCTCGAGCGCCAAAGATACTCTTGTAGATATGCGTGAATACAAGTCATCTGAGAAGAATTTTCGTATCATCTCCCCTGAACTCGAAGAGATCATACGTCTCAATCGTGAAGAAAATAGTCATCTTTTCATTTTAGCCACACGACGAGGTCATGCACCAATGACAGTCTGTGATGATTGTGAGACCATCGTGAGCTGCAAAAATTGCTCTTCGCCTGTAGTGCTTCACACATCGAAGGAAACAGGAAATAATTTTTTCATGTGTCATAAGTGCGGGGAGCGACGAAGCGCCAAAGAAACATGCATCACCTGTGGAGGATGGAGACTTACACCTCTGGGTATCGGTATAGATCGTGTGGCGCTCGAAATCGCGGAGAAATTTCCACATGTGGACGTGGTCAAGATCGATGCCGATGCGACTAAAACTTCGCAGCAGGTGGCTCGTGCCCTACAGACATTTTATAGTAAACCAGGAAGTATCCTTCTGGGTACCGAGATGGCACTTATGTACGTTCGAGATAAAGTAGAGCATGTAGCAGTTGTTTCTCTAGATTCCCTTTTTGCTCTGCCGGATTTTCGTATTCAAGAAAAGATCATGTATACACTCGTGCGATTACGCAATGTTGCCAGCCGTTCGCTTCTCGTACAGACGAGGCGTCCAGAAGAAAAAGTTTTTGATTATGGTCTCAAAGGAAATCTCAGTGATTTTCATCGCTCTACTCTCGAAGAGCGCAAGCAGTTTCAATATCCACCATTTTCGGTACTTATAAAGATCACCATGGAAGGAGAGAAAGATGAGATCTCAAAAGAAATGGCGAAGATCCAGACGCTTCTCCATCCTTACCAGATCGACATATTCCCTGCTTTTACCTCGACATTACGTGGCAAGTCTGTTATCCACGGCCTTCTTAAGATTGAGCGCAATTTGTGGCCGGATCACTCCATTATCGAACGTTTGAGAAGTCTTCCACCTTCTGTGAAAGTAAAAGTACAACCAGAAAGTTTGTTGTAAGGAGTGCATGTCCCCATCTTTCCTTATCGCTTCTTTTTCATCTGCTATAATATTCGCATATGCAGCACCGTCACGCGGCTCCGAGCCACGTCATCTATACTATTGCCATCATCGGGTTTATCTTCACCCTCCATGCTGCCATACCCGTATACTCGAACTCGAGCTTTCTTAGTCTATTCCTCGACGAAAGAACTGTAGGTCTTATCTACATGATCGCATCCGCGATTTCCATCCTCGGATTCCTTATAGTACCGGCTTTTATTCGACGCTTTGGTAATTACGCAATGGCGGTGGCACTTATTTGTCTCCAGATTGCTTTGTTTTACGGACTCATCATGTCGACCTCGCCTTTTCTTATAGCAACTTTTTTCATTCTTCAGCTTGCTTCTGTCTCACTTATCAGTCTCAATCTAGATATTTTCCTTGAGGTCTATACCAGTAAGGCTACAGTAGGTGCAGTACGAGGGTTGTATGCGGCCTCACTTAACTCTTCATGGGTTATCGCACCCCTCATAGGCACCCTTCTTATAAACGGCACAGAAAATTATATAAATACCTACATAGCAGCACTCGCTATGCTCTTTCCGTTACTCTACCTTGTTTTCCGCAATTTCCCGCGATTTAAAGATCCTACATATACACATTATTCTCCTTGGCAATTGTTCAAACACATTTCGGCAAATAAAAATTGGGTAAAACTTTTTTTTGCAAACATCATCTTACAAGTATTTTACGCATGGATGGTTGTATATAGTCCGATTTATCTTCACAAGACGATAGGGCTTTCGTGGGGTGAGATCGGAGTAGTTTTTACAGTCATGCTTCTTCCTTTTGCTCTCATTCAGTATCCTCTCGGGAAACTTGCTGACAAAAAGTATGGGGAAAAGGAGTTCATGGCGATCGGGTTTGTTATCATGGGACTTGCAACAATTGTACTTTCATTTATCACCGAAGCAAATGTAGTCATTTGGGCTATTGCGCTTCTCTTTACACGCATCGGTGCAGCCATGGCGGAGATCATGCTTGAGACTTATTTCTTCAAAACCGTGAAGGCAAATGATTCTGCAGTTCTAGGTTCCTTCCGTATCACCCGTCCCTTTGCATACTTCATCGCACCGCTTATCACAGTCCTCGGTCTCATGGTCACAACTCACCAGTATTTGTTCGCTATCCTTGGAGCTTTTGTGCTTATTGCTCTACTGCCAGCACTTACGATCAAGGATACGAAGTAGAGTTTGAAGTGTGACATTGACGGATCGGTGAATAATGCTATACATGCTATGTAGAGACACATCTCTACTGCGCGATATTCTATCGTGCACACTTCACATATGGAGTCACAAAATGAAAGAAGTTCGTTGTTCAGCAGCAGTCAATTCAGTTCTTAACAGTGCAAAACAAATACTTGAGGTTGCCTTTGGGCAAATTGATCTTAAATGCTTCACGATCGCTTACGAGCCCATAGCCATCGCAGGAATCGATCGGTACGAGGTGAATGGAAAGATGGAGTGTTCTCCTCAAAGAAGTGGTACAGCAAAGTTTGATTTTCGGATGGTTATCAACATGACTGGCTCAGAGGATTCTCCCACCCCCTCTCCCGTCTTTGCGCACTATTTGTTCCATAAACAGTCCGGAGAGAATCTCGCGTATACACTCGGCGTGGTCTCAACGTTTACACAGCCCGGAGAGAAAAGTTCTGTACGGGTAAGATTTGACAAAGATCGAGCCTGGTTGGCCGGAACTTCAGCCAACAATCGCTGGGTTGAACCTCTCGATGATGGTGACGAAATGAGTGTAGTTCTCGGTGCGGGGATTTGAAGAGCGGATGAGCAGCTGCGCTACTTACCTGGCGCAGCTTTTTTTGTTTGTTCGGACTCTGGTTGGCACTGACTATTAAGTATACGAAATAAAAAAGAACTGGATGATCCTTTCCTTATATCGTCTTCACTCGGACTTTGTGTAAGTTGGGCTTCCATAAGTCCTCGTTCGACGCTATAATACCCTTTCGTCATTTAATTATTTATTAATCAGCAATTCCTATCGAGGTCTGCCCTCGGTAACACAGCAATGCATAAAATCAAATCAGTTTCCGCACGAGAGATACTCGATTCACGAGGTAACCCGACAGTAGAAGTCGACCTTACCTTCACAGACGGCTCTTTTGGTCGCGCCGCAGTGCCAAGTGGCGCATCTACTGGTAGTCATGAGGCCGTAGAGCTCCGCGATGGCGGTCCGCGCTATGGTGGCAAGGGTGTTCAAAAGGCAGTCAAGAATGTGAACACAACTATCCTCAAAGCCATCAAGGGCAAAGGGTTCGACCAGCACTCCCTCGATCAAGGATTGATCGCTCTCGATGGAAGTAAGAACAAGGGCAAGCTCGGAGCCAATGCAATTCTCGGAGTTTCTATTGCTTTTGCACATGCTGCAGCCAAGAGTTCAAAGAAGCCGCTCTACATGTATCTGAATAAAATCTCGAAGACTAAGAATCCAATCCAGCTTCCAGTCCCGATGATGAATATCATCAACGGCGGTAAGCATGCTGAGAATTCTGCAGACGTCCAGGAGTTCATGGTCGTACCTACTGGCTTCAAATCATTCAAAGAAGCTTTGCGTGCTGGTACTGAAGTTTTCCACGCTCTCAAAAAAATTCTCCACAAGAGAGGTTTGGCAACAACTGTGGGTGATGAAGGTGGTTTTGCTCCAGCACTTGCTTCCAATGAAGCAGCTCTCGAAGTCGTGGTAGAAGCCATCACCGCCGCAGGTTATACTCCTGGCAAAGATATCTCTATCGCACTCGATGTGGCTGCAACTGAGCTTTATAAGAATGGAAAATATGAACTCGTCCGGGATGGCAAGAACTTGAGTTCACAAGAAATGGTCAATTGGTATGCCGAGCTCTGTGCAAAGTACCCTATCGTTTCTATCGAAGACGGTCTCTCTGAAGATGACTGGGATGGATACAAGCTACTCACTCAAAAACTTGGCAAGAAAGTTCAACTCGTCGGTGATGATTTGTTTGTAACCAACATCGAACGCTTGGCGCGAGGTATCGAGATGGGTGTAGGTAATTCTATCCTCATCAAGGTCAACCAGATTGGAACTATCTCAGAAACTATCGACGCTATCAATCTCGCTAAAAAAGCTGGCTATACTTCTGTGATGTCACATCGCTCAGGTGAGACCGAGGACACGACTATCGCGGATTTTGCCGTGGGCTCCGGTGTAGGACAGATCAAAACAGGCTCACTTTCAAGGACAGATCGCGTGGCCAAGTACAACCAATTGCTTCGCATTGAAGAACAATTGGGCGCAAAAGCTCTCTATCCAGGCAAGAGTGTGTTCAAGCGAGGAAAATAATTTCTTTTAAGCCATTTTTTGTGAAAATAGTGCACAGGTTGTGCACTATTTTGTGCACATTTGGCATTTGACTCAAAATGTATCGGGAGTACAATGAGACTAGGTTCATTGGTGCTTACGGAGAAGATCCTTAACTTTAAACAACAGGAGTCCACATAGCTTCTATCTCCGGATAGAACTCGGACACCACCTTACATTGTTAGCATCTTTCTCCTCTGTATCAGTAGCCTACCCTATGGCACACAACCCGCTTCGGCGGGTTGTGCTGCAGTTGGATTTTAAATGGGTAGGTTCTCTCTCTTATTGTCTTGGATGATTTCTTTCATAATGCTAAAATATCCACCTATGAAATCGAAGAACTCCAAGAAACCGGTCATGCTTATCGTCCTCGATGGCTGGGGTTATCGTGAAGATCCTACTCACAATGCTGTTGCAGCCGCCAAGAAGCCTTTTTTCGATCATCTCTGGAGTACTTACCCACATTCCCTACTTCAAGCCTCGGGACATGCTGTAGGGCTACCTCTTGGTCAGATGGGCAATAGTGAAGTCGGTCATATGACCATCGGTGCAGGACGACCAGCGGATACTGACTTGGTACGTATTGATAAAGCTATTTCAAGTGGTGACTTTAAAAAAAATACCGCATTCAAGGCACTGTTCAACCATGTAAAGAGAAATGATTCTACTCTTCATGTACAAGGACTTGTAAGTGATGGCGGTGTGCATAGTCACCAAAATCATCTGTTCGTCTTCCTCCGCTTGGCCAAAAAGATGGGTATTGCAAAAGTTGCTATTCATGTCTTTACCGATGGTCGGGATACGCCCCCACAAAGTGCTTCAGCATATCTCAAAAAGCTTGAAACGGTCATAGAGGAACTTGGACCTCACTTTTTTATCGCTACTATCTCAGGGCGATTCTACGCTATGGACCGTGACAACAACTGGGATCGTTTGGGTCACGTAGAAAAAGCTCTATTTGAATGTAAAGGTAATGTATGTGAGATCAAACCCTCACTGTATCTGGACAAACAATACAAGATCGGTAAAAATGACGAACTGCTCCAGCCTGCGGTCTGTGTTACTCCTCACGGTACCGGTTGCGCCATCGAAAAGAACGATGCGGTTCTCTTTTTCAATTTTAGATCCGATCGCGCGAAGATGTTATCTGAGAAAATCATTCTTAAGCAGGATGCTGACAATGTGAAGTTTGTAACACTTACCGAATATTCGAGCGGTTACACAGCCATAGTTGCCTTTCCTCCCACTCGTATTGAAACCACACTTGGATTTGAGATCTCAAAAGCAGATCTTACTCAAGCACGTATCGCTGAGACTGAGAAATTTCCACATGCTACATATTTCTTAAACGGCGGACAGGAGAAGCCTCACAAAGGAGAAAACGATATTATGCTTCCTTCGCGCAAAGATGTAAAAACGCATGACGAAGCTCCTGAGATGCGTGCTGAAGCTATCGCCGATGCTGCACTTCTAGAGATCGAAAAAGGAACTGATTTTATCTTCATAAACTTTGCAAACCCAGACATGGTTGGTCATACGGCAAATGTGCCCGCTATTATTACCGCAATAGAGACTGTGGATACACAACTTAGACGTGTTATCGAAGCTCTCGAGAAAAAAGGTGGTGTGGCAGTCATTATCGCTGACCATGGGAACGCAGAGATAAATATCGATCCTGTAACCGGCACTAAACATACAGCTCACACACTCAATCCTGTACCTTGTATAGTTACCGATGTTTCACTTAAAGTGAAGAAGGGTGCACTTTTTGATATTGCCCCGACTATCCTAGAATTATTTAATCTTGAAATACCTTGGAGTATGACGGGTAAGTCACTTACCAGTTCGATATAAAAAAGCTCCGAACCAGATGGGTCGAAGCTGAACACGTGCGAGACTAGGTCGGACGTATGGCGAAGAATTTTTCCTTAGTCATGGTCCAGATCTCCTTTAGCAAAGCCAAGCACTCATAGGGGATCCACGTTATAGGTGAAGAATAGGTCCGGAGAGTGAGCTTCACCCACTTGTCCTGTCCGTACATCTTAAGCCAGTGTTTGCACAGGAGCCATGCTCGGAGTGCCTGCCATCTTTTGACTACGACAACGACATCCGTCACAGGATCTAGAGCTCTGTGCGACACGCAGAAAAATGCGAGCTCTCGCGCTTCTCCTGTAGTCTTGAAAATACTGGAGCAGCATCTGTGTGTTCGTAACTGGGGATCAATCTGCTTAACGAAATCCTCCATGAGGTTAGCCATCCATACTGTAGCGAGGACATTTGAGGACGTGCCACCCCTCTTTCCTAGATACTCTCGTAATTTCTGCCATATTGAGCTTGCAGCGAGATTTGTATCGATTATCTCAGTTAGTCCGGCAGTAGCCAGGAACTCATGGTCTGGGAACTCGTCCTGGTGAAGTTGCTCAGCTCGCCTACAACCTCGAGCAGTTTCTGTGCCAACAGAAACGCAAACCTTCCCATCTTTCTGTACTGTTTTTAGTTCACTCGCGATCACAAATAGAATTTTCAATCACACCTCCTCACGAAATACTACTTACAAAAAAGTGTATGTCAATACCCGTTTCGGTGGAACAAAAAACCCACCGGGTTTGGTGGGTTCAATTCTAAATTCACGAGGATCTAGGCCGCCTGACTGCTCTCTAATACACCCAATAGATGCAGCATCTCCGCAGCATAGATTTCTCCACTAAAGCCCCAAGTAAATTTCTTTTCTCTGGTGAAAGTTGGAAATTTGGTACTTCGAAGATTGCAGATTGCATGTTGGGGGATCCCGAGTGCGTCGAGTGCGTCTGCAAGAACAATTATTTTTTCGGCCACTTCCTCTTTGGCAGAGTGTTCACCGAGCCATTGTACTCTCAACCGGTATCGCCTACCTTCATCGACTGAGTGAAATAGGTCTCCGTAGACCGCAAAACCCATGTTGTTGTTTCGAAAGTGATTTTTGACTCGAGTACTTAAGTGGTCCAATTTCGATCGTGCCATAGATTTTTCCTTTGTTGTACTGATTTAGTTACAGAGTATTATTTTCTACCTAAATGTCAATGTTTATAACTTCTCCTGTATGCTTTTTCGAGTGATGAGTCCTGCAACATATCTCACCACTAGAACTGAACTGGTTGCCAAAAATGTTCCTAGTGCCCAACCGGCGATAACGTCTGAGGCCCAATGAACATTGAGAACGATACGGCTTAGTCCTATCAAAATTGTTGCACATACACAGAGAACGATAACCATCTCTCTTTTTATGACAGATTTCATCCGGGGAATAGTAAGATATGCCAGGATGAAAAAGAAAGCTGCAGCGAGACTGGCATGACCGCTTGGAAAACTAAAACTTGAAAGTAACTCATATGCGTAGTCGGGTCGAGCTCTGATGAAGTAATCCTTCATAATACTCATACATACAGCCGTAGAAGCAATTGCCATAAACGTTATACCGGCGCGACGCCAGCGTTTGTAGAAAGCTAGATATGCGCCAATACAGAGCCCGATGGCCAATAGAGCTTGAGTGTTGGCCACATGACTTACAATATAGGCGATCTTTATGAGTAATGGACTCAGATGTTCGTGGACAAATATGCTGACCCACACATCAAAATTCTTCATAAATGAATTGGGGGAGATAGCATCTTGTATCATACGTGCTAAGACCCAGAGAGAAAGGATATTGAGGATAAGTGTAAACACTTCGTACTTGGCAAAAATATGAAAACGCATATTAACGAAACGATATCCCCAGGCGATAAGGACAGTTGCGATGATTGCTCCTACAACAAATTTTCCAAAATATCCTACAGCACTGTGATAACTTGCACCAAATATATATCCAAGAAATACGGAGGCACACACCCAACTCACTCCACCTATGATGTTGTAAAACCAAAATTTCTTGGTAGCGGTCTTGCTCGATCCAACCAAAAAAGGCATAAGTGCTCGAGTAAGAGGACTAAACCTCCCTATGATCATAGCTTTGCCTGTGTGGCTTGTAAGAAGTTGCTGCGCTTTTGTGATGTGTTCATTTTTAATAAAAAAGTACGGGCGAAGTTTATCTATAAATGAAAGACCGTATCTTCTACCCAAAAAGAATCCTATGCAATCACCGAGTATGGCACCCACGGCAGCCACAATAAGGACGTAGGTAAGATTTAGGGTACCTATCTTCGCAAGAAAACCTCCAAAAATGATAGCCACATGCCCAGGTATGGCCATACCTATAAGCGGTATACCTTCCAAGAATGTTGTTAAAAATAGAATACTGTACCCTCCGCTTACAATGATGACTTCAAGGTAATCAGCGATGCGAGAGAAGAGGTGGATGTTCTCCATAGAGCTTGAATTATATCACAATATGCTATAATGAATTTCGCTACGAATATACAAGCGCTGAGGTTTTTATTCGCGATAATATTATTTATATGAAATCAGTTACTATCTACTCTACGCCTACGTGTGTGTACTGCAATCTCGCAAAAACATTTTTCAAATCAAACAATGTTCCTTATACAGAGCACAATGTGGCTGCCGATCTTGAACGCCGAAAAGAGATGATAGACAAAACTGGCCAGATGGGTGTTCCTGTTATCGATCTCGGTGGCGAGATTGTTATCGGATTCAACGAACCGCGCATACGCGAAGTTTTGGCGATAAAGTAAGTTGATTGTTCCTCAGGTTTCTATTAGAAATCCGGCGCTTCTAGGTTGCAGGATCCGGAATAGGTCTTAACCTCCGAAACCAATTTTTTGGAATATACGACTCCAAAAACCAGGAGATTTGCTGTGAGGGCTGGTAGAACTCGCAGTCGAAGAAGCCTGTATGCCATCTTCTATGATGACGGCCACAGACTCTCCTTGTTTCACTGCGCGATACTTGGAACGAATCTCTGACTTCAGCCCATCCTCACTTGAAAGTTTATTGATCTTGGTAGAAAGGTCGCCCTGTCTTGTTTCTAGTTTTTCAAACTCTACCTGAGCTTGGGCAAGGCGAAGTGAGCTTGCACTTACCTTTTGATTCATCTTCCATGTAGCTCGCACCAGTATGACAAAAACAATCAGAATAAGTATAAGAGTGACAGGTGAGTAGACGTAGCGTTTCCATAAGGAGTGATTGCTGTATTTCATACACTGTATTATACTTTATCTGATGTTATTTCACGAAAAATCCAAAAAAGCTATCCGAATAGGCTTTTCTATAGTATCTGTACTCATTATCTTGAGTATGATCATCGTCTCTTTCCCTATCTGGCAGTAGGTAGAAAAGATAAGCAACAAGAAGATTGAAAAAGGAAAGATTTTCTCTATCTTTCCTTTTTCAATCTGCGATCAATCTGACCTCATCATCTTGACGAAGGCATCCTGTGGGATGATCACTTTGCCGTGCTCTTTGAGTCGCTTACGACCTTCTTTCTGTTTGTCGCGGAGTTTCATCTTGCGAGTGATGTCACCACCTGAGAGTGTCCCCGCTGCATCTTTTTTGTTACCTGAGAGTGTTCGTGAAGAGATGATGCGTCCAAAGGCTTTGGCTTGTATCTTAAAGGTAAAAAGTTCCTTAGGAAGAATACCGTGGAGCTTTTCTACTGCTGCCTCAGATTCCTCTTCGACGCGGCGTCGTGAGATAACACGTGAAAAAGCCGGTACAAGTTCGTCTGCGACGAGAATATCGGCGCGAACTACGTCGGCCTTGCGTTCGTCGGTGATGTCATACGAGATAGAAGCATATCCCGAGGAAACACTTTTGGCTTCGTCGAAGAAGTTGCGCATCAATTCACGAAGCGGCATGGTGAGCGTAAGAAGAGTTCTATTTTCTCCGAAATTTTCAGTACCGATGACTTCCCCTTCGTGGTCGTACATAAGTTTCATGAGACCACTTAGATAGGCTGGAGGCGTGATAATCTTCATCGTTACGATAGGCTCACTTACTTCCTGGATATCATTGTCATCAGGAAAAAGTGCAGGGGAATAGATAATAGCTTTCTTGCCATTTTTAAATGTGACATTGTAGGTGATGCTCGGAAGTGTGACTACGAGGTTTAGGTTAAATTCACGACGTAGACGTTCAGTCACAATCTCCAGGTGAAGCATACCGAGAAATCCTCCGCGGAAACCCTTGCCGAGAGTGCCAGAAGCTTCTTCCTCATATGTAAAAGCAGAATCAGAAAGACGAAGACGTCCAAGAGCCTGACGTAAAAGAGGTAAATCATCCTGACTTTCAGGATAGATAGAGGCCCAGACCACAGGTCGAGGTGACATGAAGCCTGCCAATGGAAGAAATATGTCCTTAGTATTGGCTATAGTATCACCGACTTTAGCTACTCCCGGTTCTTTGATACCAGTGACTATATACCCGATCTCCCCTGCACCAAGAGCTTCTACAGGAGTGTTATCAGGTGCAAAGATGCCAACCTCGATGGATTCGAAGGTTTTTTCTGCAATCTTAAATATAAGTTTATCGTGTCGTCTTACTGAACCACTCATAACTCGCACGTATACGATGACACCTGTGTGGTTTGAATATTGGAAATCAAAGATAACAGAGCGAAACTCTGTAGGTACGGCCACATTGCCCTTTTTGTCTTCGGCGATCTCCTCCTTGGGCGCAGGTACCCTCTTGATGATCTCTTCGATCAGATTTTCTACACCCTCGCCTGTTTTTCCTGAAACTTTGACTACGGTAGATGGATCACATTCGAGAAGTTGACTGACCTCAGCGATAACCTCCTCTGTTCGTGCCAAAGGTGAGTCGATCTTGCTTACGGTTGGGATGATCACGAGCCCTGCCTCGCGTGCCATATTGAGTGTAGTCAAGGTTTGCGCCTGAACACCTTGTGTGGCATCTACAAGCAGGATAGAACCCTCTACTGCTCGCAGGGCTCGGGACACCTCATATGAGAAATCGATATGACCGGGGGTGTCGATGAGGTTGAGAGAATAATCAGTAGGTTCGCCATTTTTTGCTTCTTGCTTTTTGCTTTGCCATTTCATTTTGACTGGCTGCATCTTGATGGTAATCCCCCTTTCTCTCTCCAGTTCCATCGAGTCGAGCACTTGTTCCTGCATCTTTCTTTTTTCGATAGTACCTGTGATCTCGAGCAGGCGGTCAGCCAGAGTTGACTTGCCGTGGTCGATGTGAGCAATGATGGAAAAGTTACGTATGTTGGCCAGATTCATGTGTGATGAATATAGCAGAAAATAGGGCTTGTGGGTATGTTTTACAGGTCGCGTACGTCTTCTTGTGGGATCTTGGTCAACTCACATTCAGTGAAAGTATGAGCATAATAGTTGACATTTTTATGTTTAATGGTACGGTATACATTGTGTTATGTGTGAAAGTACATTTGAAATTCGAATTCTAAAACGACGTGAAGTCGAGTCTGAGTCGCATGGATACCGGGAACACGCTCTTCGGTTTTTGAGGATCGACCCTTTTACTCCTGAGAGTGTGGAGAAGTATTGCAGCTATGTGACTGACGAGTGCGGTGGACGCGAGTGGAGAATGGTTCCCCTCAAGTCCTACGAGGGTTTTCGCCTGAGTGGTAAAAGAACCCGCGCATTGATGCAGACAATCCGTGAGCGCTGTGAAGATGTGGAGTTCTCTCTCCTCGAATCCCCAGGCTTTCCGGATATGCTTCTTTTTGCCTCTTATGGGCTTGAGACGTTTGCCATCGACTTTCTTACATTCGATGATATTCTCGAGGAGGAAGGCACCGCCGCTCCTGCCACGCAGCCTGTCAAAAGGCAGTTGCTTCCATTGGAACTCGTTCGCTAATCGTTCTACGGTCGTGTTTGTTCACAGGTTCTTCGGAGCCTGTTTTTTATAACTTGTGTTTACAGAGTCAATCAGAATGAGTATAGTAACTCCATGGAAAAATCTATTGAAGATATTGTTCTTGAATACAAAAATTCGCTGACTGTACCTGATGAAAATCCGGTTCGTCAGATATTCTTTTGTCCTGTGGGTCTTATCGGTGCTGGCAAAACTACCGTGACCACCCCTGTGGCCTTGAAACTCGATCTTGTACGTATCTCAAACGATGAGCTCCGTAAACTTCTTCAGGAAAATGGGTATGACTATTCACCCTTGCGAGATATGGGCAAAGAGGTTGCGTACGAACTTGCACAGGATGGATATAGTATCGCTTTTGATATGGATTGTGGCAATCCTGAAACCAAGGAAGCTATCGAGGCTCTGGCCGAAGAATTTGATGCCCTTATCTTTTGGGTACATATAGATACTCCTGAGGAATTTATCTTAAATAAATTGCGTAACCATCCGCCGTCATGGCTTGCAAGCGATCCACAAGTGATGATCGACAATTATAATAAGCAAAAAGCAAAACGAGCTGAAGAAAATACGAAGTTTGATTTCTTTTATACGTTTGATACGTCAAAAAGAAATGTAAATGAGCAGATCGAGGAGTGTGTGAAATTGATCAATGAGGAGATCGGGCAAAGCTAGTCCCATTCATTTAGAGCCATTTTCCTGCTATTATGTGATTCTTATGAACGACAAGTTCCTGAAGCCCTACAATTCGCAGGAGACAGAAGATCGTATCTACGAAACCTGGGAAAAGAGTGGCTATTTCAATCCCGACAATTTACCTACAGGTGAGAAAGATAGCGACGGCAAGGAGCGATTTACCGAACCATTTTCCATCGTCCTTCCTCCCCCGAACGTAACGGGAGTTTTGCATATGGGCTCTGCAATGATGCTTGCTATCCAGGATATCATGGTTCGTTATGCCCGCATGAGAGGCAAGAAAGCTCTTTGGATCCCTGGAACTGACCATGCCGCCATCGCCACTCAGGCGGTTGTTGAAAAACAGATCAAGAAAGAAGAAGACAAATCGCGACACGACCTCGGCCGTGAAGAGCTTCTCAAACGTATTGATGCATTCGCCAAGAAAAGTCATGACACTATTGTTGAGCAGATTCGAAAAATGGGGGCATCAATCGATTGGTCACGCGAAGCATTTACCTTGGATGAGAAAAGGAGTTTGGCAGTACGTACGGCTTTCAAGAAAATGTATGATGAGGGACTCATCTATCGCGGGTACCGAGTGGTCAATTGGGATCCAAAGGGTCAGACAACTATTTCTGATGATGAGATAGTGTACGAAGCACGCAAGGCCAAGCTTTACACGTTCAAGTACTCAAAAGATATTCCAATCTCTATTTCCACTTCCCGTCCAGAGACGAAGCTTGGCGATACTGCTATTGCTGTTCATCCAGATGATGCGCGTTACCAGAAATACATTGGTCAAGAGTTCAAAGCTATCTTTGCGGGTGAAGAGATCACTCTCAAAGTGATCGCAGACCAGGAAGTAGATCCTGCATTTGCTACTGGCGCTCTTGGAGTTACTCCTGCTCATAGCTCTATCGACTGGGAGATCGCCCAAAGACACAATCTTCCTTTGAAGCAAGTGATCAATGAGTACGCCAAGATGACGGTTGGCCCCCCTCTTATTAAAGAAAAGAAGACGACTGAAGCTCGCGAAGCTATCGTCGAATGGTTGAAGTCAGAAGGGTTGCTCGAGAAAGAAGAAGAGATCGATCAAAATGTGGCGACTGCCGAAAGAACGGGTGGTATTGTTGAGCCGCTGCCAAAGCTGCAGTGGTTTGTGGCTGTTAATAAGAAGTTTAAAAGGGACGGGAAAGAAGTTACATTGAAGGAGCTTATGATCCAGGCAGTGAAACCTCCTGAAAATACTAGCGGTGAAATCTCTATCATTCCTGAGCGTTTCGAACGTGTATATCTGAACTGGATTGGTAATCTGCGTGACTGGTGTATTTCGAGACAGATCTGGTACGGCCACAGGATTCCTGTTTGGTACAAGGGCGATCAGAAGATCGTACCGGCGGAGGCTCAGGAGGTTTATTGTGGCACTGAAGCTCCGGATGGAGATGGTTGGAAACAAGATGAAGATACCCTCGACACCTGGTTCTCATCAGGCCTGTGGACGTTCTCTACACTTGGCTGGCCAAATGAAGCAGAATTTGAGAAACATAGAATGTACCATCCGACAGCCATCCTTGAAACTGGTCAGGATATTCTTTTCTTCTGGGTGGCTCGTATGATCCTCATGAGTACCTATCTGCTCAATGAAATTCCTTTTAAGACTGTGTACCTGCACGGCCTGGTTCGGGATGCCAAGGGTCAGAAGATCAGTAAGTCCCTCGGTAACAATGTCGAGCCACTGGAAATGATCGCCAAATATGGCGCTGATGCAGTCCGTATGTCACTCATCGTCGGCGTAGGTCCTGGTAATGACAGCAAAGTAGGTGACGACAAAATCAAAGCTTATAAACTTTTTTCAAATAAGATATGGAACGCTACACGGTTTGTTTTAAGTTCTATTGAAGGCGCTGATCTGACAGCAAGGCCTGCCCTTGCTGGAGTCGATGAAGCTCGCGTAAAAGAATTGGAAACAGTTATTTCTGATGTCACTTCAGATATGGATAATTACCGCTACTACTTGGCAGCTGAGAAGTTGTACCATTATTTCTGGCACACATTTGCTGACAAGATCATTGAAGAAAGTAAGAGTGCAATCAACGGAGCTGATGCCGAGGCACGAATTTCTGCCCAATGGACACTGTTGTATATTTTGACTACTACTATCAAGGCACTACATCCTTTTATGCCATACATAACTGAGGAGATCTGGGCGGAGTTGCCGGTTAAAGAAAAGAAGTTGCTGATGATTGAAAAGTGGCCTAAATAAAAAATACGCATTGTTAGTGCGTATCTGTTGCTGCTTCAAGTTGAGTAAATGTGCGAAGCTGAGCGATCAGTTTTCTCAATGTACTCGTTTCTGAAACCACTTCCTTAGGGGTCCCTCCAAGATAAGTCCCAATCATCGAGATCATTGTTTCGCAAAGTACATAGAACATGGGCCCATGAACTTTACTGTGCAAAAAATCTTCAACTGAAGACAATCTGAAGGAAGTATCCTCTCCTGCCGCCTTAAATCCAATGGAGGTAACAAAGCTGGGATCTTCCGTACCTATGTAATCGAACTCCCCGATCCGCATCCCACGGTTTGGCCAACCCACGTCGGGTAGCGTCATCCAGATACGTACAAGTTGATCAAGGAGTTCTTTCTTAGCGCATTGAAGCCTGCTACGGGCATTTCTAACACGACGAGTAAGCTTGTCGATTTGATCGAATAGCTCCGCCACGTTTTCGCTATCCAGCTCGGCCATCTTCAGCTCCGCTTCAGAAGTAGCTGTTTCAGCCTCCTTCAGACTCTCAAAAATGTTGCTCATACACAGTCCTTTCAATGAAAAAGTACTACGAAACGCTATTTGTGTCAATGGTTCTAGATATGCTCAACCTCAGCCGGAGGCACTGGCGCTTTCCAGATCTTTCTATGAAGTGTGGTCCATACTTCTATGATCTCCTTATTTTTAAGAAGAAGTAGGATACCGATACCAACGATGATGCCAAGGATGCCGGAGAGCAGACCTTGAAGAAAGATTCCCCGCACCTTCTCAAGTGGCAGGAAGGAGAAGATGCGCAAACCGATAAATGCTGCATAGCCCATGATCACAGAAGCTGCAAATGTTTGGAATAAGGTTGCAAGGACGGGGCGTGAGAAGCCTGGGTAGGAACGCTCGAACATGCCCCAGTGAAGAATCGTATTTAAGATGATACCGATAGAGTATGCGATAGAAAGCATGAGAACGCTTGTTCCCTCTTGACCACTAACTTTGAGGAGATCCTCCACAAAGAATCTGAAAAGAGGAAAGATGAAGAAAAGTTTCACCAAAAAATATCCGGTGACTACAATGACCGAGGCAGAAACTATATTTACAAGAAGTGGTCTGCTTGTTTTGCCTTCGGCATAAAATGCCCTTACAAATAGAATGACGAGACTTTGTCCTATAGTTGAGACCGCAAATAATGCAAGCGCCGCTGCAGTGATCCTTGTATCCGCCCAATCAAATTTTCCTGCACCAAGAACCGTACGAACGATCTGTGCTCGCAAGACAATAAAGAGGATCGTAAGCGGCATGGACCAAAAGATAATATGTTGAGCTGAGGCTATCATCTTCTCTAAAAACTCCTTTCTCTTACCAAGAAAATATAGTTTAGAAAGTGTTGGAAAAACAGCCGATGAATAACTTGCCCCGATGATAGTAAGAGGAACCGACTGTAGGTTGAAAGCGAAAGTAAATATGGAGATGGAACCTACACTCATGAGAGACGCGAGCGAAATAAGGAAAAATGAGGCAAGTTGTGTAGCTGAGAGAGTGACCATACGAGGCAGTGACGTCAGCAGTATTTTCTTTATACTTTCCCATCCAACATGAAATGTAAAACGCGGCGCTAAATTTTCACCAAAAATAAATGGCAGTTGTATGGCCATGTGCATAAGTGCACCAAGCGCCACGCCTATAGCAAGTCCTGATACTCCGAACATGGGGTAGAAAAACGCAAGTCCCACAATAATACCGATGTTATACAGTACCGGGCTTGCCGCATACACCAAGAAGCGATGTCTCATCTGTGTCAGACTAGAAAATAGATTGGACAAACCAAGGAAGAAAGGTGAGAACAACATGATCTTCGTAGATGCTATAAGATCTGGAAGAGCGGGATCGTTTGCATATCCTGGCAAGAAGAACGGTATGAGCCATGGAGCCATGACGTAGGCGATGGCACTTACGATTATGAGAGTTCCACAAAAGATAGAGAAGATCTCATTGGAAAATGACTTACCTTCAGCCGTTCCCCTTTCAAATCGTTCTATGAAGTATGGGAGCAGGATAGAAGCCGAAGCAAGAGATCCTACTGAAACAAAGATAAGATCAGGTATACGAAATGATGCATAGTAGATATCCAGCGCATGACCTGCTCCAAACGAGTACGCCAACATCTTGTCACGCACTAAGGCTAAGAGTTGGGAAATAAATGCAAAAAAGCCAAGCAAATACGCAGCCTCATGAAGGCCGCGTATTTCCCTTCCCAAAACAGTAAACCATTTCTTAACCATGTCGTAGGATTATAATACTAATTTCGTTGCTTAAATGGAAGAGCTGGCCTCTTCTCAGGTGTAGGGGTGATAGGCGGCTCCGCATCTTCAAATGGAGAGCGTCCTTCGCGGAGGTTGCTAAGGATGAGGGCTACTTCTTGATTATCTGGGTTACTTTTTACAATCAGTTCGAACTGCTCTGTAGCATCACTCATACGACCCAACCTAACATAGGAAAGTCCAAGGAAATACTGCGCATTGGCATAGTCAGGCTGTAGATCTACTGCTCGTTTCAAGGCTTCTGCAGCAGGAGTATAGTCTTTATTGGTGTAATGAAGAATACCTAACTGGAAGAATACGATGGGATTGTTTGGACTCAATTGTGAAGTAACTTTTGCGGCCGTTATAGCATCTGCAATATTACCTTGAGCTGCTGCAACTTGAGAAGCCATGAAAGCAGCCTCTGCATAATTTTGTTTAACCTGGAGGGCAGCTCCTATAGCCTGGAGTGCTTTATCATATTTACCCTGAGACGCTTCTACACGAGCTACATTCAAGTATAAAGAAGGATTGTATGGGTTTAGGTTTGCTGCACTTGTATAAGCAGTTACCGTATTTTCATACGCGTTCGGGATCTTAAAACTCATAGCCATCTCAAGAACACGTGCCGCCGAAAGATAGTTATAGTAGTTGGTCCTGTTGTATGCGATAGCTTGAGTAGTATGATTTATACTACTCTCTAAAGTCTTTGCGATCTCATTGGCTAACTGAGTAGAAGAAGCTGCAGAACCAGAGCTATTTGCGAGAGTACGTATTTTGATAAGACCAGCTTCAGCTCGCGCCTGCCAATAGATGTCGGAGGGATCTATAGCTACCGCACGGGCGAAAGATGCATCGGCAGAATCGGCATTACCTTCCGCCGAAAGATGATTTACGCCTTGGACAAAGTAAGCTTTTGCTACAAGACTTTTTATATACATGAGCATAAGCAGAAGTCCAAGCATAATAAGTATACCCGTACAGATAGAGAAAATGCGTGAAGCCCGAACTGAGGCGTGAGTATGGATAACGTACGGATGAAGTCTGCCATAATGAATAGCTGATCCGAGCCATATACCTGTAGTTACAAATGCTATCATAAGAAATACGTGGGAAGGCGCGTATCCGATCATAAGAATCCAAGAAAACACCGTTCCCATAAATGAGGATGCTAGGATAAATCGAGAGTACGGACTCTCTGTTGTAGCATCTGTTGGCTTCCGGAGTGATCGTGTTCCGAAAACACCGATAAGAATAAGTAATATAGTCCAGAGAATGCTTCCTAAGAGTCCTTGAGTTATAAAGAAGGTCGGTATCGTCCCTATGGCATTACCAAACTCTATACCCCATAGTTCGGTTGTGTTGATACTTAGAGGTTTGTAGGCGAGAAAAGCTTGACCAAAATGATTTGGTCCAGTACCAAAGATGGGTGATTCCTTAAGAGCTCCCGTTGCAACATCGAGGGTCATCTGCCATGGCAATACGTACTCAATGTAAAGTGCCCCGGTCTTTTGTTGAACCTTTCCAATAGATGGCCCTCCAAAGAGAAGAACTGCGGTTATAAAAAGAAAAGCGATACATGGTATCCATGGTATGTTGCCAAACGGATTTTGTGCTGTGATGGATGATTTTTTGTTGTGCAAGAAAAGATGAATAGAAAGGATAAGAAGAGTAATAGCCATCGTGATAAGGGTCCACGGTACAAAACTTAAGAGTCCGGCTATGCCTGCTACAACTGTAATACTCCAGTATGCACCTTTCATACGCCTAGAAAGAGGAAGGAATACTATTGCACAGAGGGTGATAAGAGCAACGAATAATGAAAAAGCTCCGAGACTTGACCATGTACCAAATATGGTACTTCCGATAGATTTCAGGATGGAGAGGTGTAGAAAATCGAGACCGAAGATGAAATGCCCCGCGTGGAATAACGCGAGTATGATAAATGATACTGCCATGCCTGCAAACAGAACGCCTCCTCTCTGCACACGTCTCACGGTTAGATTGAACGAGACAAGACCAGCAAGAAATAGTATGATAACAAAACTTGCAGTACCCGCTTCAAAGCCTTGACCAAAAAATGATTTGGCTACGTGTGGACTAAACAAAGCAGAAAGAACAAGCGATACGAGTACAAGGACGCTTGTCCACGTAAAAACTTTGGGTGGTAGAGTAAGGGTTTTCTCTTTATATGCAGCAAAACCAAGAGATAGAGCTGATATGAGAGTACCGAGAGCAATAACAGCAACTTTGATGACATCCAGACTTATGACCGAACTTCGGATGAATATAAGCGGAGCTAGAATGATGGTCACTAGAAGAGTATAGAATCCTATCGTTTCAAGTCTATGGGTAGTCATAATAAATAAAGGGCTGTTATTTCTAATAACCACATTATAACAGAAGTGACTGTACATCACATGGGGAAATCTTCCAAAGAAAATGCACCCCGGTAAGGAGCGCATTTTCATGTAGCTATACCATAAGCCGAATTCTGTTTAAACAACTATTTATCTAGCCCCTCGATCGCTCTCGGGGTCAAGCGGTTCTCTCCTCGACTCATCCTTTGATTGCTCTTAGGATTTGCTCGGAGCACGACCTTGCACTGAGGTAAGGATTTTGCCGTTGCACCTCCGAGTTACCCCGGAATTCATCCACCATAGGGTGGAGCTTCTGCCTTTCAGCTCGAGCGTCACTGTTCGCACCTCTGGTTATTAACCTGACAGGGATTACCTGCTACCGTTCTCTCCTCGACTTCCCTCTACTTGCGTAGAGGGAAGTCGAGGGCAGTGTTCGGACTTTCCTCACTTCATAACCTTGCGGTCACAAAGCGCAGTTGTTTGGTACGGCAAATATCATTATACAACAGGTCAGATATTTTGGCAAAGTTTAACACTATCAAAAAACGATCACTTCTGGTCTTTTTTAGCGGCTCAGTATAGGCGATTTAGTAACACGATACGTCCTGCTTTAAATTATTCAGATACCACTGTAACCTTGGGTTCCTCCTTTTTCTTTGCGCCATGAGCATGCGAGTCTACCTCATAACTTGTGTTCTGGGCTTCAAAGAAGTTTACGAGCTCATATACATCTGTGGCTGTACTCATCCACTTTGCAGGGTTAGTTGCATTGTAATATTTCGCAAAACCAAGTTCTTCGAGACGTCGGTCAGCAACGTACTTTACGTACTGATTTACGTAATCGGCGTTAAGTCCCAAGATGCCATTTGGGAAAAGGTCCTTGTTGTAGGCGACCTCCTTATCTACACCTTCAATAATAATGTTACGAATATCGTCTGCGAATTCTTCGGTTAAAAGCTCAGGATTTTCTTCGAGGACGTTTTGGATAAGGTTCATGCCAAATTGGAGGTGCAAACTTTCATCACGAAGCACCCAGTTGATCATAGAACCGAAATTACGAAGTTGTTTGCGCTGACGGAACGAAAGCACTACCATGAAACCTGAGTAGAACCAGATACCTTCCATAACTATGTTTGTAGCAACGAGATTCCGGATGAAGTCCTTCTTCCCTTCTACTGTTGTCACGTCAAGAGACATCTCGGTCATGCGCTTCATGTACTTGTTGATGTAGTCTTCTTTACCTTTCATAGAAGGAACATTGAGGTGATGCTGGAAGACTTTTTGACGATCAAATGGAAATGTTTCGAGGACATATTCAAATGCTACGCAATGGTTCGCCTCTTCCCACATCTGCTTGGCCAAGTAGAGGTGACATTCTGGTGACTTCACATACGGATATACTCCAAGCGCCAAGGATCTGTTGACGATGAGCTCTGCGGGATTGAAAAAAGACATCAGAAACTCTACTGCGTGCTTTTCGTCATCGGTCATACGCTTCCAGTCATCGAGATCTTCCTTCAACGTAATCTCGTGAGGAAACCATGTATTGCGAACTGCCTGCATATAGAGGTCATAAGCCCACTTATATTTGATAGGATGCAAACTTGTATCTTCTGGTGAGGCTTTTCCGATGAGCATAGGAGGTGGGTGGTTAGGAATTAATAAATGTATGTTCTAAGGATAGCATATTAGTAACTTTGAGAAGTCTTGCCTAAACTGCTTTTCCGATGCGTCCTAGTTACAAAGATACAAGGTTAACAAAAGTAACCCGAGATGTTCTCGATACCTCTCAATCAAGGAGTCTAGTACTCTTTATTCGCAACTAAGACAGATGTTCAGCTCTCCTGGATCAACCGGCATACTTTCTGCCATCTTACTGGACTCATTTGCTGAGATTTTGACTGCGCTCTCATTTTCTTGACGTTGAGTATCTTGATTCATAGATGTATGTTTAGATTTTAATACTTTCATTATAACAAATCTAGAAAGCTAAGTTATCAACAGCTCCCCCTCTACACGACTACAACGAGCTCGCGTTTGGGTGGTTTGCAAGCTTGTCTACCATCTCTTTGACAGAGTCTGAAGCTGTTTCGGATACTTCTTGTGCTTCCACGATATGTGATTGTGGTTGAGCCACCTTTGCAAATCCGCTAGCTCCGGGCTTTATATGATGAATCGTCTCCTCTGCAAGAGTGCTAGCAAGGGTTTGTTCTTGTAATTCCTGGATTTGCTTCTCGGCATGGGAAACGGAGGCACTTACGTAGTTTTGACGAGAGATAGTTGCGATCTCCATCTCAGAGAGTGGGGTTGGAACAGCTTCTTGAGGGATAGCTGGCGCAGCATTTTCTTCGGTCTCAGTCTTTCGGGCCGAAGCTACTGCACCAAAGCCCCTTTTACCCATCTTTTCGGCCTTATTAACCTTGGTAGTACTTTGCTCTGCTGTATGGCGAGGCTTCATGTGTAAGTAGTAGGTAGACTTGAGACCCTTCTTCCACGCAGTTGTGTAGATGGCCATGGTTTCATCGATGTCGCGTGTAGAAAGATACATATTTCGTGACAATGCTTGATCTACCCACTTCTGTGCACGTGCCGCCACCTCGATATATGCGTACGGAGACGTTGTAAACGAGGTCTTGTAAATATCTTTAAGTGACTGAGGTATACCTTCGATACCGGAGATGTCACCTTGATTTTCGATGATGGTGCTGCGGACACTCTCCCAGATACCCATGTTCTTCAAATCTTTAACGAGGTTATGATTGAGATCAAGATACTTACCCGAGATCTTGTTACGCGAAAAAACTTGCGCAAAACGGGCATCGATACCTGGCGTAGTACCTACAACCAGTCCAATGTTTGCATTTGGAGCGACTGCCATAAGGGTGGCGTTACGAATACCCTTTTTGACCTTGGCCCGGAGAAGATCCCAATTGAGACCACGATGTTTGCTTGTCTCATCTACAGTAACTGTACTACCTCGCGACGCACCGACACGCTTCAAGGTATCTATAGGAACAAGACCTTTTGACCATTCGGACCCCTGAAAGTTCGAATACGAACCACGTTCTGCGGCTAGATTTGTACTTTCGTCTATGGCCATATAACTTACAAATTCGAAGATGCGATCTGCAAAATTCCACGCATGCTCACTGTCATAAGGCATGCCGAGACGCTCGATAGTATCGGCAAAACCCATGACTCCGAGGCCTATGGCACGATTTTCTTTGTCGGATTTTACTGCTTCGGGAATAGGAAGCTTGTTGATGTCGATAAGGTTATCGAGTTGACGAACTGCCAAACGCACACTTTCTTCGAGACGTCCCCAGTTAACTTCCTTATTGTTGACGTGAGCTGCAAGGTTAAGTGATGCAAGGTTACATACGGCTACATTTTCTCTGTCTTGAGGAAGACAAATCTCTGTACAGAGGTTGGACATGTGAATGGTACCCGTATTGTTGTTGAGAGCGCGATTGTTGATAGTATCTTTCCATACCATCCATGGGTGAGAAGTAGACTGCAATGAAACGAGCATCTGACGATACTGCTCAGCTGCAGGGACTTTCTTGAACATGCGAAGTTTGCCCTTCTCTGCCATGTCTACGTATTCTACATATCGTGCACTAAAGGCCTGACCATAGAGCTCGTTTAGATCTGCCGTCTCAGCAGGATCGAACATATACCAATCTGCACCATTCTCTACACGCTTCATAAACTCGTCTGATATAAAGGCTGCCGTGTTTGCGGTACGCATACGGAGGTAGTCGTCGCCTGCATTGTGTTTCCAATCGAGAAACTCGGGGAAATCCACGTGCCAATTTTCCATATAAAAACACAGAGCACCTACCTTTTTACCCCCGCGTTGCACTGCACGAATAGCCGTATCTATAATCTTTGCAAATGGAGTAGGACCACTTGATGCTCCACCAAAACTAGATTTAAGTGGTGAACCCGTAGCACGAAGCTTTGTGATAGAAACGCCCATACCCCCGGAACCCTTGGAAAGAAGAAGTGTGTCTGAAACGGTCTTTGCGATATGTGTCATATCATCGTGCATCTCCAAAAGGAAACAGTTGGAAAGAGACGGACGTGTAGTACCTGCACCGAGATTAGTGGATCCTCCAGCGATGTACTCGTGACGAGACATCTTTGTATAAAACTTCTTGGCCATAGCTATAGGATCCTTCTCATTGTAAGAAAGGCCCATAGCGATACGCATAAAGAAGTATTGAGGGGTCTCAAGTGGGTGCTGCTTCTCATCTTTGAGAAAGTAACGATTGACGAGGCCATCTAGTCCTGCATAAACGAAGAGTTCGTCGCGCTCTATATCGAGAACGTCTGCAAGCTTCTCGAGATCAAACTTAGCGATCATGTCTGGATGAAGACGATTTTCGAGAACTCCTTTGCGAATAGTCTTCACGAAGGCATCTCGATGTCTCGATCGAAGATCGTCTGCGTTCTCTTTGTCGTATTCCCCTACGACGCGGCGATAAATAGTCTTGAGAAGAAGACGAGTAGCGACTTTATCATACTCAATATCTTCTTTGATGTTTTGAACTGCGGTGTTGATGGTAGCCTGGTCAAGTTCCTCTGTGGTGATACCATCGTAAAGAGTAAGCTGTGTTTCGGTAGCAATCTGAGTAACCATAGCTATAGGATCTGTAAGCCCTACACAAGCTCTCTCAATCGAACGGTTAATGCGATCTGCGTTATGGGGTTCCATTGTACCGTCGGCTTTTCTGATTGAGATATTCATAGACTATGATTTTATTAAAATTATCGGGTAGTACATTCTATTTTATACTCAATCATAAAATTTTGCTGGGGATAAAGGCCACCATCTTCAGTTGGGGTACATTTTTTATATCCTGTAAACAGGACTTCCCTAGTAGCCTGCTTTAGAGCCACATCACAGACAAAAAAAGTAAAAAATATTTTATCAAGGATCGATCTTTAGAAAGAAAGAGCCGTCCCGGTGGCTATCCCCATGATATCTGCATATCCTGCATTCACTTCGAGTACATACTGGATGTCACGTGGAGGCATAAAAACATACGGATATGAGGCGGCAGCAGTTCCCTTGGCTACTCCTACTACTTTTTTTGCAGCATCGATCCAGATCATATCGAGATCAAAATGCATATCTTTCATCCAAAAACCGTAATGGCCAGGTTCCGGGAAAATAAATAGCATACCTGTATCCTCTGATAAGGATACACGATTGCTAAGTCCCTGACTCCGCGCCTCACTTGTACTTGCGACCAGAACTTCAATACTTTTTTGAGGGGTTCTTAGAGTGAGGGTTGCTCGAATACTTGAAGGTGTGGTGGTCGGTTGAATTGAAAAAACTTGAGAAGAGGGCTGTTGAGTAATATCTGAATCGATACCTACTTTGGGGGTTGTATTTTTACTACGTACTAATAAAAACGCTCCTATGAGCACTAAAAGTAAAATGGGGATGAAAAGTATTTTACGCATACTGTGTATCATATAATCGCGATGAACTAGAGACAAAAATAAGTTTATGTGATACGATCGTACCATAAAAGCGTAATCAAAACATTATGTATACCGTAAATATCTGGCCTATTTTGGTGGCCACCATCGTGAGTTTTGGAATTGGCGCGCTCTGGTATTCTCCTGTCCTTTTTGGAAAGGAATGGATGGCTCTTTCGAAGATCAACGAATCAGATGTTGAGGCTTCAAAAATGAAAGGTATGTGGAAATCATATATTATTCATATTATTGCCACATTTATCTCCTTCTGCGTCCTCGGTTTCATAGCCTCAGCTACAGGAGTTCAAACAGCAAGTGATGGCGCATTCTTCGCCTTCCTCGCATGGCTCGGCTTCATCATCCCCATGAACATCTCTCGACTTCTATGGCAGAGAGATCCTATGAAGCTTGTGCTCATAGATACCGTAAATGTTCTCATCGGGCTTTTGATCGGAGGCGCAATTATCGGGGCTTGGAACTAATAATCTCACTACAGAAACTCAAAAAAGGGCCGGAAGGCTCTTTTTTGGTGCAAATGCATCCTCTCCTGACTCTTCGTCTCAAATAAAAAAGACACCGTGGTTAGGTGTCGTGAAGTGGGGCCTGTGCTAATTTTGCGGCAACGAAGGAACGAGTACAAAACTCCCTTTCGTATCGATAACACGGTCAAGAAGATGATAAGGCTGGATGTGGAAAGTGATTTTTTCTTCAGAGTATCGTTCTGTTACACTGACCATCATGGCGGTGTCGTCGATTTCCACTAAGGAAATAATCTGAACTAAAGCAAACCTTTGCGGATTTTGTTGTCTGAGACCCTGTTGGCCCAGCCAAAACTGCACAAAACTCGGTAATTTGGCACGTTTCTGCAAGAGTTTGAGAGTTTGTTCCTCATTGAGTTCATCGGTGTACTCTTTGCCGAGCAGCCCTTCTGCAATTTGCCAACCGGCCAAGGTATACCAGTGCATCTTCCACAAATTGAGAGTGGTCGATGGACGTGCTGGGGTGTTCAGATGTTCAAGTGAATGTCGAGCCTTTTCACGGAGACCAGAGCCTCCCAAAGACTTTCCACTTACACATCGATGTTTGGGGGCGTACATCTTATACGAATCTGCAACCAAAGAGGGGTGACAGGATTGAATTTGAATGCCGACCACACAAAGATCCGTAAAGATGTTGCTTGCCAATTCAATCTTACCCGGTCTGGAAAGGGGTTCTACATTTTCTGTTAGCATAGGTGTGCGCTTGTATTTGTTTGTTTTCGGAAGAACGTTCGAGGATACTGTAACTTCAAAATGAAGAAATAGCAACTTACTTTTTTTGAATGTACTTCTAAAGAGTCTTAAGACCTGCCTCAAGACCTTGAATAATATCTTTAGGATCCTCAAAACCCACAGACAGCCTGAAGAATCCATCGGTTATCCCAAGAGATTGCCGAATCTCCGGAGGAATACTTTTATGGCTCATAAGTGGTGGATATGCAATGATAGTTTCGGGGCTGGCTAAACTTTCAGCATAGACTATCGGACTATGTTCTCGGATAGTGTCTACAAACTTCTTGAGTGCGGCATGTTTTGTATTTTTGACTACGAATGAAAGTACCGCACCATATCCACCCGCCGTTTGCTTGCGTGCTATAGCATGTCCCGGATGTGAAGGCAGTCCAGGATAGAGCACACGTTCGACCTTATTACTTTTTTGAAGGTATCTCGCCACCTCCAGTGCCGTCTGACTTACTCTCTGCCAACGCATGTCCAATGTTTTTACTTCCTGCAAAACTCTGTAACATTCATCGGGTGACAAAAGAGCACCAAGAGTCCGGTGAAGAAACACCAATTTTTGATGCAACTTCTTATTTCGAGTAATGATGGCGCCACCAAGAACGTCGTTATGACCAGCTATATATTTACTCAAGCTATGTATGACAGTCTCTGCACCAAACTCAAATGGTCGTGTAGCACAGGGTGGCGAAAATGTAGCATCAACCACAAATGGGATACCCGTCTCTTTTGATATCTTGGATACGAGTGCAAGGTCAATGATGTGGAATGAAGGATTCGTAGGAGTCTCGATGAACAGATATTTGGTCTGAGACGTTATACCCCCACGTATGCTGTTTTCATTGGTAAAATCTACAAAACTAAATGTGATTCCGAATCGTGACAAAAACTGATCCAAAAGACGAAACGTTCCTCCATATACTTCCTGACAAAAGAGGATATGGTCTCCAGGTGACAATGTAAGGAAGAATGCAGCTTCAGCAGCCACGCCTGAGCCGTAGACACTCGCTTCCCCGCCACCTTCCAAGGCCACTAATTTTTCTTCAAGCCTCACCCGAGTAGGATTTTTACCACGGGAATACTGAAATTCACTTTCGACGCCAAATTCCTTCTGCGCAAACGTCTTCGACCGTACAAGGACAGGAGCGATAGCTCCGGTCTCCTTATCGGGTAACTCTCCCGCATGCACCAATTTTGTTGCAAACCCTCGAGTGTTATTTTTCATGTTGTTTTTATACTCTCATTTATAAAAACAAACAGCTCTTCCGAAAGGAAGAGCAAGGAGTCGTGTAGACACATTATCTTTCCCTTACGGGCTAGATTGAGCACTTACTTCTTTCGAAGAGTTGCTGGTGGTTCATAGAGCTAGTTCTCTCCCCACACTCTGAATAACTATTTTGTTGTAGAGGTAGTGTAACATGAGGGAAATTTAATTGAAAGCCACAAAGGCCATTTAGGCCTTCTCGTGGATCATTGCGGAGGGTGAGGGATTCGAACCCTCGGTACCTTGCGGTACACACGCTTTCCAAGCGTGCGCACTAGACCACTATGCGAACCCTCCAGTCAGACCAGATTAACAGAACTTTCAAGACAAAGCTATTTAATGACGTTTAAATTACAATAACTTAAAATGCGGCCACTTCCTCTACCTTTTTTTCTAAAATTGCATTACCCGCACTTTCCTCGGCAAATGAAAAAGCTCCACGAATCAATTTTCGCTCAATGATTTTGGGGAGCCAAAATGGATCATCTGGCCACATATTATCAAAGGGTAACGAGTCCACACTATACCATTGCGGCTTCATTTCCTCGCTCTCAGTAGGCTCACCTTTCCATTGCTCGGCAGTAAACACATGAGTCAACTGGTTCCAGGAGATATTGTGAGGAAATGTAAATGCGAGCTCAGCAACTTTGGTTAGGTCACTCACTTCAACACCAATCTCTTCCCGAGTTTCTCTACGCGCTGCACCTTCGACTGATTCATTTTCTGCCACTTTACCTCCTACACCGTTCCATCTACCCTCTCCAAATCCTCGCTTTTTCATGGCAAGACACAGGTGAGTTATGTCACCTGCAGCGTTTTTCTTCACTAGAAATAAGAGAGTAGTATTCTTCATTATTTATAATGGGATTATGCTCGCTTCTAATTACTAGTTACTCATTACCAATTACTTCATCTACCAGCTACCACTCGATCCTCCTCCTCCAGAACTTCCCCCTCCAAAACCTCCAAATCCACCGCTTCCGCTCGAACCACCACGACCACTTCCTGGCGGCCTTCTTGAGACAAAGAAATCAAATACAAGTCCCAAGAGAGTAAGTACCACCACTGAGATTGTACCGATCACAAATGAAGCAAATATGAGTCCTATCACACCTCCTGCTGCAGCACCTAGGATACCTCCCAGCCACCACGATTTGGACTTGCCGAGCACGTGTCCAAAAACATTGACGAAGAATATAAGTAGAAAGAAAAATGCCTCTAAAGGTATATCCCAATCTTTTTTCGGTTCTTCCAAATAGAGTTGTGCGCCAGGATCACGACCGATGATGCCTGAAACAGCATCTACAGAACCGATAAGCCCGGCAGAATAATTGCCTTCTTTAAACGCCGGGATCATTATTTCTTGAATGATGTTTCCTGCTTGCAGATCAGTAACCGTGCCTTCCAGGCCATATCCAACTTCGATACGCGCCTTCCTTTCTTTAGGAGCCACCAATATAAGCAGGCCAGTATCTTTTTCTTTGTTACCTATTTGCCATTCCTCGAAAAGTTTTACAGCATATGTCTCAATAGTCCCATCTCCAAGTGATAGAACAGTAACTACCGCCACTTCGGCTCCGGTACTACTTTTAAGACTTTGCAGTTTGGTTTCAATTGTAGCCTTATCTGTAGATGTAAGTATCTGCGCAAAATCACTAACAAAGCCCTGGGGTGAGCCAGGGCTAGTGTAGGCGAACAGGGAAAAAGGCAGAACGAAAGCAAAGACAATTGTAACGAGTATCTTATTCATAGAGCTTAAGAGAGGAACATACCGGCACAGGAAACTCTTGACCTAGGAGGTGAAATCAACCTGTGGAGCATTTTCTGAGCCATCTGCTGATTCAAAGTAATGAAGTTCTCCAAATCCAAAGAGAGAGGCAACGATGTTGCGAGGAAAACGCTTGGTTGCAGTGTTGTAATCACGGACCTTTTCGTTGTAACGACCGCGTTCAGTAGCTACACGATTCTCTGTTCCTTCAAGCTGAGTCATAAAATCACGAACAGCATCTACTGACTTCAAGGTTGGATAATTTTCGATAACTGCAAGGAGTCGTCCGAGTGATGACTCGACTTGTCCAGCGGCAACAGCTTTTTCGTCAGCCGTTTGTGCTCCAGCATAACGAGTTCGAGCATCTGCAAGGGCTGTAAAGACTGCAGTTTCCTGAGCCATGGCACCTTTCACTGACTCAACAAGGTTAGGAATAAGGTCGAAACGACGTTGGTATTGAGTCTCAACCTGTTGCCATTGCGCGGTCGTACTTTCTTTCATGGTAACAAGACCATTGTAAGAAGTAAATCCGTACAAGATTACGATAACTACTATGACTAGTGCTATGATCCATCCTTTTTTCATAATGTATTGAATGTTGTGGTTCTAACCACGTTAGATAGTAAGACTAATTACCTAGGTGCCTTTGTCTCATCGACGCCTTGAGGACCACTGACAAAAACAAATGACTTCACCATCTCGTTAAATGCAGTGTCTGCACTCGTAACGATAGCCTTGTTGTTATTTTCGGCCTGTGTAGCATTTGATCCTGTCAGACTCTTACTCGATGCTGGAAGAGTGATGGAAGAAAATGTGAAATAGTAACAGATAGAACCCTTCGGGAGGGAGTACATACGATTGAAGTATGTACGACCCTGAACCGTGTTAGACATCGAGATCATATTGAAGGAAAGATCTTTAACAGGAACAGTGGCGCGATCTTTGATAGTAGTAACAGGCGGAAATCCACACTTGCCAGGAAGAACACTTATCTCTGCCTGGAGTTTTCCGAGTGTAGATACTTGTTTTTTATCTATAGGAATAATGAAACTCACTCCTGCATCTGCCTTACCTGGTTCCCAAGTAAGTGGATATTTTACGGAAAAACCAAGTTCTGCATCGTGATATTCACTAAGTGAACTAGAAACTTTTGTATTTTCTATAACTGGAGCTGAAACCTGAGGCGTAGAGGTACTAACTGTTCCTGGAGTTGGACTAGGTTCAGTGGTAGGTGCTGTGCCAGAACGGCCGTACCATACGATACCTATGATAACTATAACGACCACTATAAATCCAATAACTTTCTTGTTCATATAATATATACGTTGTTTAGTAATAACTCGCGATACTATAGCACACATATCACATAAATGTAAGAAGGCGACCAGCGGGTCGGATCGACGGAGACCCTGCGAAGGCCCATAAAGGAAATATAGACCGCATCTTTCCTTTTTCCTTTTACAATTTTCCTTTACTTAGTACCCCATCCCGCCCATACCCCCTGCTCCACCTTCTGATACTTTCTCTTCCTTAGGTTCTTCGGCCACAGCTGCTTCAGTGGTAAGGAGGATAGCGGCGGCTGAACAGGCGTTTTCTACCCCAAGACGTGTAACTTTGACTGGATCTACGATACCCGCAGCGATCATATCGGGGATAAATTCATCTTTGAGCGCATCGTAACCTGCATTGTCTTTTCCATTTTTTATCTTATCTACGATGACCGATCCGTCATCCTTGCCAGCATTGATAGCGATCTGCCGGGCAGGAGCAACAAGGGCTCGGAGAACGATGTCATATCCCAATGCCTGTTCAACCGTTAAAACCTTCTTGCTGAGTGATTTTTCTACTTCATGAGCCGCACGTACCAATGAGACGCCTCCACCCGCCACTATGCCCTCTTCTATTGCAGCTTTGGTAGCATTGACTGCATCCTCTATCTTGAGCTTCAAATACTTCATCTCAGTCTCTGTGGCCGCTCCAACGCGGATAACGGCGACTCCTCCAGAAAGTTTAGCTATACGTTCATCGAACTTCTCCTTGTCGTATTTTGACTCCGTATTTTCACGCTGACCCTTGAGCTGGGCGACACGAGTTTCGATATCTGATTTTTTACCCTTACCTCCTACGATGATGGTCGTATCTTTTGTGGCGATGACTTTGCGAGCCTTCCCGAGCATAGAAAGTTCGGCTTTCTCAAAGGTGATACCTACTTCTTCACTTATAACTGTAGCACCGATAGTGACGGCGATGTCTTCGAGAAGTTGTTTCTTGCTATCTCCATATCCTGGGGCTTTGATGCCAAGAACATTAAATGAACCGCGGAGTTTATTCACTATAAATGTAGAGAGGGCCTCACCATCTATGTCTTCAGCAATGATAACCAGATCTTTCTTGCCTGATTGTGCCAGCTGCTCCAAAAGTGGCAGAATCTCTTTGATAGTTGAGATCTTCTTATCTGTAACGAGGATAGCCGGATCCTTAAATTCGGCTTCCATGCGTTCTGTATTAGTGATCATATATGCAGAAACATATCCTTTATCGAACTGGATACCTTCTACGATCTCAGACTCAAGGCTCGTCGACTGAGACTCTTCTACGGTTACTACCCCGTCCTTGCCTACTTTCTTGATAGTATCGGCGATGATAGCACCGAGTTCTGTAGACTCTGAAGAAATGGTTGCTACTTGTCGGATCTCGTCATCACTTTTTATAGGAGTCGAGATTTTCTTGAGTGCTGTCACTACATCTTTTGCTGCAGCTTCAATACCAAAACGGAGTCCCATGGCATTTACACCAAGAGTAGTGTGTTTCATACCTTCTGTGAAGATAGCTTGCATGAGGATGGTTGCCGTAGTAGTACCGTCGCCTGCCACATCCTGCTTGGTGGCCACTTCTTTGACGATCTCTGCACCCATGTTTTCGAACTTATCTTTAAGAGTGATCTCGCGCGCAATAGAAACACCGTCGTTTGTAATAGTCGGTGAGCCGTAGCCCTTGTCGAGCACCACGTTGCGACCTCGTGGACCGATCGTGATCTTCACTGTGTTTGCCACAGCATCAACACCGCGTTTCAAAGCTTTGCGAGCGTCTTCGTTGTAGAGGATGATTTTTGACATAGAGTAGTTATTAATTGAGATACCAATCTGCAAATGTACCAATGCTACTAATTATGCGAATACGAATGGGTGCTAATACTGCTAGTTCATATTCGTATTCGTATCATTTGTAGTGATTCGTAAATTCGTAGATTAGTATGTATATTATTTAATAATAGCTAACACCTCCCCCTCCCTGACTATATAGTAATCCTCACCATCAACCTTCACTTTTTCACCCCATTGGAAGAGTACTTCATCGCCGATCTTTACTGTAACGGAAACTATCTTACCCTCTTCCATACGGCCTGGTCCTGTAGCCACTACATTCCCCCTCATACTTCCCTTTTCCTGACCCACTCCAACAGGGATGATGATGCCCGAGGCAGTTTTCTTTTCTTTTGTGTCGGTATGTTCTTTGATGACAATACGATCACTTAGGGGTTTTATCTTTTTTGAAATGTCTTTCATGATGTGGATGTAGAGGCCGAACCTCCAGTTAGTTAGTCGAATAAGGCTGTGTGTCGATGGACTCAATCTATATACCTTACGTGAAAATAAGATGAATAGATAGGTCCAGGTGAAAATAATTATATTCATGAGTAAAGATGGTGCAAGTTGAATTGAACCATATTCCATGGTATGGTCTTGACCAGAATTCATGTCTTTCACTTATACCTCTCAGCACGGTTTGCCGTCAGCTGAGTTTACTTTAGATGTATAGGGGAAACCAGACAAACCAATACGATCATGAAAATAAAAAGAGTGAGTCGGAAAACGTTTTATCAACATACCAAAAACTACAACTTTATTGTGATTTTTGGTATGGTCGAAAAGCGATACAGTGTCGACGTGTCCCCAATTTTTACTTTTGTATTTACTATTGCAGACAATCACTTTTTATTCTATTCCGCACACAAAAAAGCCGCACCACAATGTGCAGCTAGGGTGTGATGTGGGCAGTTAATTTCTTTGGATCTCTAGTGATTATTTCCACAAACTCTTCAATAGTGAAGTTTGAACAGTGACACCACAATTGACGACCTTCACGATCGCACATTATCACATAGTGACATAGATCTCGGGGTGCAACATCTTTTGCGAATGCCCAGCCAACAAGTTTCCAATTACCGCGGAGATACATCATGGCCTCATGAGAAAATGTATCTAGATCTTGTTCCCTGGCACTGTTTTCTTGAGTAAAAAAGCGTGGATCCAAACGTGGTAGAGCTTGCTCTTCTTCAGGTTCTGCTCGTCGCATATATCCTTTCGTCTGAACATTAATATACTATCTTTCTTATAACAAGTCAACAAAAAATCCGACACCCCTGTACCGGCTTTTTTGTTGCAATTTCGCTTGTATTTTCCTTTTTCTTTTTGTTTCTTCCTTTTTCTAATTACTAATTACTAGTTACTCATTACTTCTTTACTCTCTTATCCTGTGCTTACAACGCTCCCTCCATCTTATCCTCTTCCTTCATACCTTTGAGCATGGCTTCTTTAGGAGAACCCTTGAAGCCGGAACCAGCAGGGACGAGACGACCGATGATGATGTTTTCCATGAGACCTGTAAGATCATCCTCTGCACCGCGAACTGCGTTCGCTATAAGTACTCGAGTTGTGTGTTGGAATGAAGCGGCTGAGAGGAAACTCTTGCGTGAAAGAGATGTCTCGGTGATACCCATCACAAGTTTCTCAACCTTTGCAGGCGAACCGTCTGCAGCCTTAGCTGCTGCATTTTCATCTGAAAGTTGGATATCGTCGACAACCATGCCTTCGGTGAGATTTGTATCTCCGGCATCTTTGACGCGGCGGCGTGAGAACATCTGCTTAACGATGATTTCGATGTGCTTACGTGAGACAGTTTCTCCCTGGAGTTCGTAGATCTTACCGACTTCACTAATGAGATAATCCTTTGCACGCTCTTCACCTCCATATTCGAAGACTTCATCGATATCAGCAGAACCATCTGTCAAAAGATCTCCTTTCTTGATCTTGTCACCTACTTTGATGAGAACTGTGCGACGATAAGGGAAAGTGTACTCGATAGCTTCCGTTCCTGTTCCTGTTGTCTTCTTGCTTTTGGTAACTGGCATATCCGTTATCTCCGGCATAACACGGATAGTTTTTTCTTTACCAAGTTCCTTTATCTCAGTGACCATACCATCAACACTTGCAACAACTGCTGGACTCTTTGGGCGACGCAGTT